>Ga0315284_10004571_pt1 | contig 19643 bp, 19 predicted proteins | sample YL17G09_16_MG_FD_203696 | JGI IMG/M metagenome (GOLD analysis project Ga0315284, IMG submission 203696) | Sediment microbial communities from Yellowstone Lake, YNP, Wyoming, USA - YL17G09_16 | ecosystem: Environmental > Aquatic > Freshwater > Lake > Sediment | place: USA: Wyoming | collected... | reverse complement strand
GAACTTTATCAAGGGAATTGCAGCGAAATGGGCTTGAAGGATGCCGCTGATCCGATGGCGGCTTCGGGCGTAGACTGCGATGGCTGCCATGATATGGCCAAGCCGCATTCCCTCGAAGCCGTAGCGCAAAAATGCGCCGGATGCCACGATAAGGATTACAAGATCATGCTGTCCGATTGGGCCTCTGAACTGGATGGTAGTGCGGCGCTATTGCAGACCGAACTGGATTCGGCGAGGTCGGCGCTGCAGGTGGCTCAGGGAGTGGGGAGGAAGGTCTGGGATGAAAGTCAGGCGATTGATGAGATTGGACGGCGGGCGGAGTTCATCAGTCAGGCTGGAGCGTTGCATAATTACCAGGCTTCAAGCGATGCTTTCGCGGCCTTGCGCCGGAAGTTGACAGAAATTCAAGCTCGCCTGAAGCCCGCGCAATAGATTTCGAACTTGGTAACTTTAATAAATACAATGATGTGTGTTGGAGCTATCCTGGCTCTGAAATTTTCCTTGAAGCGCGGCTAAAGTTTTTCTTCCGCCTGCCGATTATAATAGTGAAACGCAGCGTAGAGGGAAAGAGGAACTAATGAGTTAATAACAGACGATTGCGTGTACTACCACCCCTGCAACAGCGCCGAGCCACCCTCGGCGCTGTTTTTATTTAACCTAAGTTATTGTACTCGCGCACTCGGAACTTCGCCCCGATGGCGCCGGCGATGGCATGCGACGCCTCGATGTGCACGCCCGGATAGGAGACCACGGTAAGGGTCGCCTCCGGCAACAGCCGAACGCAGTTCCGGGCAAACTCCAAGACGGCCCGAAACGAGGCCTCCCCAAATTCGCTCTTCACCAGCGCCTGATAGAGGTCCGCCCGGTGTTCATTCAGACTGATGGACACAGCATCAATCAGCCCGATCATTTCCGGCACAATATCCCGCCCATTGATCAGATCCCCCTGCCCGTTTGTGTCCAATCGGACCGCTTTGACGCCTTTCTGCTTAAGCCAGCGGGCCACCTGTAGAAGCAGGTCAAACCGGATGGTCGGTTCGCCAAATCCGCAAAAGACCACCTCGTCGTATTTCAGAGGATCACCGATCGCGGTAATAACCTCTTCAAGAGTCGGCTCCTGATCCGGCGCCATGCCGATGTAATGACCCTTGACGACGGGCTGGACGGATCTGGGGCAAAACCGGCAGTTGTTCGTGCAGCGCGATGTCAAAGCAACATAAAGCGAATTCCGGATGGGATAGACGATCTTTCGCTCTGGCGCTTCCCCGATGCCAAAAAGCTTGTTGGCATTGAAATTGGTGATGCGGCCGACATCTTCCACGCTGAGCTTTTTGACTTCGGCCATCTTGGCGGCGATCAGCGGAATGTGCGCCGGCTCGTTGCGCTTGCCACGATGCGGTTCCGGCGTCATGAAGGGACAGTCGGTTTCCAGCATCAGGCGCTCGATAGGGGCGGCCTGCAGGATAGGAACAAGGCGACTGTTTTTATAGGTGATATTGCCCGTGAAGGAGACGAGGAAATCAAGATCCAGCACCTGGTCAAGCTTAGTCTGATCGCCCGAAAAGCAATGAAACACACCGCGCACTTCGCCCTGTCCCTCGCGCTTGATGATGTCCAGAACATCATCGAATGCCTCGCGGCAATGAACGATCAGAGGCCGGTTCAGTTCGCGGGCCAGCCGCACCACGCGCGCGAAAACGTCGCGCTGTTTGGACCGATCCGACCGGTCGCGATAGTAATCCAGACCGGCTTCGCCCAGCGCCAGCACTTTGGGCCTGCGGCTGAGCTCCCGCAAATGAGCTTCGAGATCGGCGCCCGCCTTATCGGCATCGTGGGGATGCCATCCCACCGAGGCATAGACTTCTTCATGTGTTTCCGCGATGCTGACGGCCTTCAGGTTTGTTTCCGCGTCAATGCCGACAGTAATGATGGCGTGCACCTGAGCCAGCCGGGCGTTTGAAAGCACGGTATCCAATTGCGGATAGATTTCGGGGAAATCCAGGTGAGCGTGAGTGTCTATATACATGAGGAGAGGCGATGAAGGGTTTAGGAAGTCAGGTCGAAGTAATCGGCCTCGGCATCTTGCAGGCATTTCAGGGCATCTGTCGCAGATCGAGCCTCAAGCAGGCTGCGGCGCAAGCCCTCGTTCTGCATCATGCGGCTGATGCGCGACAGGAGCTTCAGATGCAGGCTGATGTTGCCTTTGGGAGTGATCAGCAGGAAAATCAGGCGCACCGGCTCGCCGTCCAGCGAGTTGAAATCCACCGGCAGGGAGGTTCTTCCGAAGACCAGAATCGGCTCAGGCACGTCCCAGGGCCGCGTATGCGGGATCGCCACACCATTGCCGATGGCCGTGGTGAGCTGCTTTTCGCGCTCCAGCAGCAGCTCCATCAGCTCGTCGGAGCTCGGAATGGCGCCTTCTCGCTGGAGCGCCTGAGCGATTTCCAGCAGGACGCCATCCCGATCCTTGGCCAGAATCGGGATAATGATGCGATCTTCACGGCATAAGTCCGATAATTTCATTCTGGCTCCGCTTAAGCCTGAGAAAGCCTTCGAACAATCCTGAATATACGCATTCTACGGCTTTCTTCAAAGAAGATTCTTGGCAAACAGGACTTGATCTGATGTCCAACGCCATGAAAAATAGTGAAAAGATAAATTGTAAAACCAGCGCCTCGAGCGTATATTAGTTGCGCAATCTATTAACTGCTAAATTATCCGATCCATGAACAAATCCGAATATGCCGTTTATCAGATGCACGCCGAGGTTTGCAAGACGCTGGCCAGTGCGCGCCGCATCGAAATTATAGATCGCTTGCGCCATGGGGAAATGCAGGCTGGAGATCTGGCTCGCGTCATGGGGATTTCCAAAGCGAATTTATCGCAGCATCTAAGCATTATGCGGCGCAATGGGATTGTGGAGGCCCGCCGGGAGGGAGCGCACATCCATTATCGCATTTCCAGCCGCAAAGTGGTCAAGGCCTGTCAGCTCATGCGAGAAGTGCTCTTGGAGCGGCTGACCCAGAGCGGCCAGTTGTCTAAATTAGCGCGCAGCATCGATACTCTGGAGAGAAAATATGAAATTTCTGTTCATCCTGAATGATCCTGCCTACGGAACAGAGAGATCCTATAACGGAATGCGCCTGGCGATTTCGCTGGCCAAACGCGAGGGTGTTGAGGCGCGTCTCTTCCTGATGGCAGACGCCACGTCCTGCGGCAAAGCCGGGCAGAAGACGCCGCAGGGGTACTACAATCTCGAGCGTATGCTCAAACTCCTGGCAGGTCTGGACGTGCCGGTCGGCGCCTGCGGCTCCTGTCTGGATGCGCGAGGCATGCTGGAAGAACATCTGACGAAAGGCGTGCATCGCAGTTCGATGGATGAACTGACCGATTGGAGCCTTTGGGCGGATAAGATCATTGTCTTCTAGACGTCAGGGGCAAATTTGATGAGTGGCAAGACGATCATCATATTGGGTGCAGGTGTAGGCGGCTTGGTCGCAGCGAACCAACTGCGTCAATTGCTCCCGCGGGAACACCGAATAGTCTTGGTAGAGAAGAACTCCGTTCACGCTTTTGCGCCCTCTTTCCTCTGGCTGATGACCGGGGATCGAAAGCCGGAGCAGATTACTCGCGAAGTGCGCCAGCTTGTGCGTCCGGGAATTGAGATCATTCATGAGGAAGCGCGACGCCTTGACCTGACCAATGGGCGCATAGAAACGACGGAAAAGTCACTGACGTATGATTACCTAATTGTAACCTTGGGCGCAGAACTTGCGCCGCAGCTCATCCCCGGCCTGTCGGAAGAAGCCCATACCTTTTTCACACTGGAGGGCGCGCAGAACCTAAGGCAAACCCTTGGGCATTTTCAAGGTGGTAAAATAGTCCTCGTGATCAGTGCGCTTCCCTATAAGTGCCCCGGCGCACCGCATGAAGGCGCGATGCTAATAGCGGATTTTTTCCAGAAACGAGGATTGAGAGATAAGACTGACATCCATCTTTTCACACCCGAAGGGCAACCCATGCCAGTAGCCGGGCCGGAGCTTGGCGCGGCGGTCAGGCAAATGCTCGAAGCCAAGGGAATTTCATTTCATCCGTTGCATAACTTGGTTTCCATTGACGCGATTACACGCCAGTTAAATTTTGTCGGCAAAGATCCTGTTGGCTATGACTTGCTCGTCGCCGTAGCGCCCCATCGCGCGCCGCAAATGGTGCTCGATGCCGGTTTGACGGATGGATCAGGTTGGATACCGGTAGATCGCGCCACTCTGAAAACAAATCATGAAAACGTCTATGCCATTGGCGATATCACTTCCATCTCGATACCGGGACGCTGGAAGCCCGACGTGCCCATGAAACTGCCCAAGGCGGGAGTATTTGCCCATGCCCAGGCGGAGGTGGTAGCTCACCGCATCGCCAGCGAAATTAAGGGACTATCCCCAACTGCGGAGTTCTGCGGAGCTGGTTATTGCATGTTGGAAGCAGGAGAAGGGCTCGCCGGCTTCGCTTTTGGCGACTTTTTTGCCGAACCTACACCCCGATTGGAGCTGCGGCGCATCGGATCAGCCTGGCATTGGGGAAAGGTCTTATTCGAGCAATGGTGGCTATCGCCGCCGGGGGCAAAACGTGAGTTCTTGCGAAAGACCCTGAAATTGGGCGGCCGAGTCTTACGCATTCCTATGGAAGTATGAGGACTGAATCGTTTCAAAATCAAAATATGAAGGGAGATTACACATGAGATGGGCACAATCTATCGGATTAGGGATGATTCTTGCGGTGGGTTTCCTTAGCTCGCCGAGCTGCGCCTATCCGCCCGCCGTGGGCATTCTGGGCAACAGTCCCAACTGCCTGGCCTGCCACGTCAGCAATGGCCCCTGGCAGGAGGACGAATTTCTGATCTTGGACGTCCTAGACAAGGAGACCAAGCAATCTCTGAAACAGCCTGATGGGACCTTTATAATTGAGGTTCCCAGGAGCGGGACCCGCACCGTATTGACCGTTCTGGGCCGCAGCGCCGGAGACAAAGCAGATTTGCCTTACCGCAACGCCTGGCTTTACGTGGATCCCCAGACCATCGGAAGCGGGTCGCTTTCGACCTTTCCCGCTGGCTGGGAAGTCAATCTACCCATGGCCTGCCGGCTCGTCGGAGATAGGTTAGAAACCTATCCCGATGCGCAAATTACCCTGCTCCCCATGAGCCTCCGCCCGACAGAAACGGCGCAAAATGGGACGCTGGTTTTGCAGGCGATGCTGACCAAGGGCGAAGCGGCAAAGGGCAAGGCGAAGGAGGGGATGATCGGGAATTACTTTGAAAGAAAGGTCTTTCTTGTCGTAAAATGAATGAGGATTCGACTTCAATAAACACAGAGGGCGATGCCATGCATCGCCCTCCTTCATAACTCATCACTCATAATACATGATTAGAACTTCGCATCCGCCTCCGCTTTGTGCTCGCGGTACCATTTAATGGTCTTTTCCAATCCCGTGCGCAGGTCCGTCGGAGGCGTCCAGCCCAGGATGGACCTCATCTTCGCCACGTCGAGGATTTTGACCATCTGGCCGTCCGGTTTGTCGGCATTCCAACGCGGCTTGCCCTTGAAGCCGCTGATCCCCTGCACCAATTCCGTCAGTTCGCGGATGCTGGTTCCGATGCCTGTGCCGATGTTCAGCGGCTCGACATCATCGTATTTCTCCGCGGCGCGGACAATCGCCTCCGCGCAGTCCTGAACGAATAGAAACTCTCGAATCGGCCGCCCCGTGCCCCAGACTTCCACCTCCGGCTTCTTCTCGATGGTGGCTTCGACAAATTTCCGGATCAGCGCCGCCACAACGTGCGACCGTTGTTCATTGTAGGAATCGCGCGGGCCGTAAAGATTGGTTAGAATTAGGTGAATTCCCTTGAAGCCGTATTGCTTCTCGTACGCCCAGCATTGCACCTGCATCATCTTTTTCGTCAGACCGTAATTGCGCACGGATTCGTGCAGCGGGCCGTCCCAGAGCTTCTCTTCGGTCAGATTGCCCTCCAGATAGCCCGGATAGGAGCAGGCCGTGCCGATCCCTACAAACTTCTTTACTCCCGCCAGCCGGCAGGCTTCGATCACATTGGCGCCCATGACCAGGTTTTCGTAGAAGATGCGGCCGGGGTACACCTGATTGATCCAGATCCCCCCGTAAAACGCCGCACCGTGAATGACCATCTCGGCCTTCGTTTCGAGGAAACACCTCAGGCTGTCCTCCAACTTCAGCAAATCGAAGTCCCGCTTGCGCGGCACGAAGACCCTGGCCCCTTCCGCCTCGAGAAATTCCACGACATGGCTGCCGAGAAATCCCGCACCTCCGGTGACGACAACACTCTTGCCTTTCCAATGGCCCATTGGTCCCTCGTTCTGGCAGGCTGGAAGCCTGCCCCACAATTCCCTCAATGCCTCGCCACCTGCGTCTCCTATACGTTACTGTATTCGTTGACCACCTGCACCACCGACATAGCTCGGATCAATTCGTCAATGCCGTCCTCGATGCCGACGCGGGTGCAGAATCCGGCCTTATTAATCTTCTCGTAGGAGACCTGGTAGTTGCGCTCGTCTTCATCCTTGCCGATTTCAGCGAAGTGCAGATAGTAATCGAAGCGCTTCTTGATCATCAAGGCAATCTCTTCCTTCGAGAAGTTCATCTCGTTGGATCCGACGTTGTAGACCTGATCGCGCATGCGGCGGAAATTCTCCAGCGCAAAAATCATGGATTGCGCCATATCCCGCACATGAATGAACGTGCGCTTGAATGATTTCTCGTAAATGATAAGGTTGCGGTTTTTCACCGCCTGATAGACGAAATCGTTGATCAGCAGATCGAGTCGCAGCCGATTGGAAACTCCGAACGCCGTGGCGTAGCGATAGACCACGGCATTGCCGCGCTTGAGCAAGTACTGTTCTGCAGCGGTCTTGGTCGTTCCGTAGATGGTGAGGGGATTCAAGGGAGTATCTTCTCGGCAGACGTCGCCGATCAGCGCGCCGTAATTGGATCCGGTTGAGGCGAAAACCACCGGCCGGTCATGGCGCAGCCCCTCCAGCAGCACCGTAGCTTGATGATTGACCTCATCCGCCAACTGCGGATTCTTTTTGCAGGCCGGAAAACCGACGATGGCCGCCAGGTGCACGATGGCATCCATTCCATCCAGCGCCGTGCGCACGTCTTCGATCTTGCGCACGTCCCCGCGAATAAATTCGAAATCCCTCGTTGAGAAGCAGGGCAGTAACGCCTTGCCTCCGTAGAGCAGATTATCCAAAACTCGGACCTTAAAGCCGCGCTGCAACAACATCGGCACCAGAATTGCCCCGATGTAACCCGCCCCGCCCGTAACCAGAACGCTCTTCATACTTCCCCCCTCTACAGATGCAGAAACTAAACCCAAAGATCATTAATCGGTGAAGACGGTTATCCCTCCTTTCGGCCGCTGGCGAAAATGCACCAGCCCCAGATATTCCAGAAGCGCCGCACCGCCTGGGGCCTGTCGCCCCGCAGCAAGGCCAGCGGAAAGGCCAGCAGATCTAACGGAAAGCGCGGCCAGTTGCGCGTGTTTGCCACTCGCTGGACGCGTAGTCCGCACCGTTCCACGTACTCGAACAGTGCTTGTTTGGTATAAGGCCGGAGATGCTCCAAATCGTCAAAGAAATTGAACGGCTGGTGCTGGCGGCGGCCCATTCCAAAACTCGGCGCAAAGGCGGCCGTATAGTTCGGCGCCTCGACGTAAAGATAGCCGCCCGGTTTCAGCAATCGTCGGATCTCCGAGCAGAGTTTCGTCGGTTGGTGCAGATGCTCCAAAACATGAATTAACAGAATTCCATCAAAATAGGTATCGGGGTAGGGGAGAGGCTCCTGTTCGACATTGACACGCTGATACTGAATGAAATCGGGAACTTCCGAGGCCGCGAGAAGGTCTAAACCATGGATTTCAAGCCGAGGATGAAGCCGGCTCAGAAGCGCGCAGTTTTCCCCTCGGCCGCAGCCGATTTCCAGAATCCGGCCGGCGTCCGGCAGGCGGCGTAGAAAGCGCTGGCGCGGATCCCATCCGCCGAAAATGCCGCCGGGAATGTCTGGAACCAACCACTGCAAATTCGATAAAATCCTAAGAATTCAAGCCAAATTGTTACAGAAATATAGAGTCGCTGATCGGAAAAAGCAAACAAATTCGCAAAAATTCTGGCCGGAGATCCTTTAATAAAAGCGTTGACAAAGCGCTGGAATTTTGCTATCTTTGGGCAAACTTTAGGGATATTTAACGGGAGAGCGAACCAGATGCCGGAAAGCATGCGCACCCTGGAAGCTCTGGGCATGATTGAAACCCGGGGCTTGGTGGCCGCCATCGAAGCGGCCGATGCCATGGTCAAAGCGGCGAAAGTGCAATTGGTGGGCAAGGAGAAGATCGGTGGTGGCTACGTAACCGTCTTCGTTCGCGGCGACGTGGGCGCCGTCAAGGCCGCCACGGATGCCGGCGCCACGGCCGCCGAAAAGATCGGCGAACTGGTGTCCGTGCATGTCATCCCGCGGCCTCACCACGAAGTCGAGATCATCGTGCCGCATCGCGACAATCCCAACGTGGAAATGTAGCCGAATTTTGTACAACCTGAGTACATGATGGCCGAACCACAGGGAAAATCGCCCCTGGTCGAACGGGCTCTCGGCATGATCGAAACCCGGGGGCTGGTGGGTGCGATCGAGGCGGCCGACGCCATGGTCAAAGCCGCCAAAGTGACGCTCCTGGACAAGGAGTTAACCACCGGCGGGCTCGTCACGATTAAAGTCATCGGAGAAGTCGGCGCGGTTCGATCCGCCCTGGATGCCGGAGCCCGCGCCGCGGAAAAGATCGGCGAGCTGATCTCCACGCACATCATTCCGCGTCCTCACGATGAAGTGGAGGATCTGCTGATTTATGCTGATGGCTCCGAAACTGCCCCGACCAATGATCGTGGCAAAGACGGCCTCAAGCGAATTCACGATGTGGAGCGCCTGTCGGTCAAAGAGCTGCGCGCCCTGGCCAGGAAAACCCAGAAATTCCCCCTATCCGGACGGGAAATCTCGGTGGCCGGCAAGGATCAGCTCCTGAACGAACTGCGTAAATTCTACACACCCGCCTAAGCCCGCCAAGAAAAGGACGCAGCCCCGCCATGTGGTCCATACTAAAAGGCAGATGGGCCTCATTAAATCCCTATGCTCGCTTAATCATCCTCTGGCTGACCATTGCGGTCATCGTCGTGGTCGGAGTTGAGCTGGGCGTTGACAAGAAGGTCATCGGCATTGCCGTGGCCGTTTTTGCTTTAGCCACCCACGCCTTCGCCAGCCTCATGGCCCTGATCGTGCTTATTCCTTTCCTGGGTCCCCTCTTGGTCAAGGTGCTCACCCTGCCCTTTTTCTGGATTCTGAACGGCGTGGGATATTGGCTCTCCATCCTGGCGATCAAGCGCGGATACGCCAAAGAGGTAGTCAACTATCGCGTCTTAACTTTTGCCTTTCTTCTGGGAACGCTGCTCGGATATGTCCTGGGCAAGATCCTATGAAATCGTGATCTCCGCTTGATTTGGCGGCCATAATTTCATATTTTATAATTAGAGCGACCCGATGCCTTTGATTTCTTGCGGGGAGAATATATGATGGTCAAAACGTCCACACTTATCGCCGTGCTGAGCCTCGCGATGGCTTGCTGGGCCGATCGTCCCCGGGTGCCCGACATGACCGCGACGAACGTCCCGCAGCAAGTATCTTCCAACCGAGTTCGCCCAGCCCCCCCGGCAGTTGATCAGGACAGCATCATTTTTTATGCCGATTTCGAAGGTACGGGCGGCCCCAATAACTGGAATTGGGTGGATCTCACCAATCCAGGCGCCACCTGGCATCGTGATTATTACAATGCTTACAGCGGCCAATCCTGGTGGTCCGGCAAGGCGGTCCTGAACGGCTACGACAATCATTGGCTGCAATATCTGATTTCGCCGGTCATTGACCTTTCCGGAGCGACCAGTCCGGTGCTCACCTGCAGTCTATTTTGGGCGGTCGAGGAACCCAGCTATTATCAGAATTATGACGGCTGGGACGGCTGCAATGTCTGGATTTCCGGCAACGGCGGTTTCTCCTGGCAGGTTCTGGAGCCGGAGTACCCCGCCTATACCTGCCGCAATCTCTATGGTTTCAGTTGGCTTTGGGGACTGGCGCCGGATTCCCTCGCCGGCTGGGCGGGCTTCTCGCAGGGGTGGGTGTCGGCCCGTTTCAATCTATCCCCTTTTGCCGCTCCCGACATCCGGCTGCGCTTCGCCTTCTGCTCCGACCAGGCGACCTGCACCGCCGACGACCCGTCGCTGTTGGGATTCTTCGTGGACAACATCGAGGTCAAATCCGGCTCCACGGTCTACCTATCGAACAATGCCGATGGTTTGGCTTTCCCGTCTGATTTGACAACAGCCGCCGGCCCTCCCAGCGGAAATTTCTGGGTTATCTCAACCTCCAACTATCACGTTGGAAACGGCACCCATAGCCGGAACTGCAATGATGAGGATTTCCTGTCGGATGCCTTGGTATCCCCGACCATATCCATCCCGGCGGGCATGACGACCGAAATGAGCTATTGGGTGAATTGCCTCATGTTCGACGTCAATAGCGACAGCGATGAATTTCTGGACGATTTCTATTATATCGAAGTGGCGCCCGGCAACAGCGCCATCTGGACGCCCCTGGTTTATGATTATGCCTTCAACGGATCCCAATTGACCTGGGTGGAGCGCACCAATGGCCTCTGGAATAGCCTGCCGACCGCGAATATCAACCTGACGCCCTGGGCCGGGCAGAATGTGCGCCTCCGTTTCCGCGTCGTGACAGATGGAGATATAGTTCCCCAGGACAGCACCGGACTGTTCATTGATGACGTCACTTTGACCTCCCATGTCTTGCCTGACAATGATGTGGGAGCTTCAAGTCTGGTCATCCCATTTCCAACCTACGCCGGGCAGGGCCCCATCACCTGCGCCGTTGGGCTCGCCAACTACGGAGTTCTGAACCAGCCCCTTGTTCCGGCTTTCTGGTCGGTAAATGGAAGCGCCACATCGCTCATTCCCTGGTCCACGATTGCGGCCGGAGATACCGTCTTCCGAACCTTCACTTGGACTCCGCCGGCGGCAGGGGCGTTTGACTTTAAAGCTTACACCGCACTCGGCAGCGATCAGGATCATGGCAACGATACGGCACGGGCCGGCTTGGTCGAAGTGACGCCCGCCGGCTTATTTGAACTTGGCTATGATCACCGCCAGATCACCTATCTGCCCGATTTTTACTATTTTAACTTTGCGCCGGGCACGGGGCCCTTGGTGCATTTCACTCCCGCCGCCGACGGGATTCCGGGAATTCTCTACGGAAACACGATTCGCGGCATGTTCAATTCCGCGGGTTCACTTAATCTGCACATCTTCGCCGAGGGCCCGGGGGGCAGCATCGGAGCGGAAGTCTATACCGCCACGGTGCAAATTCCGCCGGATCAACTCTACCCCGATTCCTGGGCTGAAATTGACATCAGCACTGTCGCCTACCTGCAGGGCGGGCATCCCAACTTCTGGGTCTGGCTGGAAATAACCTCCCCGGACAATACGCCGCATATTACCGGCCATCTTCTGGACGCCTTCACACCCGGACATTTCTTCACATACGACGGCCAGAATGGCGCCGCCACGCTGGTGAATTTCAACATCCGTGCCACTCTGACCGGATCGGCGGGAGTGGGGGAGGGCGGTGGCAGTTCCGCGCCGCACGATTTCACGCTTTATCCCAACTACCCCAACCCCTTCAATGCCTCCACCTCTATTTCCTTCAGTCTACCCACATCCGGGCCCATGACACTGACCGTCCTGGACCTTCTTGGCCGTCCGATCAGGACGCTCTTTTCCGGATTCCAGCCTGCCGGAATGCATCGCATCCAATTCGCCGCTTCGGATCTGCCTTCCGGCATCTATCTCTGCCGTCTGCGAACCGCCAACCAGACCCTGATCAACAAAATGCTCCTGCTAAAATAAGCGCCTCCCCATGAAATGCCTGAACTGCAAAGGTGACATTCCTCCCGGATACAAAGGCCAAACCTGCCCCTCTTGCGGCGAAACCATACCACGCAAACGCCCAGTATGGCGGGATTTAGGGGAGCGCATCTCGAGCTTTACTGAAGATCGCGGCTACGTCTTCTGGCTGATCGTCTTCGGGCTTCTGATCCTCTTCGTCGCCACCCTCGAGAATCTGCTGGCTGGCGGCGTTTTGGCGCATCTCTTAGATAGCTATAAGTTCATCAGCCTGCTGATGCTGCTTTACGCTCCTGCACATCTGCAGATTCTACGCAATATCAATTCGGTCATCCGACCCGGCTATCCTGAACCCTATTGGACGGATCGCCTGATCATCAAAAACTTTCGGCGGGGGACCAATTACGCCCTGATAGCCGGCTTCATCGCAAGTCTATTCATCATCGGGCCACTGAACATCTTCGAGCTGCTACCCGCGTACGTTTTTCTTCCGACGCTATTCACGGCGCTTTTCTGGAGCATCCAATCCTTTCGCGTGGACGATCGGGAGTTCACGGATGCCAGGGTTCAATCCTACTTCGAGTATCTGGGCGTGCGGCGTCTGCGGGAGTGGCGGAAGGTCAGCGGGGCTTATATCATTGCGCTGGTAGTATCTGGCGGTGTATTTTATGGTTTATCGCATATCCCGGGACTCTGGTGGAAGATCATGGCCGACCCCACATTGAACGAAATCATAGCACTGGCAAGCGGCCTGTTCGAATGGGTGCCCCGAATCATGCCCAACAAATAGCGATTATTTGCCGCACAATCAATGTCGCATAAGATATATTATGTAAAGTAACGCGTTTGAATCAGTTTCGGCGTCGGTGATGTAAATCCCGCTAAATTCCACGCATCATTTGCCCCCTCAATGTTTCCTCCCCTGCCTGGCTGCTATTTGAAGCGGATCCCTCAAGGCTGAAATTTCAGGCGTATAGGCAAAATCCAAATCCTCCAGATCCCGAAGGGTTAGCCTGCCGGTAATCGCGGCGGCAATTGAGTTCAACCTGGCTTGAACTCCTTCCAGCGACGCCATCTGAGCTCCAAGAATTCTGCCATCCGGCTGATTATGGATTAAGACAAGGTCAAGGGCATCACCGCCGTATATTTTGGCCTTTGTAGGCGCCTTGATGGTCGTAAGTTGAGGCTTAAAGCCTGCGGCATTGGCTTGAGCTACCGAAAGCCCTATACGTCCTATTTGCAAGTCAAAGCAGCGCCATAAGCGGGCGGCCAGCGTCCCAACGTCTTCTCCCTGTCCGCCTGAAGCGTTTTCAGCGGCCTGCCTGCCTTGGCGATTCGCCGTGGTAGCGAGCGGCCAGTAAAAGGGCTTATGGTTTAAGCGCAAAGTTGTATGAGCACAGTCCCCGCAGGCATAAATGTATTGCCGCGATGTCATCAAATACCGGTCAACGCGGATTGCGGCATTGATGCCCAGCGCCAGATCGGCGCTGCGAGCTAAATCCGTATTGGGCTGAACGCCCAGCGCCAGCAGGACGCCATCGCATTCAAGCAGCTTGCCAGGAAGCTCAACCGCCTGGACTTCATTTTCGAGCGATACTTTAAAGGAAAGTATATTATCGGCGTAATATACGGTGATTCCATTGGCCTGCAAGGTCTCGTGAATTCTTTCGCTGATCGGCCCTTCCAGATCAGCCATTAAGGAATTTCCCTGGCCGATAAAGGTTACCTCCAGGCCATAGGAGCGCAGGGCGGCGGCGCAGACCTGCGCGATGGTGCCGGTTCCCATGATGGCAAAGCGGCGGGGCTTGCGGGAATCGAGGAAATGGCGCAGAGCGCGAGCGTCATCAAGGTGGCGGAGCGTGAAAATTCCCCTTGCTGCAGCATTGGGTATCGGGGGGACAATGGGCCGCGCGCCTGTGGCCAGAATTAAGCGGCCATAAGGCAGAGTAAATTCCTGATCCGTATCCCGATTGCGCACTTTTAGGCTATGTCGGCGGGGATCAATCTCGAGGGCCTGGTGGCGAATCAGGATATTCAGGCGATGTTCCTGGGAGGCCTGTGCGGGGGTAAGATTCTGAAGGGAATCGAGGCTCTCCAGCCGTCCATCGAGGTATGCGGGAATGGAGCAGTTGGCGCAGGCGAGGTAGTCACCAGATTCGACGACGGTAATATCCAGATCGGGGCGACGCCGCCGAGCGCGCAAGGCGGCGGCCATCCCAGCGGCATTGCCCCCTACAATGATCAAGCGTTCGGGTCTATCCAAGATCTATCTGCGGGAAAACAGAGGCCTATTTGTCCAGCTTTTTCTGGACGGCCGCCACTTTGCCGGCCAGGGTGACCTCCTTATCGCGGCGGTCGTCTATGGTGATGGTCGTATAGATTCGCCCGGCGCCAGTCGCGGCCGCGGCTTCATGCATGGCTCGAACGGCCGGGAAGATGCGATCCAGCGGACCTTCAATCTGTGTGGACATCGCCGTAAGCTGGTATTTCAGGTCTTTGAAGGCATCGAGAGCGCGAAGGCACTTGGCGAGCGCCTCGGAAATGGAGGTTCCCTGGCCTAGGGGAACGATGGAAATGCTGCAAACAGCCATGATCGGCTCCTTTATTTCACCTCTACCTCGCGCAGGTAGCGGGCGGCATCTTCGGGCGGAGTGGGATTGATATAGAAGCCTGTCCCCCACTCGAAACCCGCCACGCGCACCAGACGCGGGGTGATTTCAAAATGCCAGTGGTAATCGTAGGGCAGGGTCAACCAATGGCCGGGACGGCGGGCTTTGGTCTGCGTATTGGGCGCGGTGTGCAGCATGAAATTATAGGGCGGGTCGTTCAGGGCGATTTTCAGGCGGGTCAAAACCTCTTTCATGCATTTCGACAGCGCCGCCAGTCCCTCGCCAGATAATTCGGAGAAATCGTGCGAATGTTGGATGGGAGCCAAGAACACCTCGAACGGGAACCGGGCCGCAAAGGGGGCAAAGGCGATCATGCCGTCCACCTCGGTGATGATTCGCACTCCCTGCTTCATCTCCTGATTGATGATGTCGCAGAACAGGCAGCGCTCTTTGCTGTGATAGTGCTCGCGCGCCGAATCGAGTTCCATCGCCACGGTTCGCGGCGTGATCGGCGTGGCGATGATCTGCTGATGCGGGTGAGCCAGCGAGGCTCCGGCCGTGATGCCGTGGTTTTTAAATAGGAGAACGTAGCGGAATCTAAGATCCTTCATCAGATCCACCATGCGCATCTGACAGGCCAGCATGATTTTCTGAAACTGCTCCAGTGGTTGATCCGCCAGATTCACGTCGTGATGAGGCGATTCGATGACGACTTCGTGCGCTCCGATCCCGTTCATCTTGTCGTAGATGCCGTCCGCGGCGCGGTCAATGCTGCCCTCGATGCGCAAGGCGGGGAACTTGTTAGAGACGACGCGAACATCCCAGCCGGCCGTGTTGGGAGCCGTCCCCGGCCGGCGCAGAGCCAGCACTTCGGGGGGAGTTTTCTCCTCATTGCCTTCTTCGAAGGGGCAAAATCCGGGGACGGGAGCCGGTTCGGTCTTGAGAAAATCGGAGGGACGTCTGCCCCGCTCCGTGGCTATGATAACCCAGCGTTTTTGAATGGGATCATGGCGTAATTCCGGCATTGGTTCTCCTTGCTAGTTCGTTGATGATAGATCTAATCCTTGAAGATTTCCCGCTGCGCCCACCAGGTGGGATCCACTTCCGGAAACAGGTTATCGCGCTGCTGGACGGCTCGGAAATGATCCCAAGCTTCCGGCGGCGGCTCCTCGCCGCGAGTTAGCGTCTCCAGCAATTCGAAGGTTTTCTCGAAATCCAGGTGATGTTTCAGGAGGCGCGTTTCGGCGTAGTCGCGAGCGCTGAAGGTCGAAATCAGGAACTGCCAATCTGAGCTCTCCAGCAGCAACATTTCAATGGCCAACTGCCTCAGAGCTTCACGAATGCGGCTATCCTGATTTGCACCCCACTTCTGCGCCGCTTCCACCATCTTTTTCTGGGCGGGATAAATCAGCTCCCAGCTCCAGGTCGTATCCGGATTAAACCAGATGTGGTGAAAGCCGCCTTCTCCCCAGGAGCCTTCCGGCAGAGACACGACGCGGTGTGTCGTGACCTGATCGAGATACTCGCTGCCGGTCATTAGCCTTATTTCGGGATCCTGGCTGACCCATTTTAGCATCTGATAGATCCAGCGCGGCCCTTCAAACCACCAGTGGCCGAAAAGTTCCGTATCGAACGGGGCGCAAACAATCGGCAGCCCCTCGGCTTCCTTTCCTTCATTGATCAGGATTTGTCGGACGATCTCCTTGAAATGTCCGGCATTCTCCGCGATGCGCGACTGCACGACATCGGGATTATAGACCTGCTTGTCGCCCAGACCGGCCTTGATCGAAGTAACGCGCCAGTAGCGGTGCCCGCCCGGAAAGTATTTTTTATGGAAGTCCAGATATTGGCCGTCACCGGGATAGCCGTGCTCGCCCGACCAGACCTGCAAGCCGGTTCGGGGATCCCGAATGAACGCGTACACGCGGCCCATAAACAGCTCGCGCGACCGGATCAGGTAGGTCTGATAAGGGCTGCGCCTAAAATCATCGCTGATGTCGGTATAGCCCTTCTGGAATTCCGCCCAGTATTTTTTCAGCGCCTCGAAGCGTTCCAGGTAGACGCCCAGCGCCTTGCCGCCGGCGATGAGATGCGAATCCACATAGAAAAAGCGCAGGTGATGACGATCCAGGAATTCTTCCAGGCCGCGCCGCCATCGGGGCTGGTCTCCGCCCAGGGGCGAACTCCATTCCCGATAGGGCCGGTAGGCGCTCTCCGGCAGCCAGATGCCCTGTGGCGGCCGGCCGAAATGTTTCTTATAATTCTCGACAGCCAGCCTGATCTGCGCGTCCACACTGGCGTCTTCATAGAGCAGCGGCAGATAGCCGTGCGTGGCCGCGCAGGTGATGATTTCCAACTGCCCCCGATCCTGCAGCCGGCGAAATGCGCCCACGATATCCGCATGATAGGTATCACGAAAATCGCGAACGACATCTTCGTAGAATTTCTCCCAATCCCGCGCCAGGCGGATCATGTGGTCGCGCTCGGAATCCTTCTGGGAGGTTCTGCCCTTTTCAAAGGAGGCAACGTCGAGCCGCGCGGCCTCGGCCTTTAGATTCAGGTAAGAGACGAACTCTTCCTTGAACATGGGATCGGCGAGCTGTTCGCACAGCACCGGCGACAGGCCGATGGTGACTTTCGGGGCGATCCCTTCCGACGCCAACTGATCGAAAGCCCTCAGCAACGGAAGATAGGTCTCCGCCGCCGCTTCGTTCAGCCAGTCCATTCCGTGAGGCCATTTTCCATGCGAGAGAACGTACGGCAAATGGCTGTGCAGCACCAGGCTAAAAGCGCCTAACATGGGCATAATCCGCCTTTCTTTTCTATATCACCCAATTTTGAGCCAGATACTCCGGCGTGGGACGGGGGCAGACATAGCTCCCTTCCCTCGGCCAGCGCTCGACCTCCAAATCGCCCTTCTTGATCAAGACGGCGAAATACACCTCTTCGCGATCGCTCGGCAGGAGGCTGAAGGGTATGGCTATCTCCAAAATCTGATCAAAAGCGACGTCCGCAATCTCGCACACCGGCTTCTCCCAGCACCAGATGGCGTGCGGTTTGTGCCGCGGCGTGAAATTCTGCACCCGCAAGAGCGGCTGGCCGGGCCCCATGAAGCGCACGATAATTCTCAGATTATCTTGAGCGGCAAAATGCTCGCCCGGGTCCAGGCGCAGGCAGAGGTGCGTTTCCGAGAGGCCATAATACAGTTTTTCCAGGAAGCTCGTGCTCAAGTTCATCGAGCCCGAATAGTCCCCGGAGCGCACTTCGCGGGCGCCGATCCATTCATAATAGTTGGTATTCCGGCCATCAATTTGCGGCTGCATGGGAAACAGCGGAACTTCTTCGGCCAAGACTTCCGGCCCAATGGGCTTTAATAGATTCTCGGGGATATCCAGCCCGAGCTCCTTATAAATTTGAATCAAATTGAAGCGAAATAGCTGATCGAATTCGGCGTCGAAATCGGAATTGTTGGGTTCGCCGTACCACCAGAACCAGTCGCTTCCTTCGGCGATGTAGAGCCATTCCTGCGCCTGAGCCGCGGCTTTCTGCTTATCCATTAGTTTGGAGTTTTGATCAATGACCTCTGCCGCTTCCCGCAAGCGCTCCCAGGCGGCGTTTTTCACCGGGTCGCCGATCCAGATGCGGAAGGATCCTCGAATCCACGAGGCCGGGAAGATGGGCGGAATGACCTTTTTGCTGGGGTGCCGGGCGACATAATCGCCCACGGTGCTCGTTTTCAATTTTGGATGATCGCTGAGACGGCCGTAGAGTTCCTCAAAAAAGCAGAGCCCGCCGTCCGGGAAATACTCCCAAGCGTTCTCGCCATCGAGGATGATGGCGGCCAACGCGGTGTCGGGCTGTTTTTGCGCGGCGGCGATATTTTCGAGGTGGCCGACAAAATCATCCACGGCCTGTTTGGCGGTATTGCGAGCGTAGCGAAAGCCGATGGCGTCGGAAAGGAAGCGGTCGCGGAAAATCAAAGTTGGCCCATCGCGAAAGGCGCGGTAGCTTTGATAGATGGCGTCTTCGCGCTTGGCGCCGGTGGCAGTGGCCAGAAGCACCGCCTCGTCGGTGGCCAACCATTCGAAGCCCGCTTCATCCGCCAGTTCGCAGACGGCCGGGCTGACGGATCCCTCGCTGGGCCACAAGCCCGTGGGAGCCTGCCCGAATTGCTGTTCCATGTAATTTCGCCCCCGCTGCAACTGCTCGCGAGCGTCTCCCGGGCGCATAAATTCGTGCGGCGGCATTTCATCTTGCGGCTGGCTGATTTTGGCGCTATAGCCGGCGATCACGAGCGGCAGGATGGGATGGTAGAAGGGCGAGGTGGATACTTCGAGCAATCCGGATTTCCAGGCTTGCCGGTAGGACGCAATGATTTTTCCCAACAGCTCCTGCTGCAGATGCAAAAGCGACTGCTTCTCCGGCTCGGTAAATTCGCGGCCTTTCTGCCGGAGTTCGGCGATCAGCGGGTATTCGGCCTCGGCGGCCCATCCGAACCAGGTCAGATTGAACCAGACCTGCAGGTCGCGCCAATCCGCCGGCGAGAATCTGCGGCGGGCGCCCGGCAAATCGACGGGCGTGATGTATCGTCCTCGACGATGCAATAAATCCCGATAACGGGGATAGCGCAGCACCATGGTCTCCCAGTTCGCCGAGAAGAACCGGCGCAGGATGAGCAGCTGCTCATCTTCATCCAGCTCTTCTGCGGGCTTTTGCGAGAGTTCGAAGTAGAGGTCGCTCTCGCCTCCCGTGGTGAGATCGGCGATTTGCTTCACCAGGCAGGGAGTAAAATTGAATGTCACGTGTATCTGCGGGAATTTTTTCACGGCCGCCAGCATGTCGTAGTACCCCTTGATTCCATGCAGCCGCACCCAGGGGAGGCTATAGCGGTTCCGGCTCGGATCGCGGTAATACGGCTGGTGCATGTGCCAGAGGAAGCAGACATTCAACTTTCCGGCCATCAGCCGACCAGCTCCTTAATTTTCTCTTTCAG
>Ga0315284_10004570_pt1 | contig 19644 bp, 15 predicted proteins | sample YL17G09_16_MG_FD_203696 | JGI IMG/M metagenome (GOLD analysis project Ga0315284, IMG submission 203696) | Sediment microbial communities from Yellowstone Lake, YNP, Wyoming, USA - YL17G09_16 | ecosystem: Environmental > Aquatic > Freshwater > Lake > Sediment | place: USA: Wyoming | collected... | reverse complement strand
GCACTTGGGCTGGAGGATGCTTGCCGGTTGACGTGATGAGGAATGTGTCTTGCGACCAAAGTGCGCTTGGACGGTTTTGCCAATACGCAGCCAGGGATTGTTCATAGGCGGGGGCGGTGGTTGAGTATTCGACCCGTATTTCGATACGGTCTGAAAACGTATCTTTCAAGAGAGAGGCCGCATTTGCCTCGGTCTCCTGGCGATTCGGTGCGTCGAGATTCTTATATTCCTTGCTTAACCGAGCTTTCTGTACGGCGGCCTGCCGAATCGGCGCTGAGGACCAGATTTGTGCCGCATAGGTGATTTGCGGAGTATCTTCACGGCCTGGCACGGCTGCAGCTTGCACCGACGATTGGATGTATACGCGGGTAAAGGTCATGCTTCGGGTCCACGGCGAATCCTGAAGCAAGCGCAGGCACTCTTTAAGCGACCATTGGTCGAAATTCTTTTTGACCCAAAAATCCTGAGCTGCAATCCAGGAAGGCTGGAGAACCAGCAGAAGAGTGATTGCCCATCGTCGTAGCATGGAGCGCTCCTTGTCAAGGAAGACGCGTTCGTTCAATTGAGCGTGAATTCAATATACTTCCTCTTATCCTGGAATGGAATCCTTAACGCAAGGCCGGCAAGTTGGACCGCTAATGGTCGATTCCTTCCTGGAGGGCATGACAGACACATAGCAACTCTGCGGCAGTCGAATATTCGTAATTGCGCTTCTGGTGCACCTTTGGACCCATGATGGCTATTTCACGATGAGCTACACAGGCGACAACCGAGGAGGCAATTCCATCACGGTCATTCGTTTCAAGACCAGGTGATAGAGTCCTGGTCTGGAAAGGGGCAACCGGGCATTGGCGCTCGGCGCGGGGATCAGGAGGGCCGGACTGTCGGGGCGCCACAGGCGTAGGTCCACCAGAAGGCGTCCACCACCCGCTCCGCCAGATCCGCCGGGAGTCTGCCGCCCATCAGTTCAAGCACGTAGCGGTACATCACAGGTCCCAGAAGCAGCGCAACGCAAACCTCGAGGTCTCGCCGGAAGCTGGGAGCCCGTCCGTGAATTAGGAGGGGCTCCTAGCCCCACCACTTCTCTCCTTCCATGAGGTACTTCGATACGATGTCTTTGTTGAGGTCCAGCCCTAAACCCGGTTTATTCAAGAGCTGAATGTGACCGTCCGCGATGATCTCGCGATCGTAGACGATCAGGTCTCCTTCCCCTGCCCTCATCCCGTCCTTGAAATTGAAGGTCTCATGACCTATGAAGTCCTGAATCGCGGCCGCGCAATTGGCCGAGGCGATCGTTGCGACCGGCCCCATGACGTTGTGGGTGGCGACCGGGATATTGAAGATTCTGGCCAGATCGGCAATACGCTTTGCTTCCAGCAGGCCCCCCGCCTGGGAAATATCGATCTCGATAATGTGGACTCCCTGATTGGCTACGAAAGGCAGGAAGTCGCTGCGAGTGTAGAGGTTCTCCAACCCGGCCAGTTCCCCGATGTTCTTCGGGGAACAGCCTCTGGAATTCTGTGATATGCTCCCACTCCCCGGAGGGATAGGAGGTTTGAGATGATTAAGATATTTGGATTATCAATTTTGGCAATTGTGACATTGCTGGCGGCTGCCGGCAGTCTCACCGCCCAGCGAGGGAACCGGCCGGTGCAAGGCCGATGGATTTTCGATGACTCGATTCCAGACAAGCGGCCTTTGGCATCTGATCCAACTGAGGACAAAATACTGAAAGTGCTGGACGAGATTGCCCAGACTGACAATTCAGGTTTACTGGTCCCGCTGGAAGACGGCAGACTGCTCCGAATATTCGCAGAATCAACCGGCGCCAGGAATGTTGTGGAGATTGGAACCTATAACGGTTACTCAGCTTTGTGGTTCTGCCTGGCTCTTCGTACCACAGGCGGCAAATTAATAACCCATGAGATAAACCCCAAGAATGCCGCTGCAGCTCGCGAGAATCTTAAGAAGGCAGGTGTGGAGAACCTTGTTACTGTTATTGAAGGCGATGCCCATGAGACGGTGGCAAGATTCAAAGAACCGATCGACATTCTTTTTATCGATGCCGATAAACCCGGCTATGCCGACTATTTGAAGAAGCTGCTGCCGCTGGTTCGCCCGGGCGGATTAATCCTGGCGCATAATACCACCAACACGGCTCGACAGATGCCGGACTATTTCAAAGCCGTCACTTCGGATCCCAGTCTTGATACATTTTTCATAAAGGAAGGCGTAGGCGTCGGTGTCACATTGAAAAAACGCCAGGTATCGAATCAGTCCCCTGGCAAACAGTAGTGAATGGGACCCCCGCGTCGCTTTGCGCCAACCACGAAACACACGAACCACACGAAATTTCGTGTCATTTCGTGCGGTTTGTGGTTCGCGTGGCGTTATGGATGTTCCCTGCAATGTTCGTATAGGAAGCGCTGCTTCCGGGGATCGGTCGCCTACAGCGGCAGCGACGCGGCCAGCGTCAGAGTCTTCCCCGAGGCGCGGTCTTCCACGATGATTTTGCCGTTCTCCAGCCGGACGTCGTCCACGCGGCCCATACCTTCGGGACTCTTCACCCAGAAGAGGAGAAAACGGGTCGCAATCTTGGACCTGGCCGGCAGCCAGCGGTAGACCGGCGTGTCGAACAGCCGGTTCAGTTCCACCATTTCCCGACGCGGCAGGTCGAACGGCTGCGTGGCGAACTCCAGACCCCGGCCCAGCCAGTTGTCTGCCGGGTAGTTCATGTAGTTCTGCACCCATGGGAACTCCTCCCGCCGGAACACGTATCCCAGCAAGTAGCGCCGGGCGGTGTTGAGCACCGTGACATAGGCCAGTTTGCGCGACGGATCCATCAGGGTGGTAGTGTGGGCCATCAACGTCCCTTCAGCAGGCGCGGCCCGCAGGTTCACCAGTTTTCCATCGCTCGCCGCCGGCGCCATGGGCCAGGTGAAATCTTGTGCTTGCGCGAACGGCGTGCGCGAACGGCCGCCCGGGTACGAGCGGGTCCGCGCCCGCGTTCCGGACATGTCCACCACGGTATTCTCACGTTCGAGGAACGGTGGGAACAGGAACGGGTGCTCGCCCCAGTTGGCCGTGCGGTCGAAGGCCACCTGGCTCTCCAGTTCGCTGTCCACGTAGAGAACGCTTTCGCCGTCCACCATGTTCAGAATCCTCGTGAAGGATTCCTGCAGCAGGGGCAGGTTGGCGGCGAACCTCACGGTTGTCCTGGCGCCCTGCTTTTCCGAAGTCACCAGCTTCCAGGGTTGGAGGTAAGCCTCCCCGTGCATGGCCAATCCCGCCGCACGCTCTTCTGTGCTGGGCGAACCGAATCCATCCACGCATACGAAGTGCCCCACCATCGTTCCCTGCAACTTCCGGTTGTCAGGCACCTGCGGCACTATCTCGGGGTTGCCGAACGGGCTCAGCCCCTGCGGATCGCCTTGAATCAGAATCCGCAGCATCGATCCGCCCTGCTTCACCACGGCCACTTCGAGTTTGTCGTTGGCGATAAACACGACCGGCCGGTTGTACACCGTACCCTCTTTCAAGGCGAGAGACGCCTGCCCCAGGGCGCCGGTGCAGGCGCAGTACAACAACGTCGCCGCAAGAACCAGAATTGGGACTCCCTCGCGCTTCAGATCCCGTTGTCTCATTGCAACTCGTTGGCAAGTGCCAGGCATGTTTGGTCCACCTCGGACATCAATTCAATCACAGGCTGGGTAGCGCAGCAACGCTAAAATGCCGCATCCAACTCAGCCGTTTTGGCATACAATCAAATGAGTCAAAGTCGAAGTTTGGCGGTCGGCATTTGGCTTCCTGTAAGATCAAGAGCGAGGAAACCGGGGAGCCAAAGCCTGGCCTTGCGAAGGGCAGCTCATCAGGCGGCGGCTTATTCGGGCTATGCCTAACTCCGAACCACAGGCCGGCAATCAGCAGCCGCGAAGTGTGCGACGCGGGGAGCGGGTGTCGGCGCTGTTGAGACGCGGGCCCGTGTCATGGAAGTAGTAGTCCTGTTCGAGGAGTATTGCCATGCGATGCTTTCGATTTTTTCTGGTGTTTGTGGGATGGTCACGCTGGCCGTGAGTGTCAACACCGCTGCACCGCCGCACTCTTCCGCAGCTTCCGCTGCCGCGCCGCGGAGTTGGACCGCCGACAACGGCAATGGCACCTACTCCAATCCCCTGCTCTATGAGGAATTCGAGGATCCCGACGTCATCCGCGTCGGCGAGGATTACTATCTCGCCGGCACCACCATGCACATGAATCCCGCTCTTATCGTCCTGCACTCGAAGGACCTCGTGAACTGGGAACTAGCCAACTATTGCATGGATCGCCTCGACTTCGGCCCCGCCTTCCGCCTCGAAGGCGGGAGCATATACGGCAAGGGCATTTGGGCGCCATGCATCCGCTATCACGACGGTATGTTCTACGTTTTTTCCAATGTCAATGGAGTCGGTTGCCAGGTCTTCCGCTCCAAGTCCCCAAACGGTCCCTGGGCACGGAACCAGCTCCCCGGCATGCATGACTTGTCCGTCCTGTTCGACGAAGATGGCAAGATCTATTCCATCTACGGCGCCACCCGCCCGACCATTGTTGAACTCAACCAGGATCTCACCGGGATCGTCCCCAATACCAACCGCCAGATGAACGCCCAGGGCATGGGCGAAGGACATCATCTTTACAGAATTAACGGCAAATACTTCGACGTCTCCGCCATCCCAGGCGCGCATACCGACCAGGTCGTCGCGCGCGCCGATTCGATCGACGGCCTCTGGCAGGTCGAACGCATGGTCCAGAACGAGTCCCTGGGTGTGCCCAGTCATAACGGCGTTCGCGGCGGCCGCGGGGCAAATCCGACCTTCGCAATCACGACGAGCGATCCCAACGCCGGCGGCGGGCTCACGCTACATCAGGGCGGCATCGTCGATACTCCTTCGGGCGAATGGTGGAGCATCATCATGCAGGACCATGGCAGTGTCGGCCGCATGGTCGCGCTGGTTCCGATCACCTGGGACAACAACTTCCCAATCATCGGCCTGCCGGGCAATCTCCGCAAGGCGCCCAATACCTGGATCAAGCCCAACACCGGCCGTACCCAGGATCGCAAGCCCTTGTTCGTGCGCAGCGACAATTTCGGGTTACCGAAACTCAATCCAGTCTGGCAATGGAACCACGTCCCCGACGACACCAAGTGGTCCCTCTCGGAAAAGCCCGGCGTTCTTCGCCTCCATTCTCTCCCCGCCGCCGACTTTTGGATGGCTCGCAACAGCCTGACCCAGAGGCCCCCCGGGCCCGAATCCATTGCGACGGTCGAACTCGACGCCTCGGGCCTGGTGGCGGGAGACACCGCCGGCCTGGCGCTGCTGAATGCGCCCTACGCCTGGATCGGCCTCGTCAAATCCGCTGAGGGCGTGATCCTCCGGACTGTCGACCAGACCAATCGCAAGACCACCGAAGCGCCTACGAAATCCCCCCACGTCTGGCTCCGTGTCGCCTGCGACTTCGACACCGAAAAAGCCGCCTTCAGTTGGAGCGCCAACGGCAAGGACTTCGCTCCGCTGGGCGACACTTTCACAATGGCATATCAGCTCACGACGTTTCAGGGCGTTCGGTTTTCGCTGTTCAACTTCAACATGTCGGGCCAGCCCGGCGGCTTTGCCGACTTCGACAACTTTAAGGTTGATGAGCCGAGAGCGTGGGGCATGGAACGTACGATTCCAGTGGGCAAGACCATCACGCTGGCCAGCGGCGTTGACGGAAGCTTCCTGGCCGCCGATAATCAGAACATGTCGCTTGTCAATGTAGCAGCCGACGCACCAAGTGCGACCGCCCGGAATATTCGATTCAAGGTCGTCGATTTGGGAAAAGGCCGCGTGGCACTGAAGGCCGGCAATGGCCGATTTGTCTCCGCCGCCGGCGAAAGCGTCGTATTGAAGGATCTCGCCGGAAAAGCACCTGGCGATGCGGAATCCTTCCAATGGATCAACCTGATGCGAGGCGACACCATGCTCATGTCCCTCACTAATCATCGCTACCTGGCTACCAAACCCAACAACCCCGGGCCGGTCACGGTTTCTGCCACCGGCCCACGGCCGGACCGCAAGGACGGCGCGTGTTTCAAATGGAAGGCGGTCGAATAACGCTATGGCATATCCCTATCAGGACCCCACCCGATCCATCCCTGAGCGCGTGGAGGATCTGCTCTCACGCATGACATTCGAGGAGAAAGCGGCACAGATGCATGCGCTCTGGTTGATCTTGTCGGAAGACGGCAGGCACCGACCCCGGCAGGACGACTTTACCGGGGGAACGGACCCGGAGGCAGTCAAGAGAACGTTGGGTCACGGCCTGGGGCAGATCACTCGCCCGCTGGGCACACATGGAGTCGATGCGCAACGAGGCGTTCGCGCACTCAACTCTCTGCAAAAACTCCTTCGGGAGGAAACCCGGCTCGGCATCCCGGCTCTGGCGCACGAGGAATGCCTGGTGGGCCTGATGGCGCGCGGCGCGACGCTGTTTCCGTCGGCGCTTGCCTACAGTGCCACCTGGAATCCGGGCCTGATCGAGCGCACGGCGCAGGCCATCGGCCGTGAGGCCCGCAGCGTCGGCTGCCACCAGGGTCTCGCGCCGGTGTTCGACGTGTCGCGCGACGTCCGCTGGGGCCGAACCGAGGAAACGCTGGGCGAGGATCCTTACCTGGTGGGCGTGATGGGCACGCGCTTCGTGCGCGGGCTGCAAGGCGAGAAGCGCGATCTGCTGGCCACGCTGAAGCATTACGCCGGCCATTCCTTCAGCGAGGGGGCGCGCAACCACGGGCCGGTCCACCTGGGATGGCGAGAACTGAACGACGTCTTCCTGCTCCCGTTCGAGATGGCCGTGAAGCTGGCGCACGCCGGAGCGGTGATGCCGGCCTATCATGACCTCGACGGCGAGCCCTGCCATGCTTCACGCTACCTTTTGCGCGAGGTGCTGCGCGGCGAGTGGGGTTTCGACGGGCTGATCGTGGCCGATTACATCGGCATAAGTCTCTTGTACCAGCACCACAATGTGGCCGGGGATCCAGCCGAGGCGGCCGCAATCGCCTTCAATGCAGGGCTGGACATCGAGCTGCCCGCAGACGACTGCGCCTCACACCTGGGAGAAGCGTTGAAGCGAGGCCTGATCTCGATGGAAACAATCGAAGACACCGTGAGGCGAATCCTGACCGAAAAGATCCGCATGGGGCTGTTCGAGAAGCCATACGCCGACGAGGGTGCGGTCACGCTGCAAACGCCGGAGGCTGTCGAGCTTGCCCGCGAGGTGGCGCGGCAGTCGATCGCTATCCTCGAAAACCGGGGCGTGCTGCCACTGGACTTGCACGGGAGCGAGCGCATCGCCGTGATCGGTCCCACCGCAGATGACCCGCTCGCGCTGCTCGCCGGATATAGCTTTCCGGTCCACCTGATCCTGACCGAGGTAGGCGAGTCCGCCGGCCAGGTTGTGACCCCCAAGGCCGCGCTGGAGAAGGCTTTCGGTGCCGAGTGGAGCTGCCGGCGGGCCATTCAACGCGAGTTACGTTCCGGGTGCCCACCGATATGCTGTGCTTCACCGGCATGGAGGGGCGGCGCATCGTGGAGCCCGGCGAGTTCGAGCTCCAGGTCGGAACCTCCAGCGTGGACATCTGCCTCCGCGCCACAGTCAAAATAACGGGAACGGTTCACACCCTCGGGCGGGAGTGGCGGATGGAAAGTTGCTGCGAGGTCGAACGCTGATCGCCCCTGCCTGAATTCACGACGCCGGCGAGCGGGGAATTCGAAGATGATGTGGGAGCGCAATGGCCAAATCCACTGGCTCGTTCCTTCCACTTTCCCGCATTCCACGCTGATCGGAGAGGCCTTGTCGAGCTGCAGCGCCAGGTGCGCCGGACCGAGGCAGTGCACCAGCCAATCACCCGGCGATCCGCCGGTGGAGAAGTCCAGGAACGCGCGTCCACTTCGACAACGGTAGGATTTCTCAAGCAAAAAAGCGCCGAGAACCGCTGAATGACGGGATGGAAAGACGTGTTATACTGCCTCGGGATTGGATGCGTAGTCGCGTACTCCGGCTCCCATATCGAGACTAAAAGTCCTTGACCAATTCAGAAGAGAAGGAGTTGCGGAACATGTCTACCAGAAAACTATTTGCGTTTCTCGCGGTTCTGGCGCTGGCGGCGATGCCGGCCCTCGCAATAACGAACTTCAGCGGCGACTGGAAGCTCAACGTTTCCAAGAGCAGCTTCGGCCAGATGCCTGTGCCGAATTCAATGACCCAGAAAATCACCCATGCGGATCCCAAGCTGACAGTTGCTATGAAACAATCGAGCGACATGGGCGATTTCGACATACAGGCCAGCTACACCACCGATGGCAAGGAGTGCACCAACCAGGGCTTCGGCGGCAGCACCACGAAGAGCATCGTGAAATGGGATGGCGACACGCTGATGATCGAAACCAAGGGACAATTCGGCGACAACGAATTCACCATGTCCGAGAAGTGGGTCCTCTCCGCGGACGGCAAGATGCTGACCATCACCCGCACGTTCAAGAGCGCCATGGGTGAGGGCGAGCAGAAGATGGTGTTTGACAAGCAGTAAGCCGGTTCCAGAAAAAGGGGAACGGCACGCGGCATGATCATTGCAGGTGATACCGGATTAGGCGCACGACCGCGCGCGTCCCGCGCGCCGAAACGTATTTTGCCACCGACCGCGGTATGGCGGGAGGATCGTGCCGTTGCAGGCAGGCTGTAATTTGTTTGTGGATCCGTGGGGCCTGCGCACTGGACATTTTTGCAGTTGTAGTCGGATTCGGCGCGCGGGACGCGCGCGGTCCCAGGGCGGCCGGGGCCTCGGCGAGTTTCCCATATCGCTACCACCCTTTTGCAGTACAATATCACCTCCTAGGAAGCAATCGATTCATCGTTAGCGCGGATAGCGGATCGCAAAACGCGATGTTCTTGAAGCATGGCATCCAGGTCAGCATGGGGACGCGGTTGGGTACGCAGCGATGCAGTTTGGTTTTCTGAAGGGACTGGAGATGCAAATTGCGATGCGGTCGATGTTGACGCGGGCGGTGACGGCGGCGATCTTGGCGCTTCTGGCGGGGAAGGTGTCGGGGCAGGTTGCGGCACCGGCCTCCCAGTCCGCGCCGGCGCTCAATGACGGGAAGGGTGCCTTTGCAACAGGCAAGTACCGCAACCTCTTTGCCGAAATAGGCCACACCCCGCGGGAAATCAAGGCCAAAGTCGAAAAGGCTTACAACCAGCTCTTCCGCGGCGACCTGAAAACGATTCTCCTCGTCCTCGCCGGCACATGCATCCTTCTAAGCGCTGCCGAGCGGAAAACAGTCATATCCATCACCGGGGACGAGTTCCAGGTCAACGGCAAGCCGACGTATGCCGGACGGACGTGGAACGGCCATAAGATTCAGGGTTTGCTGCTGAACTCGCGGATGGTTCAAGGCATCTTCGATGATCGAAACAGCAACACCGCTTCGCTTTGGGCATACCCGGACACAGGCCGATGGGATCCGGAACGGAACATGCGGGAGTTCATTGCGGCCATGTCGGAATGGCGAAGGCACGGGCTGCTCGCGTTCACGATCAACCTTCAAGGCGGTTCACCGCAGGGCTACTCCCAGCAACAACCGTGGCACAACTCCGCCATTGAATCGAATGGCTCATTGCGCACCGATTACCTGCGCCGCCTTGAGCGGATTATCGGCCGCGCGGATGAACTCGGGATGGCAGTGATTCTGGGCTACTTCTATTTCGGACAGGACGAGCGGTTGCGCGATGAAGACGCGGTCATCCGCGCGACGGACAGCGCGACGAGATGGATTCTCCAGCGCGGCTATCGGAACGTTCTCATCGAGATCAACAACGAGTGCAACGTGAGATACGATCACGCGGTCTTGAAGCCGGAGCGGGTTCACGAACTCATCGAGCGTGTGAAGAAAGCCACAAGAGATGGGCAGCGACTGCTGGTGGGCACGTCGTATGGCGGTGGAACGATTCCGAAAGAAAACGTCGTGCGCGCTTCCGACTTTCTGCTCATTCACGGCAACGGCGTTTCCGATCCGGACAAGATCTCCGAGATGGTACGGAAAACGCGGCAAGTGCCGGGTTACCGACCCATGCCGATCCTTTTCAACGAAGACGACCACTTCGATTTCGACAAGCCGAAAAACAATTTCATGGCAGCGATAAGCGAATATGCGTCGTGGGGGTTTTTCGATTACAGGATGAAAGACGAGGGCTTTGACGAAGGTTACCAAAGCGTGCCGGTGAACTGGGGAATCAGTTCTGCACGCAAACGCGGTTTCTTCAAGCTGCTGAGCGACATTACCGGCGCGGCCGGGAAAGGATTATTCACGGGCAACAGAGCCTGCATCCTGAGTATCTGTGGTCGGACTTGCCCGGCATCGTTTGGTTCCTAGATCTTTATCATGGGTAGATAAAAGGGGAAGGGTACGGCCCGCCGAAAGGCCTGCCTGCGCGAATTGTCTGAACCGGCTTCAGGTACCGCTTACCATCGCGCACATTTTTCCCTGTATCTGCGAATTGTACCGGTCCCTCCACGATTTCGAATATGGACACATCTGCTGGCGCACCTATTTGCAGCGTTCCGAGCTTCTCCACCTTTCCTATAATCTTGGCCGGCTTCAATGTTGCCAGAGCCACCACCTGCTCGAGGGTGAATCCCATGTTCCAGAACTTGCTCATGATCCACGGCATGAAAGGCTTTCCCGGAGTGTTGACGCTGTAGCCGTGAATGTCACTGGAAATGCAATCGGGAAGAAGTCCCTGTTCGATGGCCGGCTCGGCAACGGCATAATCGAAGCTTCCCCCTCCATGGGCGACATCCAGGATCACTCCGCGCTTCTGGGCCGCAAATGCCTGGGGGATGACCTTGCCGTTCTGAACGATATTGTTGCCTTGGCCGCTGAAAACATGGCTGACGATGTCACCGGGTCGCAGCAAATCGAGCAATTCGCCCAGGGTAGCCGGCACATCTCCGATATGGATCATGACCCGGGCTGCCGTGCCCGAGCGTTCAGCGGCTTTGATCGCCCGCTTCAGCGGCTCCAGGCCATTGGAACCGACGATGCTCTTGCTCATGCGCACTTTGATTCCCAGGAGCACGTCCTGGTTCTCTGCCATAGTTTTGGCCGCGAGATCGACGTGTGCATAGTCGATGTTCAGGCACTCACCCACAGGATATCCTGCGAGACCAATCGTGGAGATATGTACGAAGCCGAAGATCCGGGAACGTGATTGGGCCATGATGAAATGCTTGAGAGCCGAAAAATTGTTGGCACCGGCATCCCCTGCACTCACGAATGTTGTCGTGGCGGTGACTGGTGCGAGTTCATCGGCCGGCAGGCCGATCGCCGAGCCCTGTGGATAGACATGGGCATGCAGATCAACCAAGCCCGGCGTCACCAGCTTGTTCCTGGCATCAATGGTCTGCGCGCTGCGGTTCGAAGGAATATCGGCGGCAAGGGCGGCAACGACCGCGTTCTTGATGGCAAGATCCCTTTTCGCCCGCAGGTTCTGGCTTGGATCCAGGATCTCGCCGCCCTTGATAAGCAGATCAAACCTATCTCCTGATCCAACTCCCTGCTGGGCAACGGATGAATGTCCAAGCCCGCAAAGCAGAGTACCAGCAGTTCCGGCTTTCAATAGACTGCGTCGTGTCATCTTTTCCATGATTCCTCCTTGCCAAAGGGACTTGGGAATCGCAGGATTACTGATTGCGCATTGTCTTGCCGATCTCGGGCAAGCGCGCCACGCGCAATGGAAATGCACCTGCTGCAATCACGTTGAATGAAATCGCCGTCATTAGAGATCATAATCGAGAAAGCTCAATCCCGCAGCATCTATCGGAATCGCAGAAATCCGTAAAGGATGGGAAAGAGTGTTTGCTTCCTAGCATTGGAAAAGGAAGTGGATGCGGATTTTTGGTGTACTCCAGTCTTATTGCATACCATGCTTTGGCCCAACCCCGAAGATCCCTGGATGATCATTGTCCTGAAGCGGGCACAATTGCCGAATATTTTGATCTTGAGGCAAATATTGACACAGTAGCTACCGGTAGCTACTATTGCGTACATGAAACGACTGAAAAATGTTGGTGTTAAGGAACTCAAAAACAATTTGAGCGCGTATTTACGCGAAGTTCGCAGCGGCGCCACAGTCCTGGTGAGTGACCGCAACAGCGTCGTTGCCGAGATGCACGAGCCATACAGCCGAAGTGCTCTTGGCGCGGCACTCAATCCGCTTCTGCTGGAATGGGCCGAGGCCGGTTTGGTGTTGCTCCCCAAAACCGGGAAGGCGTCCCTGCCGGTTTCTCCCGTGAAATTGCGCGCCGGAACTTCGGCGCAGCTGCTCAAGGATGACCGCGAGGAGAGGCGCGAATGACTGCGATCTATGTGGAAAGTTCAGCGCTCCTGACCTGGCTGCTCGGAGAGCCGAGAGCGCGCGAAGTGATCTCTGCCTTGAACGGGGCACAGACCGTTGTGACCTCGGTCTTATCACTGGTAGAGGTCGAACGGGCGCTCGCCAGAGCTGAACATCAGCGCGTACTGACCGCCGGACAGGCCCAAAGGCTGAGAGGCATGCTTTCCCGCGGCAGGGCAAGTTGGATTCTGATGGAAATATCGGAAGAGGTGCGCGCTCGGGCCGGCATGGCGTTTCCGGTCGAGCCGCTCAGGACTCTGGACGCAATCCATCTCGCGACTGCTTTGATTTTTCTGAGAGTTTTTCCGGATCTGCGGTTGCTAAGCTTCGACAGTCGCATTCTGGAAAATGCCCTCCCTCTAGGGATTGTCAGCGGCGGCTAAACACGCACCTCTCTCCCTGATTTGAGGGGCGCATTGATTGGCACGTCATTATAAAAGTTTCGAGGCCTTTTTCAGCCTCTAACCCCTTTATCAATCCATGTTGAGCTTCCGAAGGTTCCAGATTCCGTAATCGCATGTCCCGAAATAGATTTCAACCTGTGACACAAGGGAGATTGGTGCTTGGTCATTCTGCCCCCGTGACCAGAAACTGCTCGGAGACAATGGCCGGATTACTGCCCCCGGTGCCCAGTGGCAAAAAATGTTGCCCAGATTACATTATCGCGGAGCATGGGATTATGTTCTTTCACCGGGTAAGGATTTTCGCCGCCCAGTCTGTGCCTGCTACTGTTTCATTTCCGGGGAATGTCGGCAGCTGGATGACGCCGCGGTCGTCAGAGACGAGTTCGATGGTTTCGCTCCATTTGCCGGTCCGAGGATCGAACCAGGTGAAACGATAACGGGTGTTCGGTTTCCATGCCGAGGTCAATGGCTGTTTTGCCCGGCTCTCGAAGTAGAAGAAGCCCAGGTCGCGCGCCGGTGTGCGCATCAGGAACGACCAGCCGTCCAGGCCCTGTTCTGAGCTGCCGGAGGCCTTGCGTGGTTCCAGGGCATCAGAGGCGAGTTCGAGATCGCGGTAGCGGGTCCCTTCTGAGAGCATGAAATCGCCCAGCCCCCGCATGTATTCGGCCGAATGGTAGCGCAGCGCCTCCCAGAAATAGGGACGCCCTCCCCGCGGTTCCGAGGCACTGGTAATGTCATAGGCGCCCGTCCCGTGAACGTGGCCGGCCAATCCACCCGAAAGTACACACCCGTACATCTGGGCCCGCGAAAAGTAGTTGTCCCGATCTGAACCCGATTCAGCCTGCTCTCCGTTTACTACATTGTTCCCGTGCACCCATCCGGTATAGTGCGGTTCCAGGTTGGCGGTCGGCATTGCCGGTGAAAGCCGAAACTGCCGCTCCATGTCGGCATAGATCCCGTGATCACGAGGTTTATTGCCCGTGCTGTGCATGGTAATCCACGGAGCTTTCTCGCTTGTACCGAATGTCGTATCGGTGGCGCGATCGATCAGGGAAGTGACCGGCTGGCCGAACGGCATCGGTCCATATTTCTTGTAGTGATAATTCAACGCCTGATTGAATTCATCGGCGGTGAGGCTGAGGTTGGGCAGGTAGATGTCGAAGTGGACCTTGCTGAAGATCAGGTTGTAGGCGCCATAACGCGCGACCATGTACTCGACGAACCGCGAGAACGACTCATCGAAATTGAAATAGGCCTTCCACGGCGGGGCAACGTCGCGGCGGACGGTCTCGAGCATGGCGATGAATCCCTGCTCGTTCAGCAGTTGCATCTTGCGGTCGAGGCTCCGGAAGAACTGAGGCACGATCCGGTCATAGTCCGGCAGCCCCTCCCGGTCGGGAAGGATCTCGAAGGGACGGTAGCCCCGCTCGTCGTGCATGGATTTCGCCGTGGGCTTGTCGCCCGGCACCATCACACCAGATTCCTCCCAGGCATTGCGATAGAAAATGCCTTTCTTGTCTGCATAGGTGTTCGGGTACTGATCTGATGCCCAGGTCGGAAAGGCTGCGATCATGCTGACAGAGTTGAATCCCTGTCGCTTCCGCAATGCCACTGCCTGCTGGAAGGTGACGCCGGGCGCCGCTTCGTAAGCTGGCTCCACAGGTGCGTCGGTGAGTGGCAGACGCCAGGTAACCGCGCCGAGCCAGGTGTCGCCGAGCAGGAAAAAAGGGGTGCCGTCTGCATACTGCAAGGCGTGGCCGTTGGAGGTCGGGCGCAGGAATCCGCGGCGGTTGGGATTCGCCCGCTTCTCCTCATCTGTCCAGTCATGCGCTGTAAAACGGCCCCTCTTGCCGTTCAGGCCTATGTCAGTCGGCTGGTTGGAGCCGCTGATCCAGCTCCAAATCCCGGGAGCCGTTGCGATGATTCTCACCCGATACAGATCCCCTCCATCCCAGAAACCGTACACACGCTTCGCGAAACCGGGGCCGGTCAACTCCACCCAGGTCTCAACATCAACATAAGGATTTGCGTAGGACTTTGAGGCGTGTAATTCAATTTCGTGCAGTTCCCAGACGTGTTTGTTCGATTCGGCCGGGAAAGCCGATGTACAGCAAAACAGCAGCCAGACCCCCACAGCTCCAACCGCCCGAGTAGCCGGCCGCGCCCCTCTGAATGCAGTCTTCCCATCATTGTTTTGTGGCATCCATTGCGGCAAAAAACCGGACAGTGACATGAAGGATATTATGACGCTTACCATCTTTTTGAGTAATGCTGCCGGCTTGAATTTTGCCATTACACTCTCCTTCTTGGATTTCCGATCCGATACTGCTGAAACCGACATCCTGGAGGATATCCAACTGCGATGGGGAGGATTGGCTGCCTTTCACACCGCTTCCCTTGCAGGCCGCGCCGGCTGAGCCTTCTTCTCCAGCCGCTGATAGAAAGTCCTATGTTGACTTCGGGGCTTGTGCCCTGCTCAAATAGCATTATATAGCTAAGCCTAGTTAAGGAGCTTCATCATGAGAAAAAGAACGTTACTGGCACTTGTCGCTTGTGTCATGTTAGGCGCTGCCGCGGTATGGGCCGCGCAGACGGGCGCTCCACCCCAGACCGGCCCCGGCGGCTTGGGGCGCGGTCAGTTTTCGCCTCCCGGACCTCCTGCTCCCGTGCCTCCGGAAGTCACGATGCCACGGCCCACCGCGGAAGAAGTCGCCAAGATCAATTCCGAGCTGCAACAATTCATCAACACCAATGCATCTGCCAACAAGGACCTGTTGAAGAAATACGCTTCGCTCCTGGTCCTTCAAGTCCCGCGTGACAACCCCTGCATTCGCCCGGCCGCCGGCATACGCGCCCGTCGGCATGACGCCTTCGTCGAGACCGCCAAGACCGGCGATTTCGATATCCTCTTCTACGGCGATTCCATCACCGACCTATGGAACGTGGAAGCCGATCCGCAGGGCAATCCGGGCGGCAAGCGTGTCTTGGATAAGTATTTCGGCGATGTGAAGGTCGCCAATTTCGGCGTCTCGGGCGACACCACCCAGGGCATCCTCTGGGGCCTGCAGAACGGTGAGGGCCAGGGCTATAAGCCCAAGGCCGTCATGCTCACGATCGGTACCAATAATACTGGCGGTGCCTCCGGCCCGGAAATTGCTGAAGGCATCGGTGCCATTGTTTTGGAGCTCCGCAAGGATTTTCCGGATGCTAAAATCCTGCTGCTAGCCATCTTTCCGCGCGGTGCCGGTCCGACCGATAGCAATCGCCTCAAGGTTGAAGAAGCCAACAGGATCATCGCCAGGCTCGACGACCAACAACACGTGTTCTTCATGAACATCAATTCCAAGTTCCTCAACGAAAAAGGCGGCTTGATCGGCTTCCGCCCCGGCGACAACCTCCATCCCGTGGAACAAGGCTACGAAATCTGGGCCTCTGCCGTCGCCCCCACGCTCAAAAGCTGGGTCAAGTAACCTGCGGATGCCGATGTTGACCAGGGCGCGGACGAGGATGCAGACCAAGCCGAAACGTATCTCCGAAACCGACGGCATCGACGGTGACATCACCAAGGTGGGCGACAGGTTCCACCTGTTCTATGTCTCGGAGGCCAAGGCAAAACATGGCGGTGGCGACGCACGATTCTCGTCGCAAGCGTTTACAAATGGAGTTTCGCAGGGAGGATTTGATGCGACTTCAATCCTTAGTCAACATCTCGGTACTTGCCGTGCTCTTGGGCTCGGGGTTGTGTTTCGCCCAGGGCCAAGACGGCCTGAAGCTCTGGTATCGGCAGCCCGCCGGCGCGTGGACGCAGGCTCTGCCGGTCGGCAACGGGCGGCTGGCTGCCATGGTCTTTGGTGACCTCCGCAAGGAGCATCTCCAACTCAACGAGGACACCGTCTGGTCGGGCGAGAAACGCGACCGGAGCAACCCCGAAGCGTCCAAGACATTTCCGGAGGTCCGGCGCTTGCTTCTGGAGGGGCATCCCGCGGAAGCGCAAGCGCTGGCCGAACGAACGATGATCAGCATCCCGCGCGCGTTGCCGGTCTACGAGACTCTCGGCGATCTCTGGCTGGATTTCGGCGCCGGGCCGGAGGCAACAGACTACCGCCGCGAGCTTGACCTGGACACCGGCATCGCATCCGTGCGCTACACAGCCGGCGGAATCCACTATGTGCGCGAAGTCTTCGCTTCCGCGCCGGCCGGCAGGTGTATTGTCGTGCGCTTGACCGCCGACCAACCGGGGAGCCTCTCGTTCCGGGCTACGATGAGCCGGCCAGCCGACGCGACAACCGAGACCGCGCCGGGGCGGCTGATCATGACAGGTCAGGCGCTTCCGAAGCGTGCCCCGGGAGAAAGCAATACTGGAGTTCACTTCCGTGCCGAGGTGAAGGCAGCCGTATCCGGCGGCCGCATGGAAAACGCCGGCGATCATCTGGACATTACCGGCGCGGACAGCGTGACGCTGACACTCGTCGCCGAGACCGAGATTCGGGAGAAGGACCTTGCCGCCGCGTGCGCGCGCGATCTGGCGGGCGCATCCCGCGCCTATGATGCGTTGCGCAGCGAGCATGTCACGGATCACCAGCGCTTCTTCCGGCGCGTGCGGCTCGAGCTTCCAGTGGACGCTTCGGCGCGCGCCCTGCCCACCGATGAGCGTCTCGCCCGCGTGCAGAAAGGCGCGGCGGACGACGACTTGTTCGCGCTCTATTTCCAGTACGGAAGGTATCTGCTGATTGCGAGCAGCCGGCCCGGAAGCATGGCGGCCAACCTTCAGGGAAAATGGAACGACAGCTTGACGCCGGCATGGGGGAGCAAGTACACGATCAACATCAACACCGAGATGAACTATTGGCCGGCGGAGACGTGCAACCTGTCGGAACTGCATGAGCCGCTGTTCGACCTGATCGAGAACGGGCGCGAAGACGGTCGGCGCGTGGCGAAGTGCTACTACGGCGCCGGGGGATTCGTCCTGCATCACAACACCGACCTGTGGGGAGACGCCGTTCCGATTGACGGCGCCCGCTATGGCATCTGGCCGATGGGGGCTGCCTGGCTGTCGCTCCACCTCGCGGAACACTACGAGTTCACGCGCGACCGCAAGTTCCTCGCCGAACGCGCGTACCCGATCATGAAGGAGGCGGCGCAGTTCTTTCTCGACTATCTCGTCTCGGACGGCAGGGGGCATCTGGTGACGGGCCCCTCGCTGTCGCCGGAGAACGAATACAAACTGCCCTCGGGCGAGAGGGCCGTCCTCACCATGGGGCCGACGATGGACACAGAGATTCTTCAGGCGTTCTTCGGGCGCGTGATCGAAGCTGGCGAGGTTCTGAAGACCGACACGGATTTCCGGGCAAAGGTAGCGGCGGCGCGCGCGAAGCTGATTCCGCTGCGCATCGGCCGTTATGGTCAAATCCAGGAATGGCTGGAAGACTACGACGAAGTGGAACCCGGGCACCGGCACATGTCCCATCTGTTCGCCCTGTTTCCCGGCGACCAGATTACTCCTTTCAAAACGCCCGAACTGGCCAAAGCCGCCCGCGCCACGATCGAGCGGCGGTTGGCCAATGGTGGGGGACACACGGGCTGGAGCCGCGCCTGGATCATCAATTTCTGGACCCGCCTGGCAGATGGCGAGAAAGCGTACGAGAACCTGGCCGCGCTGCTGGGCAAGTCCACGCTGCCGAACCTGTTCGACAACCACCCGCCGTTTCAGATTGACGGCAACTTCGGCGGCGCCGCCGCGATCGCCGAGATGCTTGTGCAAAGCCACGCCGGCGAACTGGCGTTTCTTCCCGCGCTCCCGAAGGCCTGGGGCAACGGCAAGGTTGCCGGGCTTCGCGCCCGCGGGGGACTGGAAGTCGACGTTGCGTGGAACGGCGGTCTGCCAACCACTGTGATCCTGAGGCCAATGGTGGATGGCGCGCACGTGCTTCGAATTGCCCAGGGAGTCCGCATCAGCGCGGTCCGGGACGGCAGCCGGTCGATTCGTGTGCAGCCTGCGGCCGACTCAACAGCGCAGCTCAGCGTGAAAGCGGGGCACGTTTATACGATCGAGTTCGAGCGGTCCCAGGCGCCGCCCAAGCACGCGCCCTTGGGCCAAGCCGAATAAGTCCGGATCACGACTTTTGGGCAGAGCTCGACCGCTGACGTCACGACATCCGTCTCGATGGCGGCCCCACCAATCTTGTTGCGGCGCCCTTTCATAACGCGTAGAATCCCGAACCGTAGACATCGAGATCAACAGATGGCTTGCATCAGCCGCTGAACGGAGGGCTCTCCCGCGACTGGGGTCAGAGCTAGTGACCGATGCCCATGCAGCTTAAAATTCCTATCCATCCTGGAGCCTGACCGAGTCATCCAGCCGCGTTGATCTCGGGTCGGTGCCAGATCCGCTCTCTGGCATTCGGTAGCATTTTGATCCGTCCCTTCTCCGCTCCAAATCACATGCTCAGCAAAATGTTTGGCTCAAAACCGCCGGCCGGCAGTTAGACAGGTTGTGGCCCGTGGGTCGCAGGAGGAGGCCGGCCTGCCGTTATGCCCTATGCGGCGCCTTGGCTATCGGAAGCGCTCCAAGACGAGAGCGGTCATTTCAGGATTGCGGGGCAGGATTCCGCGGTTTGTGAGACTGCGGCCGATTACCGTCCCCGAAATCCTGCGGAGAGCATTCTCTATCGTGTTGTTGCCGCAGAAATCGAGAATTTCCTACGGCGTCAAATGTCGGTTGGACATCCCGCAACTGACTGATTTACTGTGATTTGTAGGTAGATCTGCCGGGGCA
>Ga0315284_10004569_pt1 | contig 19644 bp, 11 predicted proteins | sample YL17G09_16_MG_FD_203696 | JGI IMG/M metagenome (GOLD analysis project Ga0315284, IMG submission 203696) | Sediment microbial communities from Yellowstone Lake, YNP, Wyoming, USA - YL17G09_16 | ecosystem: Environmental > Aquatic > Freshwater > Lake > Sediment | place: USA: Wyoming | collected... | reverse complement strand
CACGAAGATCCTTCAGCCGTTTTGCGCCAGCCACGGTTGACGGTGATCTCCGCGCTCTGAGTGAAGAGAAACTGCCGGGAGAGGCCGTAATTGACCTGCTCGTAGAAGAACTCCTCGTCAATCTCTCCGAGATGGTACCGACCGGCCAAGGCCAGCGTCCCGCGCACGCGATGCCCCGTCCAACTTCCCGACTCAAAGGCCGCATACGCACCCGCCGTGGTCTCCTCTGTATTGGGCTTCGACGTTGTTAAGTCCGGCCGTGTCCCTCCGAACATCCCCGCGCTCCAGCCGCTCTGCAGACCGTATTCGACCAGCGCGCCGTCGAAAATGCCGATGCCGCTAATTTGGTTTGAGGCGATCCTGCCCAGTTGGAAATTCAGGGGCGATGCTGGATCGTCATACTGCAGAGCCACTTCGTAGATGCGGTTATCCCAGTCCGATTGCGCACTGGGGGATGCGGCGCTGCGGCGGATGAGCTGGCGCGCCCGCAAGTTCACCGACAAGTTGAGGTGATTTGCCAGAAGATTTTCGATGGTCGTTCTGATGACCAGCGATGGCTTGGTGACGTCATTGTTCGTAGCCTCGCGATCGTCCTGAAGGAGGATCTGCACGGCGACCCTTCCGCGAATCCGAGTATCCGGACCTCGTTTCGTGGCCTCGGCCGGACCCTCGGAAACGGGCGCGGCCAGCCCAGGAATTTCCGCTAGAGCCGCCCCTTGCGCCGTCGAATCCGGAGCCCCAAGTCCAGAAATCATCAGGCGCACCCGATCTCCGATGCGCGGCTCGCGGGTGCTTTCTATGATCCGGGCCGAAGAGCTGCTGGCCGCCACATAGATTACTTCGAGACGAGCGATGACTTGATTATCGCCCCATACTTCCGCGCTATCCCCATTTTGCACGCCGCTGGCTGATCCCGCGCTGAGGTACACCGTCTGCGCACTGACGTAGTTTACCGACGCCTCGATGACGGCGCTCCAGGTGGTCACAACCATTAGCAACATCAACAGCAGGACCAGTGCAAGCATGCGCCATAGTCGCATCATGGTTTTATCTCCCTCGGCTGCTGCGGCTGCTTTGGGCGTCTATTCAAGCCGGCATTGCCGTCCGGATGACAGTTAAAGCAGGCTTGACTTTGATAGACATATCCCGGCACGCCCTGATGCGCCTGATTCATGTCCGGCTGATTATGCTCGTGACAATCAATGCAGGAGAAGCTGTTGTAGTTGCCTCCGATGTGACAGTCGGTGCAGGAATTCCAGGCCTCATGATGAGTGCCGGAGTAGATCGGGAAGTAGAGGTTATCGTGATCAAAAGTCGCGCCCTGCCAGGTGATTGTCGTGTGACATAGCTCGCATGAGGTCGGGAAGCCGGCTTGCTGATGATTGGGATCCACGGCGTTCTGATAGTCGCGCTCATGGCAGAAATAGCAGGTGGTGGGAGTGCCAGAGTACTGCCCATTAGGATGGCATAAAGCGCAAGCGGCGGTCGTGTGAGAACCGGTTAGTGGATAACCGGTCTGAGTATTGTGGTTGAAGTTCGACGGCGACCAGGCCGCCGTATTGTGGCAGACCGTGCAGGTGTAGCTGAACGACGGCGCCGTGTGAATCGGGTTGTTCGCATTGTTGAAATTGGCCTGATGACAGCCGTAGCAGTCTGTCGGCGTGCCGCTGTACACGCCATTGGCATGACAGAGCGCGCAAGTAGCGGCTATGTGAGCGCCGGTCAATGGATAGTTGGTTTGCGTGCTATGGTCGAAGCTCGACGGCGACCAGGCCGCCGTATTGTGGCAGACCGTGCAGGTGTAGCTGAACGAAGGCGCCGTGTGAATCGGGTTGTTCGCATTATTGAAATTGGCTTGATGACAGCCGTAGCAGTCTGTCGGCGTGCCGCTGTACACGCCATTCGCATGGCAGGGTGCGCATGCCGCGGATATGTGAGCGCCGGTCAATGGATAGTTGGTTTGCGTGCTATGGTCGAAGCTCGACGGCGACCAGGCCGCCGTATTGTGGCAGACCGTGCAGGTGTAGCTGAACGACGGCGCCGTGTGAATCGGGTTATTCGCATTATTGAAATTGGCTTGATGACAGCCGTAGCAGTCTGATGACGTGCCGCTGTATACGCCATTGGCATGACAGAGCGCACAAGTAGCGGATAGGTGAGCGCCGGTCAACGGATAGCTGGTCTGCGTGTCATGATTAAAGCTCGATGGAGACCAGGCCGCCGTATTATGGCAGACGGTGCAAGTGAGGCTGAAGGAGGGCGCGGTATGAATGGGATTGTCCGCGCCGGTGAAATTGTCATGATGGCAGGCGTCGCAAGCCGTTGGCGTGCCGGTGTACCCCTGGCTGTGGCAGTCCAGACAGTTCAGGCTGGTGTGAGCGCCGGTCAGGGGGAAATTGGTCTGACTGTGATTGAATCCGCCTTCATCCCAATTGCTGGTAGTATGGCAGTCTTCGCAGGTGGTGGGATAATTTTGGGCGACGTGATTTTCAGCCCCTTCGTAATCCGCCCGATGGCAGGAATAGCAGAGCGCGGACGTTCCAGCGTAGACTCCGTTCGGATGACAGGCGGCGCAGCTGGCGGACACATGCGCTCCGGTCAATTGATAGCTCGTCTGGGTGGTGTGATTGAAGCTCGATGGGGACCAGGCGGTGGTACTGTGGCATTCCGTGCAGGTGAGGCTAAATGAAGGCGCCGTGTGAATCGGGTTGTTCGCCCCAGTGAAATTGTCATGATGGCAGGCGTCGCAAGCCGTTGGCGTGCCGGTGTACCCCTGGCTGTGGCAGTCCAGACAGTTCAGGCTGGTGTGAGCGCCCGTTAAAGGGAAATTGGTCAAATTGTGATCGAAGCTGGCATCATCCCAAGTGGTGGTGCTATGGCACACTTCGCAGGTATTAGGGTAGTTTTCCGCGACGTGGTTGGGATCCGTGGTTCCTTCAAAATCCTGCTGATGGCAGGAGTAACAAAGAGTGGACGTGCCGGCATAAACTCCATTTGCATGACAGTCGGCGCAGGCGGCGGAAACATGGGCGCCGGTCAGCGAATAATTGGTCTGCGTGCTGTGATTGAAACTCGAAGGCGACCACGCGGCCGTGCTGTGGCATTCCGTGCAGGTGAGGCTGAAGGACGGCGCGGTATGGATCGGGTTGGTGGCGCCGGTGAAATTGTCGTGATGGCAGGCATCGCAATCCGTCGGCGTGCCGGTGTATCCCTGGCTATGGCAGTCCAGACAGTTCAGGCTTGCATGAGCGCCGGTCAGAGGAAAGTTGCTCAAATTATGGTCGAAGCTGGCGTCATCCCAGGTGGTGGTGCTATGGCACACTTCGCAGGTATTAGGGTAGTTTTCCGCGACGTGGTTGGGATCCGTGGTTCCTTCAAAATCCTGCTGATGGCAGGAGTAGCAGAGCGTGGACGTCCCGGCATAGACTCCGTTGACATGACAGGCGGCGCAAGCGGCGGACAGGTGAGCTCCGGTGAGCGTGTAGTTAGTCTGCACGTTGTGATTAAAACTTGAGGGCGACCAGCCAGCGGTGCTATGGCACTCGGCGCAGTCCGAACTAAACGAGGGGAGCGCGTGAATGGGATTATCGGCAGATTCGAAATCGGCCTGATGACAGGACATGCACTCGGCGGATGTGTTGGTATAGCCTTGGGCGTGGCAAACGTTGCAGGCAACGTTATCGTGACCGCCGGTCAGGGGAAAGCCGGTCAGATTATGGTCATAATGCTCTGTGCCCCAGTCGAAGATTGAGTGGCAAATGGCGCAATTCGTTCCGGTGTTGCCGGTGATATGATTAAACGAGTTCTGCGGATCATTATAGTTGCTTTGATGGCAAGAGTAGCAATCGGAGCTCGTCTGGCTGTAAATCGTGCCGGGCTGATGGCAGTCACTGCAGGCGTCCCTATCATGCCCGCCCAAGAGCGGGAAGCTGGGCGTATGCTGGAAGGCCGCCAGATTGCCCGCCCATGAGGATACGAGGATGCTATGACACTCAGAACAATCCAGAGCGAAACCCGCGCCATGATGATCCGGATTGGTCGTCGCGGCATAGGTCTGCAAATGGCAGCCATAACAATCGAGCGGCGTTTCTGCGTAGCGGCCTTCGGCATGGCAGACATCGCAATCCAACACCGCATGGGCTCCCACGAGCGGGAATCGGCTCTCCTGATGCATCTGCCGGAAACGCGGTTCAGCCGCCCACATCTCCGGGGTATGGCAGCGGCTGCAGGCGTCACCGAACTGGTTCTCATGAACGTCCTGATGACAACTGGAACAGCGCGTATCCGCCTTCGAGAATTCCAGCGAGCGGTGGCAGGAGCGGCAACTGACGGCGGCATGCTGACCTTCCAGAGGGAATGCCGTCTCGGAATGCTTGAAAGGCGAGTCTGCGCGCATGGTCGTCCAATTATCGGTGATATGGCAGACCTGGCAATCGAGCTTGATCGCGCCGTGGGGATTCTGGCTGGTCTGACCTCTAAGCGCGACCGTGCCAATCACCGATCCGAGGAACAGGGCAATCAGCAGGAAGCCGATTCGCCGTCCCGCCGCGCGCATCCTCGAAAGTCTTTGACGAAACGATCTCATGGTCTCATCCCCGGTCTATGGATTTGGGATATATCTCTATCGTTGAGCCGCTTTCTCAATCTGCTGGTGACAATCTACGCAACGAGTTCCCAACGGACGATACAAGACCGTGGACTGGCCGTTGACATCCGCCGGTTTATGGCAGGCCCGGCAGGCGACCTTTTCGTGGGCGCCATCGAGCGCATATTGAGCATCCCTATTGTGAGAGAATAGCAAATCAGTCCATCCTGCGGTCTTATGGCATCTCTGGCAGGCAACGGCTTCCTGGCCCGCTTTGAGAAATTGACCTCGGTGAATGTCTTCGTGGCAGCCGGAACAATCCCTGGCCAGGGGCTTCATCCAGACCTGCTGACCCACGCCATCAACCTGAATATAATGACATTTCAGGCAGAGAATTTCGCGGTGTTTTCCATCCAGCGTGAATTGCGCCAGCGAGTGATCAAAAGATGTTCGATGCCAAGTCTCGGTCTGATGACAATAGGCACAGCCCCCTTTTTCGATCCACAGTTTGACCTGCCCCTGATGCGCGTCTTTGTGGCAATCGGCGCAATCCTTATATTTCAGGTTAAAGCTGGCGATCAACCGCACATTTTCATGTTTGACGGGCACATGGCATTGATTGCAGGGGACGGCTAAGTGGCTGCCGGTCAAAGGATAAGGACACTGCTGATGAGAATCGAGGGTATAGGTGGCCGGACTGAACCCTTCGACGGTATGGCACCCTTCGCAGGCCCCGCCATCGCGTCGCTGGGCGAACTGACTTAAGTGCACATCGGCGTGGCAATCGCGGCACTTGCCGAACGCCAGCGGCTGGGTCATAATGCCGCTCTTATGGCAGCGGAGGCACTCCGTCCGCGCATGTTTGCCCCGCAAAGGATAGTCCGTGCGATTGTGGTCGAAGGCCTGCCCCGCCGTTCCCATCCGAAAGCCGTCCGTGGTATGACAGCCAACGCAGTTGGGTCCCAGCCGGCCTTGATGCGCGTCTTTATGGCAGTCCGAGCAATTCCCAAAAGCCATCCCTTGATATTGCGCGCAAGAGTCCTGACCCGCTTTCTTGACGAGAAAACCGGCCGGCAGCGGCGCCGATCGCGGCTGGGATGGATGACATTTGGGGCAGCCGGTCTCCTTGTGTTTGCCTGTCAACAGGTACCGGGCTTTGTCATGAACGAAGTTATCCGCCGGCGCCCAGGCCTTGTAGGTGTGGCAGTCCAGGCAGCGGTCGGTCAATTGGGCTCCGTGCTCATCGGCATGACAGATAAGGCAATCCTGACTTAGCCCCAGAAAAGTCCTCTCATGCCGCACAGACTCATCCGACTTGAAAGCGCCTTGGCGGACATAGGCTGGCTGATGACAAGCCCGGCATTCGCGCTCTTGGTGCGCTCCTTCCAAACGATACCCGGTTAGAGCATGGTCAAAATTTTTCTGACCTTGAGGCCAGTACACCAGATCGTATTCCCGCCCGTTATGTTCCCGGTGACACGAGGAGCAGTTCTTGCCGGCGACATCCACGGACACATGATAGCCCTTCTTATCGCCTATTCGCCCGGAAACAGTTTTATGACATCCCAGACACCTCTCATCGGCGACTTCGGCGCCAAGCTGATGGCATTTCGTGCAATTGGCCATCCCCTCCAGCGCCTGATGGGAGCTCGAGAGCTTGCCGGGAGAGATCTGCGCCGCCGCGGGCAAGAATACGCCTCCCAAAACGAGGCTGACCAAGGTTGGCCAAAAGATCTTTGTCACTTGTTTGCGAGTCATAGGGCAAATGATTTCAGACCTCACCGAACTTGCGCGTGAATTCGATGCCGATCTTCTGCAGGAATTCCGTCGGCAATTCGCCGCCCGCAAAAATAAAGATATAATCAATAGTTAAGGCCAGTTCGGCGCCCTGGTGCGTGAGAATAGCCGTGTCCGGTTCGATCCGCACGACTTCGGACGGCAGCATCGGGATGATGCGTTTGGCGGCCACGGCCGCATCCAGCCTCTGGCGGTTGCCTTCCTTGATGCGAAAGATCTTCTCTTGACGGTAGGAGATGTGCACCGAGGTCCCCGGCTGTTCACTGAGCGCTACGGCGGCTTCGACAGCGCTGTCGCCTCCGCCCACGACGAGAATTTTCAGGCCGGCGTATTTTTCCGGTTCGATGACGCGATAGGCGACTTTGGGAGAAACTTCACCCGGCACTCCCAATTTGCGGGGGCTGCCGCGGCGCCCGATGGCCAGCAGAACGCGACGGGCGAAGTATTGCCCCTGCTTGGCTCTTAGCTTGAAATTGCCGTTATCGCGGGCGATGTCTTCCACCTTATTGCTGGCCAATACGGAAAGACCTGTTTTCGCGAAGACATCTTGAAATAATTCCAACAGGGCCTCTTTCTTAATTTCGCGCAGCCTCACCTTGCCGTAGCCGGGAAGATCCATCGGGGTGGTCATGACCAGCTTGCGGCGGGGATAGGTCAGGATCGTTCCGCCCAGATCATCCTGATCCAGGGTTACGAAACTAAGGCCTTCTTTCTGCGCCTGAAGCGAGGCGGCGATGCCGGCGGGTCCTGCGCCGACGATGGCCAGATCCAGAATGTCATCCTTCCCGTGCTTCTCCAAACCCTGAGCGATGTAATGAGCGGCCTCTACACCCTGCCTGACCGCATTGGCGATCAAGCCCATTCCTCCCAATTCACCGGCGATGTAAATGCCGGGCACATTCGTTTCAAAGTTACCCTTGACATGCGGGATGTCCACGCCGCGCTTCTCGGTTCCAAACACCAGGGTAATCGCATCCACCGGGCAGGCGGCCTGGCAGAGGCCGTGACCGATGCAATGCGCGGGATTGATCAGAACCGCGCGATTGTTCACCAGACCAAGCACATCCTTCTCCGGGCAGGCTAGAACGCAGGCTCCAGACCCAATGCAGATGTCCGGATTGATGCGCGGGTGAATTGACACCGGCTGATCGAGTCCGGATTCCATCGCCTGGTCCAATTTTGCTTGGGCCGCACGGCTTTTGCGGCGTTCTCGCAGGAAATAGAGCGTCGGGATCAGAACGGTAATTGCTCCCACCCCGATGTAGATCAAAGTTTCCAGCAATCCCAAATTCCTTTAGACTTTTCTCGCCGTGGATTCTCTTGTTCGTCTGTTCACATGTTACGAAGAAAGGGCTCACAAGTTGGCCTCTCCTATTCAACTCCGATTGAGGCTAAAATATCCAGGTATAGCCCAGCATGGTAGTCACCAAAACGTGAATCGCCAGGATGACGAACATGACCAGGGCGAAGGGGCGGTGAATCAGATGCCAATGATGCAAAATGCGTTGCGCCACCTTCAGGAACATTATGCGCCGATCCAATAGCCTCCGCTCGCGGATGGCGCGAATCAAGGCAGTCACCATATAACGATTCAGCTTGGTTTTAGCGCGCAGTTCGCGTCGCAAAGCCATAAGCTGAAGGCGGAGTCGAATGCTGTCCGCCATCCAGGAACCGATCCCTGAGGGGCGACCTGCGGCCGGCTTGTCTGCAAATCTGGCCACCTCCTGAATGCGGGACAAGAGGGGCGCAGCAACCGAGGGCAGGTTCTGGATCTGCTCCGCCAGAGTGCGATCCATCTCCTGAATTTCTTCAGGAGTCAATTCCTCGCCCGAAAGGCGGCGGGGGATCTGCAGATAGACATATCGGCCAAAAACGCCGCTGGCCGCCACCGCTACCATGGACCAGAAGGAAACGGAGACGATTCCGCCGAACTTGAAGGCCGTGTGGTAGATGACCAGAATAGGTCCGGCGATGCCCAGCCAAATATGAATATCCAGCCACAGCCCAATGTTTCCCCACTTCCGCATAAACCTAAAATATTTGCGCGGCAGGTACAGCAGCATTATGAGCATCAGAACGGTGCCGATAATACCTAATCCGTGGCCGCCCAGGCCGCCGGGTCTCAGCGTGTCGTGCAGGTCATGATGCGGCCTCTCGAGGTGGGATGAAAAGTAGTAATCTCCCCCGTAAACGAGCAAAAGGATTGAGATAATGCCGATGCTTATATAAAGTACGGAGAGGAGCGTGCCTTTGATGGTCATAGGGATACGGTCGAGGACGGACCCAAGTTACAGCATTTTCCTTTGAGAGGAGTGATTTGCTGCAAGGTAAGAAATTATTTCACGCGGGTCAAGGGAAATCTTGAGCGTGGGGTGAAATTTGCCCAGAGGCACGAAAACTACAAAACCCATGCGGGAGAAAGTTGGGGCAAGGCGGTGTTCTCGCTTTTGTTTGGCCTGCCAGGGCGCGCTTCGCCAGATTTCAGAAACGCATGGCAAACGTGGTCACTTCCCCCGGCTGAGAAACGACACTCAATGTCCCCCCGTGAAGGCGCATGATCTGGCGGGAAAGGCTCAAGCCGATGCCCGAACCCTCCTTCTTGGTGGTGAAAAAAGGGATAAAGATCCGCTCAATGACGTCGGCTTTCAGTCCCGGCCCGTTGTCGCTGACCTGGATGACCGGATTGCCGCGTCCGTCGGTTTTGGCCGTCAACTCAATGACGGGTCTTTCCCTTCCCTCCAGCGCCTCCACGGCGTTCTTGCAGAGATTGATCAGGACCTGCTCGATCAGCGCCGGGTCCGCGGTGATTTCGAGAGTCTCCGGATCAATGTGCACCCGGCAGGATATTGCCTTCTGCTCGAACTGATCCTTCATCAGATTCAAGGTACGGCTGAGCAGATCCCGCACCGGCAGGATTTCGAAATTGGGCTTGGGAATGCGGGTGAGCTTGCGGTAATCATCCACAAAATTCATCAGGTTGCGGCTGCGCCTCTCGATGGTCTTGATGGCGTTGCTGACGTCGGCCAGGGTCTCATCTTTCGCCGCCAGATCGGTTTCGCCGTATTTTTCCGCCAACAGCGTGTTGGTCGTGGATGCCAGCGATGCAATGGGAGTGATTGAATTCATGATTTCGTGCGTCAGCACGCGGATCAGATTCTGCCAGGCCTCCATCTCCTTTTCCTCCAATTCCGGTTGAATATCCTGCAGGGACACCAGGGTGTACCTCTGCTGGCGCATGCGGAATTTCGTGGCATAGATGGAAAGCTGAAGCGGATGCTCGCTCCGGTCCATTCTGACCTGCGCCCGCTCGCCGGCTTCGATCGTCCTCAGCCGTTCTGCCAATTCCGGGCTGATTTTCTTCAAGTGATCCAGGCTGATCAACTGCGGAATCCCCAGCAGGCGCTTGGCCGCTCCATTGACCAATTCGACGACGCCATCCTCCCGATAAACGATCAATCCCACTCCGATATGCTGCACCACGGTTTGCAGATAGCGGTAGTGCTCCTCTTTCTCAGAGCGGGCGCGCTGAAATTCCTTGATCACTTCGTTGAAGGCCTCATTGAGCTCGCTGAAAGCTGAACCCCGCATCGTGCTGGTGAACGACTGCGAGAAATCGGAATACTTGATGGACAGCAGAAAGCGAGCCAGGTCGCGGCTGGTCCGCTCGATATAGTGAAAAAGGGCGATGATCTGGGCGCTGATCATGACCCCGAGGATGACGGGCGTCGCCACCAGGTTGGTGCGATAGAGGAGGTAGAAAAGCAGACCGAGGGATGCGCTGATAAACAGCAGCCGGATGGCGCAGTTCAGGCGAAAGCTCCTAAAGGCCATATCGCTCCATCCTCCGGTAAAGCGACGTCCGGGTCAATCCCAGTTCTTCCGCGGCGTGGGTCACATTGCCGTTGTGCTTGAGCAGGGCTTTGCGAATGACCTTCTTTTCCACCTGCTCCAAGTTGAAATCGTCGAAAGGCAGAGCCTCTTCAGTCTGCCCGGACTCAGGACAGAGAAAGTCGGTAGCTTGCAGCACCGGCTCATCCGTCAGGATGACGGCACGCTCGATGGCATGCTGCAGCTCGCGGATATTGCCCGGCCAACGGTATTTTTGCAGCTTCCTAAAGGCCTCGGGGCTGACATTGCTGACCTTTTTCTTGTATTTGCGGCAATAAATGGCAGCAAAATGCTCCACCAGGAGCGGAATATCTTCCTGCCGCGCCCGCAGCGGCGGCAGATTGATCTCCACGGTATTGATGCGGTAGAGCAAGTCCGGCCGGAATTCGCTTTTCGCTACCAAGTCATCTATCGGCTGATTGGTCGCGCAGATCAGGCGGATGTCGATGTCAATCGGCTTGCTGGAACCCAGGCGGGTGATTTGCCGCGTTTCGAGCGCCCGCAGGAGTTTAGATTGCAGGTTAAGCGGCACATTGCCGATCTCGTCCAGAAACAGAGTCCCCCCCGAGGCCACCTCAAACCGTCCCGGCCGATTCTCCTTGGCGTCCGTAAAGGCTCCCTTCATATAACCGAAGAACTCGCTTTCGAACAGCGTATCCGTAATCGCCCCCAGATCTACGCTGATGAAGACTTCATTGGCACGCATGGAGCCCCGGTGAAGGGCCCGGGCGACCAGTTCCTTGCCCGTCCCGTTCTCACCCGTGAGGAGGACGTTCGCATCGGTTGCGGAGACTTTTTTGATCGTCGTGAAGACCTGCTGCATAGCCGGCGACGCGCCGATCATGTCATGAAACCGCTGGTCAATGTCGGCGCTGAGCTGCTGCTGCCGCGAGCGGAATTTGTCCACTTCCTGCAAGGATCGCCGCAGGTTCAGAGCCGCCGAGAGCGTAGCCAGCAACTTCTCGTTCTGCCAGGGCTTCAGCACGAAATCTGTGGCGCCCTCCTTGATCGCCCGCACCGCCATCTCAACGTCCCCGTAAGCCGTGATCAGGATGACCACCGCCGCAGGATCGATCGCCAGAATCTTTTCCAGCCAGTGAAATCCCTCTGCACCGCTGGTGACATCCTGCGTAAAGTTCATATCCAGCAGAACGACGTCGAAACTCTCGTCTTTCAGGAGGTTGGGGATTTTATGGGGATTCTTCTCTGTGAACACCTGTGTGAAGTGCTGCTTGAGGAGGAGGTGGGCGGCTAAGAGGATATCCTCGTTATCATCAATGATCAGGATTTTGCCTTCTTTCTTGGTCATCGAGGCGAACCTTCCTTCAGTACTTTGTGATTTCCAACCTGAGGCGCTTTGGGCGTTTGCAGTTGTCACAAAATCTGTTCCAGAAATTTATGAAGGCGCATGGCATTTAATCAAGCTATTTCTCAGCGAAACGGCATGAAATTGGGATATGTTAAAAATCCAACTGTCCGCTATCGGACAGCGGGTGTAACGCCAGCGGACGGCATTACGAAAATTTCTTACTGATTTTGTGCGAGAACCGTGCTGGCATTGTCCTTGCCTTATTCAAGACGGCTTATCCCAGGATAGTATGAGCAACCAAGGCGGAATGGATCGGAAGCTTGAGAAAAAGAGATGGACGCCCCGTAGAATTGCCTGGCTGTCCGCAGCCGCTCTCTTTGCGCTGGTCGTCCTCTGGAACCTCCTGTTTGGCGACCGCAGCTCCAGATTGAATGTCGAGACGGAGCGGATCACTATCTCCACTGTGCGCGAGGGGCTTTTTCAGGAATTCATCCCGGTTACCGGCACGGTCATTCCCCTCAAGACGATCTACTTGGACGCCGTGGAAGGCGGCCGGGTGGAGACCGTCTACCTGGAGGCCGGCAGCTTTGTCAACAAGGGCGACAAGATCCTCAAGCTGGCGAATACGGATTTGCTCCTGGACGTGATGTACCGCGAGGCCGAGATGTTCCAGCAGAGCAATAACCTGCGCAATACCCGGCTGGCCATGGAGCAGAACCGGCTGGCGTTGAAGGCGCAGATGCTGGAACTGGAAAATCAACTGCGCAAGAAGGAGCGCACCTTTCGGGAATTCGGTGTGCTTTATGACAAGAAACTCATCGCACTTCGGGAGTTTGAGGAGGCCAAGGACGAATTTGAGTATCTGAAAGCCAAACTGGAACTCACCCAAAAATCACAAGAGCAGGATTCCGTTTTTCGGGCGGCTCAAATTGAGCAGTTGGAAATGTCCTTGGAGCGCATGGAGATGAATCTTCGCCTGGTCAAGGAAAATCAGGAGAATCTGGTCATTACGGCGCCCATCAGCGGGCAATTGACTTCCCTGAATGCGGAAATCGGAGAATCCAAATCGCGCGGGGAAAGGCTGGGGCAGGTGGACGTGCTGGATGGCTTCAAAGTGCGCGCCGGGATAGACGAGCATTACATCGCTCGCATCAATCCCGGTCAGCGAGGCGTGTTCACCTTTTCCGGTCAGGATTTTCATCTGTCCATCAAGAAGGTCTATCCTGAGGTCAAGGACGGCCGTTTCGAAGTGGATCTGGAATTCGAGGCCAGTCCGCCCGAAGGGATCCGGCGCGGACAGAGCCTTCACATCCGCCTGGAACTGGGCGACCTGTCCCCCGCCATTCTGCTCGAGCGCGGCGCATTTTACCAGAAGACCGGCGGGCAATGGGCCTATGTTTTGGAAAAATCCGGGCAAGCCGCGGTGAAGAAAAACATCAAGATCGGCCGCCAGAATCCCGAGATGTTCGAAATTCTGGAAGGTCTGGAGCCGGGCGAACAGGTGATCACATCGTCCTACGATAACTATGGCGACATGGAAAAGTTGATCCTGAAGAAATAAAGTTAAGCAATATTCGCGCATTTTTCGGGCTGGGGGCAAAATCAAACACCAAGGGGCTAAGGCCATGATTAAGACGAAGAATTTAAGGAAGATTTACATGACCGAAGAGGTCGAAACCACCGCGCTCAATAACGTCAACTTGGAAATCCAGGCGGGCGAATTCGTGGCGATCATGGGGCCGTCCGGCTGCGGAAAATCCACGCTGCTGAATCTCCTCGGATTGCTCGACAATCCCAGCGGGGGGGAATACCATTTCCTGAATCATGAGGTTTCGAAGCACACCGAGAGGCAGCGGGCCAATCTGCGCAAGCGCAACATCGGCTTCGTGTTTCAAAGCTTCAACCTGATTGACGAGCTGACCGTGTTCGAAAATGTCGAACTGCCGCTGCTGTATCTGGGAGTGTCGGCGGCCGATCGCAAGAAAAGGGTCGAGGCGGTCTTGGAGCAGATGGAGATCATGAGCCGCCGCAATCACTTCCCGCAACAGCTTTCGGGCGGCCAGCAACAGCGCGTCGCCGTGGCGCGAGCCATCGTCGCAAAACCGCAGATCATTCTGGCCGACGAGCCCACCGGCAATCTGGATTCGGCGCACGGCGACGAGGTCATGAGGCTGCTCACGGAATTGAACGAAGCCGGCACCACCATTGCGATGGTCACCCATTCGCCCGCGTACGCCGAATTCGCTCACCGCACCGTGCACCTCTTCGATGGGCACATCGTCACGGAAAATTACAGCGGCAAATTCCATGTCTGAGGGGCCGGACGGAACGAGGGGGAGATTAAATTGATCAAGAGCTACCTGAAAATCGCTTTGCGCAATGTGCTGAAACTCAAGGTTCATTCTCTCATCAACATTGCCGGACTGGCCATCGGGATGGCCTGCTTTATTCTCATTATGCTCTGGGTTCAGGATGAATTAAGCTTCGATAAATTCCACGAGAAGGCCGGCCGAATCTACCGCCTCTGCACCAGCGCCGACTTCGGTTCACCCCAAACCTGGGCCTTTGCGCCGGTTCCCGCCGCTCCGGCCATGAAGGAAGAGTTTCCCGAGGTGATCAACACGGTGCGATTCGACTATCCCTATAGCGGGCCGGTGGAATACGGCGAGAAATTGATTCAAGAGGAAGGGATCTGCTTTGCGGATAATTCCATTTTCGAAGTGTTCTCCTTCCCCTTCATCAGCGGCGACCCTCGGACCGCTCTGACGACGGCCTATTCCGTGGTCATCACCCACGACATGGCCGCCAAATATTTCGGGGCCGAAGATCCATTAGGAAAGATCATCAAGATCTACGGGGGAGAGTTCGCCGTTACGGGTGTGGTGGAAAATATCCCCAATAATTCGCACTTTAAATTCAACATGGCGCGCTCCCTGGAAACCCTCATGAAGGATAACCGGGAGCAGATGGAGATGTGGTTCAACATCCAGTATTATACTTACCTATTGCTGGATAAAAATAGCGACATCAAGCAATTTGAGCAAAAGCTGCCGGCCTTTGTGGAGAAACATTTCGGCGAGGCCTTGAAGCAGTCCGGCGGCAAGCTGGAACTCTTTCTCCAACCTCTGACCGACATTCATTTGCATTCGAAATTGGATGGAGAGCTTTCCACCGGCGGCGATATCACCAACGTCTATCTCTTCTCGGCCATTGCCGCGTTTATCATTCTGATTGCCTGCGTGAATTTCATCAACCTGTCCACCGCCCGTTCGGTGGCACGCTCCCGGGAGGTCGGCATTCGGAAAACGCTCGGGGCAAATCGCGGACAGTTGATCCGTCAGTTTCTCGGGGAAGCCGTTGTCTTAAGCCTCATTGCGCTGGTTATAGCTTATATCTTGGTGGAAATCGCACTGCCCCATTTCAATACACTTGCCGGGAGGCAGGTGAGTTTGCATTTAGATTGGTCCACCAATCTGGCGGTTCTCGTAGGGCTGGCTTTGCTGGTCGGGATTCTGGCGGGCGGCTATCCGGCCCTGTTCCTGTCCTCCTATCAGCCGGTGAAAACTCTTAAAGGAGCCTTCGGCCAGGGATTTTCCCGCGCGCCGTTGCGCAGCGTGCTGGTGATGGCCCAGTTTATCATCTCCATTGCGCTGATCTGCGGAACGATTACCATTTATGGCCAACTCTATTACGTTAAGCACAAGAATCTTGGTTTCAATAAAGAACATGTCCTCATCCTATCCGGGCTCACCACTCGCTTGCGAGCGACGCTGCCGACGATTAAGGAAGAGTTGAGAGCCATGCCTGACGTTCAGAATGTCGCGGCAGTATCGTTCATCCCAGGGAGGGGGATGCGTCTGACCGTCGCCAGTCCAGAAGGCTTTCCGGAAGACCAGCCTGTAACGATGAGCATTCTGGACATTGATGATGATTATCTCAAGACGATGGGGATAGAATTGGTCGAAGGCCGGAATTTTTCCGCGGATATGCCGACCGATAGGACCGAATCCATTCTCATTAACGAAACCGCGACGCGAATTTTGGGATGGGACCATCCGCTGGGCAAGAGCATCGCCGGTGCGATCGTAACCGACAGTGGGATTGTTGGACTTGAACGAAAAATCATCGGTGTCGTGCGGGACTTCCATCAATCATCGCTTCATAAGAAAATTGAGCCGATGATCATCGGCCAAAATGTTTCGCAATTCCGGGCGCTGACCTTGAGAATCGCGCCGCGGGATATTCCCGCTACACTTGGGAAGATTGAACAGAAATGGAAGGAGTTCGATCCCCACCTTCCCTTCAACTACTACTTTCTGGATGAAGCTTTTGACGGCCGCTACAGGGCCGAGCAGAGATTGGGAGCGATTACCCTGATTTTCAGCCTTCTGGCCGTGTTCATCGCCTGCCTCGGGCTGTTCGGCATGTCCGCCTACGCTGCCGAGCAGCGCACCAAGGAGATCGGCATTCGCAAAGTCTTCGGAGCCACAGTCGCCGGGATAGTGGGCTTGCTTTCGCGGAAGGTTCTAGTGCTGGTGCTCTTAGCCAACGTCGTCGCCTGGCCGATGGCCTATTATGCGTTAGACCGCTGGCTGCAGAACTTCGCCTACCGCATTGACTTTAGTCTCTGGCATTTCCTTCTGGCCGCCGCGATCGCGCTCTTGGTTACGCTGGTGACGGTCAGTTTTCAGGCCCTCAAGGCGGCGTTGGCGAATCCGGTGAAATCCTTGAGGTATGAGTGAGCTCCATCATGATGTTACTAAGCAACTATCTAAGAGTCGGCCTGAGAAATCTATTGCGGCACAAGACTTATTCCGCGATCAACGTGGCGGGCCTTTCCGTCGGCCTCTGCACCGCCCTGCTGATCCTGCTATTTATCAAATTTGAATACAGCTTTGACGGTTTTCACACCCGGGCGGATTCTATCTATCGGGTTTCCATCATCTCAAAACGGGAGGGCGTTGTCGAGTACGACTCGCCGATTTTTGTGGCGCCCCTGGGTCCGGCTCTGGCGGCGGAATTTCCAGAAGTTGAACTTTACTCTCGAATATCGACTCCCCGCACGGAGTATTTCTTTGAGGGCGGCGAGGCTCAAAAAGTCAGCGGCCTGGTCTATGCCGATTCGAGCTTCTTTGAGCTCTTCTCCTTCTCGCTGATGGCCGGAGATAGGGACCGCGTGCTGTCCGCTCCGTATTCGATGGTTTTGACCGAGGAAACCGCCCAGAGAATCTTCGGCGAAACCAATCCCATAGGGCGAATGCTGAGGTCTCAGCGTGGAGAAACATATACCGTCACTGGCATTGTTCAGAAGCCGCCGGAGAACTCACACATTCGCTTCAACGCGCTGGTCTCGTTCTCGACCTTGTACCGCAATCCGAATAATTTCATGGGCTGGAACGGCGGCAATCAGTATGCGGCCTATATCGGACTGCATGAAGGGGCTGCGCCGGCAGAAGTCGAGAAAAAGTTGCCTCCGTTCATGTGGGCGCACATCAACCAGGAATTGGCCGCCTTGAACATCAAGTATGAATCCTATTTGCAGCCTTTGCGCAGAATCCATCTTCAGTATGGCGATTCCACCGGCGCCAACATGCTGACCATTTATATTTTTGCCTCCATCGGCGGCGTCATCCTACTCATCGCCTGCATCAATTTCATCAATCTCACCCTGGCTCGAGCGACCAAACGCAGCCGGGAAGTGGGAATTCGCAAGACCCTGGGTGCAGGACGATCGAGTTTAATCCAGCAGTTTATGCTGGAATCCATCCTGCTCTGTTTTATCGCCTTGTTGTTCTCCTTGCTCCTCTCGGAGTCCGTATATCCAATCTTTCGGGAAATGTTGGGGAGGAATTTCGCGATAGCCGGCAAGATCACTTTCCTGAATATGTTGGGATTGGCCGGTCTGTTATTGCTGGTGGGGATTATGGCGGGCAGCTATCCGGCATTCTACCTGGCTTCGCTGCCGGCGGTCAGGTCCCTCAAGCATCCCGACAGCCAAAGGAGACGCAAGGCGTCATTCCGAAATGCCCTTATTGTATTCCAGTTTGCCGCGACCGTGACTTTGATGGTCAGCGCCGTGTTGATCCATCTTCAGATCAATTTCGTGCAGAACCGGGATCCGGGATTCGAGAAAGAGAACTTGATGGTTGTGCCGCTGCTGCACGAAGAGGTTCAGCTCAAGGCGGAGCTTCTAAAGACGGAGCTGTCGCGACTGCAAGGTGTGGCCGGCATCTCAGCTTCCTCCGAGGTGCCAATCAACGGCTTCACCAGCAACGGCTATTTTCCGGAAGGATTCACATCGCCCGTGCTGATCAAAGTCGTGGACGTGGATCAGGATTTCCTTAAGACGTTTGGGATAAATCTGGTCCAGGGGCGAAATTTTGCATCGGAACAGCGAACGGATGAGGAGGCCTATCTGATCAATGAATCTCTGACCGCTTTGCTGAGATGGGACAATCCCATCGGAAAAATCATCCGCCGGAATGGAGATCATCCCATTATCGGGGTCGTCAAAAACTTCAACTATGCTTCGCTCCACAGTCCCGTGGAACCGCTGATCCTGACGAATCATCCATGGCAGGATCGTTTTGCCAATCTGTCCATCAGGATAGAGTCTTCGGATGTTCAAAAAACGCTGGCCTCATTGGAGCGCACCTGGAAAGGCATCACGCCCGATATACCTTTCGAATATTGGTTCCTAAGCGACGGTTATTCATATCTCTATGCGGACGAGAAACGATTTGACATGATCATAACCTACTTTTCCGGCGTGGCGCTTATTATCGGCTTATTCGGGCTTTACAGCCTGACGGCCTTCTCCGTCGAAAATCGCACCAAGGAAATCGGCATTCGCAAGGTTCTGGGAGCGACGGTTGCCAGTCTGGTCGACCTGGTGTTCCGGGAATTCGCCGTGCTCCTGATCATTTCTTGCGCCATCGCGGCGCCCATCGCCTACGCGATTATGAGCCGGTGGCTGCAGCATTTTGCCTACCGCATCGAGATTAATCTCCTGATTTTCTTGGTCGTTGCCATCCTGATCCTGGGCTTGGCCGCGGCAACCGTCAGCTATCATGCAATCAAGGCCGCCCTGGCCAATCCAGTGAAATCATTAAGATACGAGTAGTCTCGACGGATAGGAACGAACCACTTGAAACTTCCGCCGGCCTTTTAAGTCAGATAGAGTACCGGGGCTTGATAATCAATGAACCATCCTGCATCGTCTTGGCCGTTTGAAGGAGAGGAGTCATCCATGCATAAATCCATCATCTATTTACTGGCGTTTGCTGTCCTTCCACTTGCCGCGGCGGCGCGGGATCAAAAGGTCATGATGTTCCAGGAAAGCAAGGACGGGGACTGCCAAGCAGAGCTGCAGATCAATTCCGATGAAGGGAGCATTGTCGCCGGGTGCCGAACATCATCCAAGTCAAAGGACTATGAGACTTACTGGATGAAATCCGAACTCAACGGCAGTCGAATCTGCGTTGAAAAAAGCAAACGGGACAACGTGACTCGCGGGCATTATCTGCAAAAGAGCGCGGATGGATCCAGCCTGGTCGCCAGCTACGAATCTACGCCGGAAAAACCAGATCACGTCCACTACATGCTTAAAGGCGCGTCTGGCGAGAAGTTGCAGGTTACCCAGGGGGATGCAGACGTGCTGCTACGGAGGATGTTCAATCTTGACCATGAAATGAACATCTATATGAGACAGATCCAGAAGCATCTGCGACGAGGATCGGCGATCCCCGAGGATTGGGACTTCCTTCGGTGATGCCGCCCCAATTGGGCAACAGACTCCGCCCGAAAAAAACCAAAAACCCCAAAATCCCTAAGTTGGAATGATGGGGCAAGATGGTGTTATTGCTTTGGTTTAGTTGTCGGGGCGACTGGATTTGAACCAGCGACCACATGACCCCCAGTCATGTGCGCTACCAGACTGCGCTACGCCCCGAATAAATTTGCGGAATATAGTTATTTAGAGTTTCATTGGGGCGGGATTTGAAAGCGACCATCCACCGCGGCGGATGCGCTACCAGACGAAGTCTATCCGCCCGTCGGCGGACTA
>Ga0315284_10004568_pt1 | contig 19647 bp, 15 predicted proteins | sample YL17G09_16_MG_FD_203696 | JGI IMG/M metagenome (GOLD analysis project Ga0315284, IMG submission 203696) | Sediment microbial communities from Yellowstone Lake, YNP, Wyoming, USA - YL17G09_16 | ecosystem: Environmental > Aquatic > Freshwater > Lake > Sediment | place: USA: Wyoming | collected... | reverse complement strand
GATCGTCGGCCTGCTGGGCAGAAACGGGGCGGGCAAGACAACCACGTTCCGCATGACGATAGGAATGATCACACCCAACGCCGGGACGGTGGTCTTCGACGGCGTGGACGTGACGAGCCTTCCGATGTACAAGCGCGCACGAAGGGGAATGGGTTACCTTTCGCAGGAACCGAGCATCTTTCAACGTCTTACAGTGCGACAGAATCTTCTGGCGATCCTGGAGACGATGACGCTGACCCGCTCTGTCCGAATGGACAGATGCGGTCAACTGCTTGAGCAGTTCAACCTGACCGTCCAGGCGAACCAGTTGGCTATGACGCTGTCGGGCGGGGAGCGCCGCAAACTGGAGATCGCCAGGGCGCTGGTTACCAACCCGACGATGATCCTTCTGGACGAGCCGTTCTCAGGCGTAGACCCCATCGCCGTTGAGGAGCTCCAGAGGGAGATCTGCAACCTGCGAGACAAGGGGATCAGCATACTGCTGACGGATCACAATGTCCGCGAGACCCTCTCCGTCACGGACCGCTCATACATAATTGACAACGGCAAGGTGCTTCGGGAGGGCTCGCCCCGGCAGCTTGTCAGCGACGAACTGGTCCGCCGGGTGTACCTTGGCCATACGTTCCGCGGGGACGAATTTGACGTCGACTCAATCACTTGAACTGCCATCCCGCACACCGGCCTGTTTAGGCGTTTTAAAACCCCTTCCGGAATGTCCTTGAAAGAACTGCCTGTATTGCTTATTTTTTAGAACACCCCCGGCGGCGTAGCCAAGTGGACTAAGGCGACGGATTGCAAATCCGTTATACGTGGGTTCGAATCCCTCCGCCGCCTGTCGGTTTAAGCCTATAATTCCATTTAACCGGGCAGGTGGAACCATGACCAAGATCCCCCTCAAAGCCGCGGCGATGCTGCTTGTCTGCGCCGCCTTGGCTGTCGCCCAGCAGCAGACGCTCGTTCTCCGCGACGGCAGGCGCATAACCGGAGAGGTCACCCCTACGGAAGAGGGTTATCGGGTCAAGATGGAGTTCGGCGAGATGACCTACCCTCACGATGAGGTTGTTGAGGTTATCTCGACCCTTTCTCCTGGGGATGAATATCAGCGCAGGCTGACGCAAATAGATCAAAGCGATCCGAATGCCCTTGCGGACCTGGGCGAATGGGCAATTGGCAAAAACTTGTCTGACCTTGCCAGGGAGAATTTTGAAAAGGCCCTTGAGATCGATCCTGACCATCAAAAGGCACAGCTGCTGCTGCGGCAGGTGGAACTGCTGGAAAAGTCCATCCCCGGCGCCGAGCCACCCGCCGGGGCGGAGGAGTCGGCGGAGGAGCAGGCTCAGATCTCCGCCGATTGGTTGATCGGGCCCGACGACATAAACCGCATACGCCTTGAGGAGCTTGCACCCAGGGATAATGTCCGAATGGAGTTTCGCGGCGATGTCCTCGAGCGGTTTGTGCAGATGATGCGCGACCAGGCGGAGTTCAGGGAAAATCCGCGTTTCGACCGGATTTTCTACCGCTGGCCGGCGGTCCAGAAGGTCATGTACATGCTGCCGCACATCGAACGGACGAACCCTTCGATGAAGGATGATATCCGCGTTCTGGGCGATCCGCGGACGTTGGCGGAATTCCGCCGGCGGGTCTGGCCTGTGATATCAGCCGGCTGCGCCTCGGCTGGGTGTCACGGAGGGGCTGAGCCGGCAGGCGGGTTGAAACTTTTCAACGTCCGCCGGTGGGGCGAGAACGTCGATTACACCAACTTCGTGATCCTCGACGGCCTGGAAGTTAAGGGTGAAAATCCAAGACTGCTCGACCGGGCTAACGTGGAAGATTCGTTGTTGCTTCAGTACGGCCTGCCCGCCGACCAGGCGAAGTTCCGCCATCCTACACCGCTTTTGCGTCCCATGTACACCAGCCGCAATGCGCCCGGTTATCGGCTGATCAGGAATTGGATCTCGTCATTGAAAGGACCGGCGCATCCAAACTACAGGCTTGAATATAAGCCGCCGCTGGGAATGAAGCTGCAGTTTGGGACTTCGGCGCTGCCCCAGGCCCCCCCGCAGGCCCAACCCCCCACCGAGCCATGAACCGCTCGCAAGGCTGGACTTATGCCCGCTCCAATGAACATGGCAGTTATCGTGCTGATGATCCTGCTTGTTTTGTCATCGGCGGTTTATCTGTCCGTCAAGGCGTTTGTCCTTCATCGGCGGGTGGGAGGCTTGGCCCGGATCGCTCATGCGCATGGAATGCTTTTTGCCGCGGATGATCCGTTCGAAATTCCGCTTCGGTACGGGTGTTTTACCCTGTTTTCCGCCGGCCATTCCCAGCGGGCCAGTTGCGTGACCTATGGCCGGGGTGGTGGCAGGCCGGTGCGGGCGTTCGATTTACGGTATGAGCTTGGGCACGGAACGCAAAGGCAAGTAAGGCATTTCGGGGCGATGGTGGTGGAGGTGCCAAACAGCCTTGATCCGGCGATGGCTTGGCGGGAGCAACGGGCAAACGAACCCCTCAGCCTGCTGTACAAAACGGGGCAACAAGGGCAATGGTGCTTCGGCGGATCAGCCGACTCAGCCCGCAGGCTTATCCACGCCTGCCGGGCGGCTGATATTGAGCCAGAATGGATTGAACTTGGGCCCATCGGCGTGCTGCTGGCGACGGGTAATCCGCCGACAGACGGCTATGGTGTGAGCTTTAATAAAATGAGCGAATTTGCGGATGCGCTTTTTGGGGCGGTCGGCACTGCGGAAGGGAATCAGCCCGGCGCCCGCGGCGATTGAGGCAATGATGTTGAAAATAGGCTTGTAAAGTGTTACAAAAGCGCTCCTGTTGGCTTGGTTATTAAGAATTGGAGATCCAAACCGTGCGGACCCAGAGCGTATATAGCAGGATACTGATGGCTGGTGCCTTTGCTTGCCTGATTGCCGTGGGCTGTTCCGACAGCAAGACCCGCCGGTCCAGCAGGAACCTGCTTGAGCAGGTCGAATTGGCCGGCGCTTTGTACGACCAGGCGCTGGCGCTGATGTCCTCGCCTATGTATACGGTCGACCAGACGCCCGCCCCCGGGAGTCTGGTCGTTGACTATCCCCAGGGCGCAATAATCGATCCGATGCCCGTCGGCCAGGTCCACCCCCAGGGGATGAAGGACGTCCAGCAGGCCCAGACGCTGCTTGAGTCCGCCTTGTTGGAGCACGGCAACAACGCCGGACCAAGCTCGCTCGCCTCAGCCAACGCCATGCTTGGGCGGGTTCTGTCGCTTCGGTCGGCAATCCTGCTTGCCCAGGCAAAGCCTGTTATCACTGACGTCCGATCCGCCCTTATACGGGCTGACCAGTCGGCGGAGCTGGTCAAGGCTCACGCTGCCGTCGGGGTTGCCTACCGGCAGTTGATCGGGGCAAGCCCCCAGAGGATGAGGGATCTGCTGGAATCAGCAGAGAAAAAAGAGAAACAACTCTCTGGCGATATTGCCCAGGCAAAGGCGCAGATGGAGCAGATTTCCGGCCAAATTCAGGAACAAAATTCCATAATTGAAACCCTCATGCCGCAGGCTCGGCAGTTCAGGATCGACAGTCAGCTTGGAAGCGGGACCGAGGCGCTTGAACGGCTTGAACGGGCATTGGAGCTTGAGGGGCGAATAAACCAGGCCAATTTGGCTGTCGCAGAGATGGAAGTTCGCCTTGAGATGCTGCAAAAGTCCATCGACACGCTCGGGGTCGAACTCTCTGCCGAGCAGGCCCGCAGCCGGATCGCCAGGGAAGTACTCGAAAAACATCAAAGCTCCACCGAAGTTTCCCGACAAGTGCTTGACGAGCAGGTTCGGCAGATCGGGGATTTGTCAGCCGCGATGGAATCGGCCTTGAACGATACGGGTTTGGCTTTGGGGCAGGCGGCCCTGCTGCTGAATGAGGCAATCGAGGCGATGGAGTCGGCTGTCAAGAGGTATCAATTGGCCCAGCAGGCCCGTTCTGCGGGGAGGGACCTTTCGCTGATTACGTGCCAGGCGGATGCGGTTATGGGTTTGGCTCATCTTCGAGGCAGGCAGCTTGCCCTTGTGCGGCGGCTTGCCTTGTTGAAGGATAACGTTTCCACTGCCTACGCTGCGGGGGCTGAGATAGCCCAGCCGGCTGGGGTGAACGTTGAAAAACCAGCCGGCGATCTTGCGGCGATGCTGCCCTCCCAGGAGCAGCTTATTGCCGCGATAAAGGAGCACTACGTTCGGGCTGTTGAGCTTTATCAAAGCGCTGTTTTTGCAGCCCCTGCCCAGCAGCGTTGGGTATATCAGGGCCAGCTTGCGGCAGCGAACATCGGGCTTCACAGGTTCACGGGCATGCGCGAACCCCTGGATTCCGCCCTTCAGACGATAGAAGAAGCCCTCCGCAACCGCAAATTCTCCCCTTACCTCACCGAGGTCCGCCAGCTCGAACAGCAAGCCAGGAAGCTCTCCCTCCAGGCCCCCGGGGCACAAGACCAGCCCCAACAGGGCAAAGAACCACCAACTGACCAGTTTGAAGAAGGTCAGATGGAAGATCCGACCGCAAGCCCTGAGGCTCGCTAGGCGTTTAGGGACTAAACTGAATCGCGCGGTAACCGCGGGGAGTATTATTTGTCTTGTCAGTTTCAACTCAGGAAGGTAGACTCACAGGTCCGTTGTTGGCAAAGTATTCCATTGCCCCAAAGGCGGTCTCTACGGGTTCGGGTGGTCCGGCCCGGCCGGCCTGGCTGGCAGTGGGCCCGGATTCGTAAAATCCGGGTCAGGCAAAATACTTTTATTTAAGCACGGAGTTACCCGCAGGCAGCACATGGTAGATTACAATCTTATAAGCTCGTTGGGGATCAGCAAGGAACAGATAGAGGAAAAACTCTCTGAGGCGCTTGGCGGAGAGTTCAATCCTGATGCCTTGGCAGAGATGATCCAGGACAAGTCAACACCCCAGGCCGGTGCGGTTTTGACCGGAAAGGTGGTAAGTGTCATCGGCAACGACGTAATTGTCGAGGTCGGGCTGAAATCCGAGGGAATCGTGGATATCAGCGAGTTCGACGATCCAGCCGACATCGCCCCGGGCTTATCGGTCGAGGTGCTGCTGGAGGAGGTCGAATCCGACAGCGGGCTGGTTGTGCTCTCAAAGCGCAAGGCAGACCGTATCCGCGGCTGGGAGCGGGTGTTGGAGAAAAACAAGGAAGGGGATGTCGTCAGGGGAACCGTCACCCGCAAGATCAAGGGCGGGCTGCTGGTGGACATCGGCGTGCCGGCGTTTTTGCCGGCGTCACAGGTGGACATCCGCCGGCCCGGTGATATCGGTGAGTTTATCGGCCAGCAGATCGACGCGAAGATCCTCAAGATCGACGAGGACCGCCGGAACATCGTCGTATCAAGGCGAAAGCTGATAGAGGAGCGCCGCAACGAAGCCAAGCATAAGCTCATGGCTGATATCGAAACCGGTCAGGTCAGAACCGGCGTGGTCAAGAATATCGCGGACTTCGGGGTATTCGTGGACCTCGGCGGACTCGACGGGCTGCTGCACATCACCGACATGAGCTGGGGACGGATCGCCCACCCCGGCGAGATGCTCAAGCTGGACCAGGAAATCGAGGTGGTCATCCTGAATGTCGACCGCGAGAAGGAGAAAATCGCCCTGGGGCTCAAGCAGCGCACCGCAAGCCCCTGGCAGGAAGTGGAGACGAAGTATCCCGCCGGTGCGAGGATCAAGGGCACGGTGGTCAACATAGTTCCGTACGGCGCGTTTGTCAAACTGGAGGAGGGGTTGGAAGGCCTGGTGCATATCTCCGAAATGAGCTGGACGAAGCGGATCAACCATCCCTCTGAGATCGTAAGCGTCGGCGGCGAGATCGAGATCATCGTGCTGGAGTTCGACAAGGAAAAGCACGAGATATCCCTCGGCATGAAGCAGGCTGAGGTCAATCCATGGACGCTGGTCAAGGAGAAGTATCCTCCAGGTACCGTAATAACCGGAACGGTGCGGAACATGACAAACTACGGCGCCTTCATTGAGATAGAGGAAGGTATCGACGGGCTGCTGCACGTGTCGGACCTTTCCTGGACGCGCAAGATCGGGCATCCCTCGGAACTGCTCAAAAAAGGCGAGCAGGTTCAGTGCGTGGTCCTCAGTGTCGACGAGGAGAAGATGCGGGTGGCCCTTGGCTTAAAGCAGCTTACCGAAGATCCCTGGCTGAGGATTATCCCGGATCATTACGTCCCGGGCCAGATCGTCAAGGGCAAGGTGACCAAGATAACCAACTTCGGCGTGTTCGTTGAGCTGGAGGAGGAACTCGAGGGTCTGCTGCACGTGTCGGAGCTGGCTGATCACAAGGTCGAAACGCCTCAGGACATCGTCAAGCCGGGCCAGGAGGTGGAGGTGAAGATCCTTCGGGTCGACACCGACGAGCGGAAGATCGGCCTGTCTCTTAAGCGCGCCCAGTGGGCGGCTGAGGAAGGCGGACAAGGGGGTGCTTCGGACGATGCGGTCAAGCGCCGTGGCGGTTTGGCCAGCGAGGGCGGAATGCTGGGCGAGGCGGGCGACAATATTATCAGTACCCTGCGGCAGAACGAACAGAACGAACAGAACAAAACCGAATAACACTCAATAAAAATTCTTAAAGCTTAAAAAACGGGCGTAGTCGGCGAGTAAAACCGGCTACGCCTTTTATAATACCAGGCTGGACGGCGAGTTGCGCAGCTGCACAAATCCCAAAACGCAAATGACCTTGTTCAAGTATGCGCACCAATAAGCCGAAGGTTACACCAGGAGGACGCTTAACAAGGTCTTTTTACATTACACAGGAGATGGCAGGAGGCAGGCAGATGCAAACCTCAGCAACCTCAGTTGAAAAAACGAGTCTTGGCTGGTATCTGGACCGGATAAAATCAACGCCGCTGCTGTCGGCCAAGCAGGAGAGGGAATTGTCGCAGCGGATCAGGGGACAAAGCGACCACCTGGCCCGCGAGCAGATGATAGCTGCGAATCTTCGTCTGGTTGTGCGGATCGCCAAGGACTATTCAAACCCATCCATGACACTGGGCGACCTGGTGGCGGAGGGGAACATCGGCCTGATGCGCGCGGTGGAGGAATTCGATCCCGACATGGGCGTGCGGTTCAGCACATACGCCGCCTGGTGGATCAAGCAGGCGATCAAGCGAGCGATGATAACCGCCGGCCAGCCCGTGCGAATCCCCGCCTATCTCAACAAGCTAATATCCAAGTGGCGAAAGACAGCCGGCGCGATAGAAGTGGAACTCGGCAGGGCTCCCACAACCGAGGAGATGGCAAAGAAGCTCCATATAAGTCTCAAGCGCGCCGAACTGGTCCGCCAGGGCCTGGATGCGGTTGCCAATCCTTCGTTTATCAACCAAGACAGCAGCGTTTCAATGGGGCGGATGCTCATCGACCGAATTGACTCGCCGGATCAGCCGATGCTCGACGCGAGCAACCTGCCGATCGTGCGGTCGCTTTTGGAAAAGCTCGAGCCTCGCGAAAGGCGGATCCTGGAACTGCGCTACGGGCTGGACGGCTACGAAGGTCCGATGCGCACTTTCAAACAGATCGGCCAGGAGATAGGCCTGACGAGAGAAAGGGTCCGGCAGCTCGAAAAAAAGGCCCTGGGCGACCTCAAGCGCCTGGCTGAGAATACGTTATAACGACCGCCGCCCCAAGCTTTCAGCGATATCCGTCAGATCGAGCGGATGCATTATCGAAATGGGCGGTCCGGCATAATCAATCGAGATGACTTTTATTAATTCACTCCCAGCCATTCCATCTCCGGCGTGTGGGGACAATTCAATCTCTTCCGGGGGAGTATCGATCTTTTAGCTGGCTTGGGAGGTCGCTGCGAGACATAATTAATGACAGCTCGAAGTGCTTTAAAAAGAACGAGCGATTATCGCGCGCATATGAATGAGGATAAATTAGACTTTATCGGGCGGGAAATGAGCCACCGATGGTTTTGTATAGGAGGGGCGCTTTGGGCCAGGCTCAAGGTGCCGGTGCTGATATCACTTGGGGGGTTTGTGCTGTTTGGTGCATTCAGGCTGGGGCTGCTGCTGGTGAGGCTGCCGTATGTTGAGAATCTGGGCATCGGTCAGGTTCTCCGCTGCTTTGCGGTGGGGGTTCGTTTTGACGCGATGGTGATAGGATACGGGCTTTTGCCCATGGCTTTGTGGGTTGCATTGGTTCCGCATTCATGGTTCAGCAGGGCAAGATTTCGCCGGTCGGTTGTGGTTTATGGGGCCGCGTTGCTGACTTTGGCGGTGACGGTGGAACTGCTGGGGGCTGCGTTCTTTCTGCATGATGGGCATAGGTTGAATTGGCTGGCGTTGGCGCACATCGGACATTTTGCCGAACTGGGCAGATACATCTGGCGGACGTATCCGGTGGTGTTGGCGGCGGTCTTGCTTGCCGGGGTGTACTGGGGGCTGCGAAGCGTGTTTGACCGATGGTTCCGGACTTGCGATTCAGCCGCTGCGTTGCGTCCCCGGACCAGGCTGATGCTGGCGGGCTTGATGGTGTGCGTGTGCGTCCTTGTCTGCCGGGGCGGGGCCGACGGGGTTCCGCCGCGTAGCGGGTCTGCTTATTTCACCGCCAACAAGGTAGTGTCGCAGCTTTCGATGAATAATTTCTATACCATTTCCCGGGCCGTCAGGCAGAGCTTCAGGGACTGCTCCAATGAGGATCTAGCCTACAGCCTTCCTCCGCCGGACAAGGCCGGTGAGGTCGCAAAGGATATGCTGGCAGAACCGGGGCAGACCTCGCTTGACAATTCCGCAAACCCGATCTGGCGCCGCGTCGAGGGCGACGGCGAGATGTCCGACTATAACGTGGTCTTTATCATAATGGAGTCGATGGCGGGCCGGCCCGTCGGTGCGCTGGGCAACAGGCCTTCTTACACCCCCTTTCTGGACAGCCTGGCCGATGAGAGCGTTTTCTTTGAGCGTTTCTACGCCCAGGGTCCTCGCACCAGCAGGGGATTGGTCGCGATATTGTGCGGACATCCGGACGTGGGGGGCCAGTCGGTGCTGAACCGCGAGCCGGCGGTGGGGCATTTTCTTACCTTGCCGAAGATCTTCAAAGATCGCGGCTATCGCACCATGTTCCTGTACGGGGGAGACCCGGACTTCGACAACATGCGGGAATTTTTCTCCGCCGGCGGTGTGGATGAGTTCATCACCCAGCGTGATATGGATCCCCTCCAGCGGCCGGGCAACTGGGGCGAGCCCGACGAACAGACCTTCGACAAGGCCCATCAGACGTTCCAGGCGATGGGCCGGCAGAAGTTTTTCGCCGTTATCCTGACGGTTTCCAACCACGAGCCGTTCGATCTTCCACCGGGCAGGGTCGAATTGCTCAAGGGCAGGCCGGAGGACGTCAACTCGATCAACGGCTGCCGGTATGCCGACTGGGCAATCGAAGACTTTTTCCGCAAGGCAAGATCCGCCGATTACTTCGACAGGACCATCTTTGTCCTGGTGGCTGACCACGGGCGGGACTTCGATCCAGCCAGGATCATCGATGTTCCGCAATATCGCATTCCGTGCCTGATCCATGCACCCGGGCTGATTGCCCCCAAACGCGTCAGCACCATCGCAAGCCAGGTGGACCTGGCCCCGACGGTCCTTTCCCTGCTGGGCGGGGAGTTCGAGCACGGCTTTATGGGCAGAAACGTCCTGGGGCTTGCGCCGGAGGAGGGATTTGCGGTCCTGCGGGAAGACGACCGGATCGCCTTCCTGCGAAACAACATCGTGCTGATTCAGCCGCCGCGCAATGATGCGATGATGTTCCTGCTTGATGATAAGAGCATGATCCCCATCGACTCAACCAAGCTGGCGACTGCGGACCGGCAGGTGATGCGGCTGCAAATGCTTTCTTATTACGCCCTGGCGAGACATCTGTTCATCACCGGTGCGTATCGGGCACCAAATAAGCCCCAAGCGGAGGTTGCAAGGTTATCTGCCAGGTAATCATGCTGCCGGCGGCGGTTTTGACAATCCGCCTTGAGGCAGTTAACCTGACAGCGTATCTGGACCTTGTTTTGACAGCCGAACCCCAAAACCGCAGGTGAGCGACATCATGAGCGACTACGCATCTTTGATCCGTGACGTTCCGGATTTCCCCAAGCCGGGCATCGTTTTTAAGGACATCACCCCGTTGCTTGCGGATCACCGGGCCATGCGCGAGGTGATATCTGGCTTGGTCAAGCCTTTTGAGTCAGCCGGGATCGAGGTGGTGGCCGGGATCGAGGCTAGGGGTTTTATCTTCGCCGCCCTAGCCGCAGATCGGTTGGGAGCGGGAATGGTGCCCATCCGCAAGATGGGCAAGCTGCCCTCCAGGACCATTACGTTGACGTATCAGCTTGAGTACGGGACCGACAGCATCCAGATGCACGCCGACGCGTTCAAACCCGGAGCGAAGGTGCTGGTTGTTGACGACCTGCTGGCCACCGGCGGGACGCTTGGGGCAGCCTGCCAGCTGGTGGATAAACTGGGAGGCAAAGTCGCGGGAGTAGCCTGCGTGATCGAGCTTGAATTTCTGGCCGGCAGGCAAAAGCTCCCGGGAAGGAACGTCCATTCATTGATTAAATTCGCTTAGAACCGGTGCTATAATTCGCATTTAGATTGCACTTAGAACGGATTTGAGGGAGTAAACCGATGTCCAAACTGCAAATAGGTCTGCTTGTTTCACTCGGTGATGATCCGACCGAAGGCATTAAAAAGGTCGCCGGTGTCGGTTTGAAGAGCTGCCAGGTCGTCTCATGGAAGCCGGAGAAGTGGACCGAGCAGGCGGGGGGGCTTTTGACCCAGGCCTGCAAGGAATACGGCATCAGGGTCTCTACGTTCTGGTCTGGTTATCCGGGCCCGTGCGTGTGGAATTTTACCGACGGCCCGCGCACCATAGGGCTGGTCCCTCCCGAAAATCGCAAGATGCGGGTAGAGGTGCTGAAAAAGGCAGCCGACTTCGCCGCCGCCAACGGCCTGCCGTCAATCACGACGCACCTGGGCTTTATCCCCGAGGACCCTCACGATCCGAATTTCACCCCGACCGTCGAAGCCGTCACCGAGATCGGGGGACACTGCCGCCGGCAGGGAGTCGGCTTTTGGTTCGAGACCGGGCAGGAAACACCCGTCGCCCTCCGCCGGCTTATCGAACGATCGGGCCTGGACAACCTGGGCGTGAACCTCGACACCGCGAATCTCATCCTCTACGGCAAGGCAAACCCGGTCGATGCACTCGACGTCATAGGCGAATTTGTCCGCGACACCCACATAAAGGACGGAAAATACCCCACCGACGGCGAACACCTCGGCAGGGAAACGCCCCTTGGAGAAGGTAAAGTGGATTTTGCAGCGTTCGTCGCCAAGCTCAAGTCGCTGGGATATACGGGCCCGCTGACCATCGAGCGTGAGATCCACGGCGAAAAGCAGCTTGTCGACATACGCAGGGCTATCTCATTGCTGGAACCCCTGCTGTAAATACGAATTCAGGGGCCCGATGTGGCAATAAGGATCATAAATCGCTGAAAACCGAGGAAAGAATATTATAGAAATGCTGCGATTGGGAATTGCCGGCGTGGGCGGGATGGGCCAGGCCCATCTGAGAAACTATCTGAAATTGAAGGATCTGGTGGAGGTGGTTGCCCTGGCTGATGTGTTGGAGGACCGCAGGCGAGGCGGGAAGTTGGGGCAGGCTGAACTGAACCTTGAAACCGACTCCGCCGCCATCGGTCTGGGCAAGATACGCTCCCACAGGGATTATCGCGACCTCTGCGCCGATCCGGACCTTGACGTTATCCTGGTGGCCATGCCGTCATACATGCACGCGGATGCCACGGTTTTGGCACTGGAAAACGGAAAGAACGTCTTATGCGAAAAGCCGATGGCATTGTCTGTAAAGGATTGCCAAAGGATGATCGACGCCCGCAACGCCAGCGGAAAGAAGTTGATGATCGCCCACGTCTTGCGTTTTTGGGCGTCTTACATCCAGGCCAGGGAGATCATAACCTCCGGTAAATATGGCAAAGTGATATCGGCTAATTTTTATCGTTACGGCAAGCGACCCGGCAGCAGTTGGTACGTCCAGGAACAGTTCAGCGGCGGGGTTCCGATGGACCTGCACGTGCACGATGTAGACGCAGCCTTGTTTTTCTGGGGCAAGCCCGACGAAATCTCGTCAGGCGGACGATACGTCGATTCCTTGCCCACTTTCGTGCACAGCCGATGGGATTACAAGCAAGGCCCGACGGTCCTGCTGGAATCCTACTGGGACTCATCCACACCGTTCCAGGCCGGCTTTAAGATCATCTTCGAAAAGGCAGCCCTCATCTGGGACATGGTGGGTGCCAACGAACTGAGGCTATACGTTGATAAAGACAAGCATATCACGCACGGCGGGCGATTTGTCGAGGCCCTGCTGGCAGAGGATGAGTATTTCCTGCGATGCGTGGAGCAGAACAAGCCCGTCGATCGATGCCCGCCCGAAAGCAGCATGCAGGCGGTCGAGATCGCCATTCAGACCGACCGCAGCATCCGCAGGCCTTGATCGCGGTTTTCGGGAAGATGGGCCGGCAATAAAAAATCCGTTGATTTACGGATAAACCTCTACCGGGATATCCGCGCCCAGTGCGGTGCGGATGGTTTGGGCGATCGCCTCCAGCGCCTGGGCGTCGAGGGCGGAGACGGTGAGATCCGCCGGCGGGCGGGCGACCGTGTGCACCTGTATAAGTTTCAGCCTTCCTCCGCGTTCGATGATGAATTCAAGTCGGCGGCAGTATGCTTCGACCTCCTGCGGTCTTGGCGGTATGCCCGCTATCTTGCAGAACAGGCTTTGGATGACCACAGGTCTTTCGAAGGCTACCGACAGGATGTTCTCGACGATCCCTCCAAGCGTGACGAACGGGCCGGGGCGGTTGATCTTCTGGAAAAAATCCTCGCTGCCGGCGTCGAGCTTGGCCCATATCTCGCCGTTATTGGCGTCCAATATGGGCAGTGCCCGGATAAATTGAGGCCTTTGGAACTGGGTCGCATTGGAGATTACGATAATCTTCAGCTCATCGCGGCTGGTTTCCCGGCGGACTTCGGCGGCGATCCTGACAGCCTGATCGAAATTCGCCAGGCAGGTCGGCTCGCCGTTTCCGCTGAACGCGACGTCATTTACCCGCCGAAGAACAGCCGGCGTTGGCGCAAATTTCGGATGCTGCCAGATCCCCCCCCCGCAGGACAGCTCCACCATCTTAGAAAGCTCGCGGTAGATTACATCGAGGTCTATGGGCACAGACTCCCGGCTGCCTGGGCGGTGGACCTGGCAGTATCGGCAGGAGTAATTGCATTTTTCGTCCTGGCTTAGGTTGATGCCTATGCTCAGCCCGCCGCTCCGCCTGGAGATCACCGGGTAGACGTAGAGGAAGTCTTCGAAATGCCGACTATGGTCGGCGGTAAGCTTAAGTTGCCGATCGCACATAACCGGTATTATACTGTAATTTGCAACGAGTTTGACATACAAGCACGAACGTCACGGAGATCCAATGCCCACTGCCGTCCCGTATCGAACGCGTTTTGCCCCTTCGCCCACCGGCAGCCTGCACGTTGGGAACGCGAGGACCGCGCTTTTCGACTACCTGCTGGCCCGACAAAGCGGGGGCCAGTTTATCCTGCGCATCGAAGACACCGACCGCCGGCGCCACCAGGAGCAGGCGGTGGATTCCATCGTGGAGGATTTGCGCTGGCTTGGGCTCCAATGGGATGAAGGAGTGGCGATAGGCGGGCCGCACGGGCCTTATCTTCAATCACAACGGCTTGATATATATCAGGACGTCATCAATAAACTCATCGGCCAGGGCAATGCTTATTATGCCTTCGATACGCCCCAGGAGCTTGAGGCGATGCGCCAGCAGGCTGTCGCCCGCAAGGAGTCGTTCCGCTACGTGCGCCCAGCCGATTTCCCGACAAGGTCCGACGCCGATCGTGCCCGCGCATCGGGCAGGCCCGTCGTGGTGCGGTTCGTCTGCCCGAAAAAGGACGTCACGGTCATCGACGACGCCTTTGGTCCCGTGACCATGCCGTCGGCGGAGATGGAAGACTTCATCATCCAGAAGGACGATGGATATCCAACCTATTATCTCGCCAACGCAGTCGACGACGCATTGATGGAGATAAACTATATCGTGCGAGGCCAGGAGTTTTTAGGTCAGACCTGGCGGCAGGTGCTTCTGCGGGAGGCTCTTGGCTACGTTGAGCCCAGATACCTGCACCTTCCGATGGTGATGGACATGCAGGGCCGAAAGCTCTCCAAGCGTGACGGGGCCGTGGAGGTGCGGGCGTTCCGGCAGGAGGGGTATCTGCCGGAGGTGCTGGTGAACTTCCTTGCGCTTCTGGGCTGGGGCCCGGGGCAGAACCGCGAAAAACTTACGCTTTCGGAGATGGTGGAACTTTTCAGCGTCGAGCGGATCGGAAAGACAAACGCCAAGTTCGACCGCGACAAGCTGCTGGCCTTCAATACCGACGCAATCGCAGCCAGCCCGCGCGAAAGGTTAGTGTCAGCCCTGGCTGACTACCTTTCCCTCAACCAGACACCCATACCCGCGGGCGACGAGGCGCTATTGAGCAGACTCATATCCGCTACGCCCGGAATCCGAACCCTGGCCGACGTGCCAGCCAAGTGCGGCGCGCTGTTTGTGGGCGACGATGAGTACGAATACGATCCGAAAGCCGTCGAGAAGGTTCTGAAAAAGGGGGCTGGCTTTGAGGTGCTCAGGCGGCTAAAAGCGATCTTCGCCCGGATCAATTGGTCAGCCGGCGAAATCAAGCAAGCCTTTGAAGATTTCTGCTCAGCCGGCGGGCTTGGCATGGGCAAGGTGGCCCAGCCTGTGCGGGTTGCGGTCACGGGTACGACGATAAGCCCACCGATCTACGACACCCTGGAGATACTCGGCAAGGAAAAGACCCTCGCGCGCATCGACCGATGCTTGGCGATGGAAAACGGATAAACCTTTTTATAAATTTGCTGAAAGGTTTGGAATGAGCCTATTGGTCACCGGAAGCATCGGGATCGACACGGTCCAGACGCCCAAGGGCCTAGCCCGCGACGTTTTGGGTGGATCGAGCATATATTTCGCGTGGTCTGCGAGTTTTTTCAGCCCGGTTCGGCTGGTCGGAGTGGTGGGGGACGATTGCCCCCCCGAACTGCTCAAACCACTTCGGGATAACGAGCGGGTGGACCTTGCGGGGCTGGAAACGCGAAAAGGTTCGCGGACCTTCCGATGGCATGGCCGATACCACGACGACGTCAACAACCGCGACACCTTGTCGGTCGAGCTTAACGTGCTGGCTGAGCGCGGGCCCGTGATCCCACAGGCATTTCGCGACAGCCGATACGTCTTTCTCGCCAACACACACCCCGCCTTGCAGGCTGAGCTTTTGGATCAGTTGGACAGACCCCGCCTTGTCGTCGCCGACACGATGGACCTTTGGATAACCAACGAAAGGCCCGCACTGCTTGCGATGCTTGGCAGGCTCGACGGGCTGGTGCTCAACGACTGCGAAGCTAAGCTGCTGACAGGTGTGCATAACGTGGTGGCTGCGGGCCTGGAGATCCTGAGGTTGGTCCGTAAGTTCGTGGTAGTAAAAAAGGGAGAACACGGCAGTTTGCTGTTTGTGGATGGAAAGGTCTTTGCATTACCCGGTTTTCCGACATTCAACGTGGTCGATCCCACAGGCGCGGGCGACAGCTACGCCGGTGCCATGATGGGCTACCTGGCCGACCAGGGCAGAGACGACCCCGCTGCGCTTCGGCGGGCGATCGCCTATGGGACGGTTACTGCGAGTTTCGCGCTGGAGGATTTTTCCCTCAGGCGGTTCCTGTCAGCCGACCGGGATCAGATCGAACTGCGCATGCTGGAATTCCAGGAACTGGTGAGATTTTAAATCCCGCTGGAAAAGCCCATCCAGGTGACGGTTATGAGCCTGCGGACGTTTATAGCGCTGGACCTCGACGAGCCGATCCGCCGTAAGCTTATGGCCGTCCGGGACTGGCTTGTCAGTCCCGCCGACCGCGTCAGGCTGGTCGAATCCCGGAATCTGCACGTTACGCTGAACTTCCTGGGCGACGTGCCCGATGGGCTTGCCGGAGACGTCTGCTCGATCGTTCAGCAGGCAGCCGACCGGATCGAACCGTTCAGCTTCGAGGTTCGAGGCATTCAGGTGGTCCCGCCCGCCGGGGCAGTGAGGATGCTCTGGGCAAAAGTCAGCGACTCATCGGGACAAATGGCGAAACTTTATGAACAATTAAGCCTGGGCCTGGCTGGGCTTGGTCTTAGGGGCGAAGACCGCCGGTTCAAACCGCACGTGACGATCATGCGGATAAAGTCGCTCAAGGCCCCGGCGGCGATGCGCCACCAGGCCCGCGAATATGCGGATGAACTTTTTGGGCTTCAGCATGCCGACGAGGTGGTCGCCTACACCAGCCAACTCGGATCCGCAGGTGCGGTCTATACCCCGATGATGCGGGCGGAACTGGGGAGATAGTTTTATACTTTTATACTTTTTTTCCAGCCGGCGGCTTTTGGGAAAACCGATTTCTGGGCCTTGTCATTGCACGCCGGCGACGTTAGGCTCGCGATGTAATTTATTTAATCGCTGCGATAATTATCTTGCGAATCCCGAACATAACGCTTACATTCGCCTTCGGATCAGCGGATTCCAGACCGCTTGGGTAGGTTTATATATATAGGAGAAAAATGATGGCCAAGACGGCACCTAAGTCGACGGCGCAAAAGGAGGACGCAGCAGATGATAGGCGGGGAAAGGCCTTGGACGCTGCGCTGAAGCAGATCGAAAAGAACTTCGGAGTCGGCAGCATCATGAGGTTGGCGGACGATCAGGTGCCAGCCGTCAAGGGTATTTCGACCGGGGCGCTGAGTCTTGACCTTGCGTTGGGGGGGGTGGGCATTCCGCGGGGGCGGATCTGCGAGCTGTTCGGACCCGAGGGATCAGGAAAGACGACGCTCGCCCTCCACGTGGTCGCAAGCGCCCAGAAGGAAGGCGGGGTGGCGGCCTTCATCGACGCCGAGCACGCAATGGACCCAACCTGGGCGCGCAAGCTCGGTGTCAGCCTTGAAAACCTCCTGGTCAGCCAGCCCGACACGGGCGAGCAGGCCCTGGAGATATGCGAGATGCTTGTCCGGTCAAATGCGGTTGACGTGATAGTTATCGACTCGGTGGCTGCGCTGATCCCCAGGGCGGAGATCGAAGGAGATATGGGCGACCAGCACATCGGTCTTCAGGCAAGGCTGATGAGCCAGGCTATGCGCAAGCTCGTCGGGGCGATCAGCAAAAGCCGGACCAGCGTGATCTTCATCAATCAGATACGCATGAAGATCGGCGTGATGTTCGGGAATCCCGAGACCACGCCCGGCGGAAATGCCCTTAAGTTCTACAGTTCGACCCGTATAGATGTCCGCCGGGTCAGCACGATCAAGGAAGGCGAGCTTGCCGTCGGAAACCGCGTGCGGGCCAAGGTAGTCAAGAACAAGGTTGCCCCGCCGTTTAAGACCGCCGAGTTCGACATCATGTTCGATTCCGGCATCAGCGCCTCCGGAGACCTGCTGGACCTGGGCACCACAACGGGCGTGATAGACCGCCAGGGCGCCTGGCTTAGCTTCGGCGACGTCAGGCTGGGACAGGGCAGAGAGAATGCAAAAAAATTCCTGGAAACCAATCACGACCTTCTGAATCAGGTCCGACAAAAGATATTGGAATCAGTCCTGGCGGGCGCCAAAGGGTAGCTTGTGGCTGGAGGTTGCGCCCCAAGTGCAGCGGCTATGTGATCGCTTCGTCCCGATGGGACTCGCAATCCCCGCAAGAAGCATCTTTGCAGGGTTGCATCGGCCCGGATAACCGTGTAGTCTGCCCCCTTGGAAGGAAAGTGTATGGACCTGGTCATAGGCCCGTCGCCGAATCTCAGGGGGCAGGTGCGGATCCCACCCAACAAAAGCCATTCGTTCCGCGCGCTGCTGATGGCCTGCCTTGCCGACGGCACCAGCAGGATCATCGACCCGATGGTGTCAAACGACTGGATGCGGGGTGTGGAGGCGATGGAGATGTTCGGGGCGGGGATCGAGCCTCGTGCAGACAGGGTGTGGGAGATCACCGGAACGGCAGGGGCGCTTAAGACGCCCGACGATGTTGTCGACTGCGGAAACAGCGGGATTATCCTTCGGTTCTTCATGGCCATCGCCGCATGCTGCGACCGTTACACGGTCCTCAGCGGTGATCATTCCTTAAGGCACATTCGCCTCTGCCAGCCGCTCATCGATGCCATAGGTTCGCTGGGCGCCTGGGCGGTTTCCACCAAAGGCGACGGCCATGCGCCGGTTATAGTTCGAGGTCCGCTCAAGGGTGGAAGGGCGGAGATAGACGGCATGGACTCCCAGCCGGTCTCCGCGCTGCTGATCGCCTCGGCGCTGGCTGATGCGCCGACGGAACTGATCGTCCGCAGGCCCGGAGAAAAGCCATGGGTGGGAATGACCCTCCACTGGCTGGACCGATGCGGGGTGGAGTACAGCAATGAGAATTTCCAGACCTACCGCGTGCGGGGGCACAGCAGGTGGGGGGGCTTCGAGGTGCATATCCCGCTGGATTGGTCGGCTGCGATGTATCCGATCGTCTCGGCGCTGGTCACAGCCGAAAGCGAGGTGCACCTGCCGGGCATGGATTACAGCGACTGCCAGGGCGACAAGGCCGCCCTTGACGTCCTTCGCCAAATGGGGGCGAATATCGAAATCACCGACCAGGGCGTCACTGCCAGATCCAGCAAGCTCACCGGCACGCGGATCGACTGCAACGATTTTATCGACCAGTTGCCGTTGCTTGCGGTTGTGGGCGCAGCCGCCGAGGGAGAAACTGTGCTTTTCAACGCCGAGATTGCCCGCCATAAGGAATGCGACAGGATTGCGGAGATATGCAAGGCGCTTCGGGCGATGGGCACCGACATCCGGGAGCAGCCCGACGGGCTGCTGATCCGCAAAAGCAGGCTCAAAGGAGCTAAGCTCGATTCTCATTCCGATCACCGCATGGTCATGACGCTGGCCGTTGCCGGGCTGATCGCAAGCGGACAAACGACTATCCTTGGGGCGGAGTGCGTTAAAAAAACCTTTCCCGCTTTTGTCGATCAGATGCAGGGGATAGGTTGCGACATCCAGCCGGCATGACGTCTTGTCACATGCCTTCGTTGCCCGGCCTCGTCGTCGCCGGCGCAGGTTACAAAACCGGTTTGGGATCGACAAAGACCTTAAACGGATGCGCCCGCCGGTCGGCTGTGACCTTCGCGATGGCAAGCAGCCCCTTGGATTCGCTCAAAAGGGCGATTTCCGTCCCTTCTGCCAATCCTTGGTGCTCTCGAGCGAGGGGAATTTCTTTACCCAGCGCGACCGCCTGGACGTCGGCTTGGCCGGCCTGACAGATCGGCATCGGGCCCAGCGCCGCCAGCGGGGAGATCAGGTGTTGCTGAAGGTCGAGCCGGTCGATTTTCACTGCCCGGCCCAGCGTAAAATTTCCCACGGCTGAGCGAATAAGTCTTCTACAGTATGCGCCGGTTCCAATCGCAAGCCCTATGTCTCGACCAAGTGCCCTTATGTAGGTACCAGAGCCGC
>Ga0315284_10004566_pt1 | contig 19653 bp, 17 predicted proteins | sample YL17G09_16_MG_FD_203696 | JGI IMG/M metagenome (GOLD analysis project Ga0315284, IMG submission 203696) | Sediment microbial communities from Yellowstone Lake, YNP, Wyoming, USA - YL17G09_16 | ecosystem: Environmental > Aquatic > Freshwater > Lake > Sediment | place: USA: Wyoming | collected... | reverse complement strand
CGCCCCACGAGCCGGCTGCTCCGACCGGCCCCGGTTTCGGGTATCAGGACTCGTCGTACACCTTTGCCGCCGTCGCTTTTCACCATGACAGTATTGACGTAGCCATCAGGTTCTCGTGGGGCGACAGCGCGACATCCGACTGGAGCCCTTACGTCGCCGGCGGCGAGTCGGTGAAGATGAGCCACGTCTGGTCAACTCCCGACACCTACCTGGTTACGGTGCAGGCAAAGGACACGGGCAACGCGCTGTCCGAATGGTCTGCCCCGCACGCCATCGTCATCCGGCCGCCGGACACGATGAGCAAGTGGCGCTTCCGGTTGGCTGCCGGCGAGGGAATCACCCTCACCTCATCGCCGGCCATCGGTGCGGACGGCACCATCTATGTCGGGTCATCAGACAGCTCTTTGTACGCGGTCAACCCTGACGGCACCCTCAAGTGGCGCTACGTCGTCGTCGGTATTGTCCAATCCTCCCCCGCCGTCGGGGCTGACGGCACCGTATACTTCGGGTCAGGCGACAATCGTCTCTATGCCCTGAACCCTGACGGAACCCTCAAGTGGCGCAACTCGATAGGCGGCGGCAGCAAATCGTCCCCCGCGATCGCGTCTGACGGCACCATCTATGTCGGGTCAAGCAACCAATACGTTTACGCAATCAACCCTGACAGCACTCACAAGTGGGGCTACCTGACCGGCGGAACTATCACGTCATCGCCGGCAATCGCGACCGACGGTACAATCTACATCGGGTCATCGGACGGCTACCTCTACGTCCTGAACCCTGACGGCACCCTCAAGTGGCGCGACTCGGTCGGCGGTAGTGTCTATTCCTCTCCGACAGTTGGCCCTGACGGCACGGTGTACTTCGGTTCGGACGACAACCACCTCTATGCCTTCAACGCTGACAGCACACCGAAGTGGAACTACTCGACCGGCGGGAATGTCCGGTCTTCCCCGGTCATCGCGGCTGACGGGACAATCTACGTCGGTTCGGACGACAACAACCTCCATGCCCTGTACGTCGACGGCACGCCCAAGTGGGCCTACCCGACCGGCGGCCACGCTGACGACGCACCGGCAATCGCCTCTGACGGCACGGTCTATTTCGGCTCAGACGACAACTGCCTCTACGCCCTGAACCCCGACGGCACCCTGAAGTGGCGGTACGAAACCGGCGCCAACGTCGAGTCATCACCAACCATCGGCCTGGATGGGACGGTCTACTTCACGAGCAATGACGGCTACCTGTACGCGCTCAAAGGCGCCAGCCCCTTGGCCGATTCGCCGTGGCCCAAGTTCCACCACGACCTCAAGAACACCGGCCGGGTCGGCGGAGGAAGATAACTTCATCCCCCCGTGCTACTCAAACACCGGTAGCCCGCGTCGCCAACCTGCCCGGCCTTGAGGCGAAGCCTCCGTGGAGTGCGGGAACGCAGCTCCCGCCTTTCCGGCGCATGGACGGATACCCGCCCGCGCCCGCGATATGGACAAGCCGAGGCGGGTGTCTATACTCAAGGCAGAGTGAATCCCGTACTGGAAGACCTGTACCGCACCGGCAAGTGCGTTGACCTCGCGGGCGCGGAACGCAAGGTGACCGGCGCGGTGCCGCGCGAGGACGCGCTCATCCTGCAGGAGATGGTCCGGTTCGTAGAGGCGAAGACGACGCTTGAGACCGGTGTGGCCTTCGGCCTTTCCACTCTCGCCATCTGCGAGGCGCTCACGGCTTTGGGGACAGTCCCCGTGCGGGGACAGTCCCCGTGTCGCCACTACGGTGTGGATCCGGAACAGAACACGGTTCACGGCGGCGCGGCGCTGGCAAGCCTCAAGCGCGCCGGGCTCGATTCGGTCTTCGAGTTGCTCGAAGGCCCTTCCCACCTGATGCTGCCGAAACTGCTTGAGAAGGGCTTGGTGCTCGACCTCGCCTTCATCGACGGCTGGCACACGTTCGACTACACGCTGCTCGATTTCTTCTACCTCGACAAGATGCTCCGGCCCGGCGGCGTATTGCTCCTGCACGACCGGTCGTGGCCGTCCAAGCAGAAGGTGATGCGGTTCTTGATGACTCACCGCCGGTACAAGGAGCTGCCGGTCCGCCCGACGGTTCGGCCCGGGCTCTTCAAGTGGCTGCGCCGGGTTATCGCGGCCAAGCTGCACTGGCTGCGCGGTGCGCCGTTCGGCATCGTGACCGCCGCAATCGCCAACCGCCCGGAAATCGCCGCGTTCCTCAAGCTCGAATCCTTCGAGCCCGACCACCGCTTCTTCCGTCGCTTCTAGCTCAGCCCCGACTTGACAGCCGGTGCGGCCTGCGGTATAACCTTTCAAATCCATCAGGAGGCGCACGTGAGATGTTTTGTTATTCCGGTACTGCTGGCTGTGGCTGCTGCAGTTGCCGACCCGCCGGTTCTGTCCGAGTTCCCGGTTGACACCACGCTGACTGCAATCGCGTGGACCGGGGGCACGACGAGCGGGCCGGCGCTGGCTTCGGACGGTACTAACTCGCTCGTTGTCGGCGCCCACTGGTGGTTCGGCCAAGGCGCGGCCCGCATCGACCGCGACTGCGGCATCCTCGACCACTCGCCCGCACCCGCACCGGGGCTCTACCCGGCAGTCGCGTTCGACGGCACCAACTGGCTCGCGGTCGGCACCGACGACTCTGCCGTGCTCGGCGCCCGCTATACCAGAGCCGGCGCTCTCATCGACACGTCCATCTGCATCTCCCGGAGCCCGGGCGCGAAGGCTGCGGTCGCGGCCGGCAATGGCTCCAGCCTCGTCGTCTGGGCCGACCCTGACGTATGGGCCGCGCGCGTGGACGCGAACGGCAACGTCCTCGACACCGCCGGCATCTGCATCTGCAGCGCGCCCGGCACCCAAGCCGAACCGGCAGTCGCGTTCGACGGCACCAACTGGCTGGTAACGTGGCAGGACCTGCGCTCCTCCGCGTACTTCGATATCTACGGCGCGCGCGTGAGCCCGGCCGGAACCGTGCTCGACCCCGGCGGATTCGTCGTGTCCGGCGCGCAGTATTCCCAGTTCAACCCGGCCGTGACCTGGGACGGCGCGAACTTCGTCGTCGCCTGGCAGGACTACCGGAGTATCGAGTTCGACATCTACGCCGGACGCGTAGCGTCGTCCGGTGCCGTGCTCGACCCGGAAGGCATCATGGTGGCGCAGCAGGCAATCTACCAGCGCTTCCCGGCTGCCGCCTCCGGGCTCGGGCGCACACTTCTGCTCTGGGAACGCTGGGACAGCGCGGGCTGTTCCGGCATCTGGGGCGCGCGGCTCGACACCGCCGGGACCGTGCTTGACCCGGACGGCTTCGTGGTCGCGCCAGCCGGCGAAGGCGAAGTCTCGCTGACGTTCGACGGAACTCGTTTCGTCGCGGCGTGGCGCGACACCGCCGACTGCCAGCTCGGCTCCTGGATTGACACGTCCGGCGTGGTCGGCTTCCCGGATGGGAGGCCGGTCTGCGCCGGCGCCAACAATCAGAAGCAGTCGACGGTGGCGTCCAATGGCACGTGCCATCTCGTTGCCTGGACTGATGAGAAGACCGGCGACACGGCCGACATCCGCGCCATCCGGGTCGACTCGCTGGGCCGGCAACTCGACAGCGTGCCGATGACAATCAGCGCCGCCCGACGTACGCAGTGCTGGCCGCAGGTCGGCGGCCGCCCGGCCGGCTGGCTGGTGGCGTGGTACGACCAGCGCGACTCTAACTGGTCCGTCTACTGCTGCCGCGTGACGTCGGAGGGAGTCCCGCTCGACAGCGCGGGCATCGCGGTCTGCTCCACCGCGCTCGCCGGCAACACGAAGCCTTCCGTTGCGTGGTGCGGGACCGGTTGGCTGGTGGCATGGGACGACAGCCGCACCGGCAACGGCAGCGTCTACGCCGCGCGGGTCAACACCAGCGGCTACGTGCTCGACCCACAGGGCTTCCCGGTCAGCGACACCTCCATCGGCGCGCATCATCCGTCGGCGGGTTCTTGCCGGGACCGGTGGCTGGTGGCCTTCGACTGCAGCAGTCATGTCTGGGCTTCGTTTGTCGACCTAACCGGCCACACCTACGAGCGCTTCCGTGTCTCACCTTCGACGTCAGCAAACTGGTGGTTCTCGGACGTGGCGTTCGACGGTTCGGGTTTCCTCGTGGCCTACACTCGCATCGGCCGCTACCTGTACGCTGCCCGGGTGGACACGCTCGGCACCGTCCTTGATACGGGCGGAATCGCCACCGGCATGGCCGGTGTGTACATTCCGTCTGCCGTGCCATCGCGAGACGGTTGGCTGGTCGCCGGCGGTGCGTGGTCCGGCCCTCGCCTCATCCGCGGCGCCGCGATTGCTCCGACCGGCGCGGTCCTCGACACCTTCACGTTCCCGTTCGAGAACATCAGACCCGGTTGGCCCGAACTGGCCGCGACCGCAAACCGCTGCCCTATGCTGGTCTACACGGCCCAGCCCGGCGAGGTGAACGGCCGGCGGACTGGCGACGCTCGCCGCATCTATGCAGCGACCGAACCATTTCTCGGAACCGGCGCGGGCAACGCTGCCGAGGGCGGCCATCCCGTACTCAGCGTCGTGCCTTCGGTGTTCCGCTCACGCGCCCGCGTTGTCGTCAGCCTGCGTTCGGCCGGCTCGGTTCGGCTGCGCGTATTTGACCGTTCCGGCCGGCTGGTCCGGACGTTGCTAGACATGCGCTCCGGGCCCGGAATGGTGACGACACAATGGAACGGCTCCGACGACGGCGGGCGGCATTTGTCCGCCGGCGTCTACCTCTGCCGACTCGAACTCGACGGCCGGGCGGCAGCGAACCGGGCCGTGATCCTGCACTAGGAAGGAGGGATGATGAAAAACCTACTGCCACTTCTGCTCCTCCCCGCGCTGGCGCTGGCGGTATATGACTACCGCGAGGTCGACCTCGGCAACTGGAACAACCAGTTCTACAACGACGGACGCTGGGGCATCGACATTACCCAGGGTTCGGGTGTGGCCGGCGGGTATTGGCGAGACTCGAGCTATGTCTTCGGGGCCGGCGTCTGGGTCGGCGGCATCCCGGCCGGTGAAACGCTGGTGACGAACGGCTACGACCCGAACTCGGGTGGAACCGAGTTCTACCCGACCCCCTGCATCTACTGGCGCCAGGGCGAGAACGACCCGCGTGACCGTATCTACATGTTCCCCGGCGACTGGCCGCCGCCGCCGAACCGATACCCCTGGGCGCCGCTTGACCCGAACGGCGATATCATGCTCTGGAGTTGCTGCTGCGACTCCTACCCCGGAAACCACCGCGCGCCCGGAGTACCGATCGGCGTGGACCTGTACGTGACCGTGTACTACGTGGACGACTCGCTCGGCCACGATATCTTCCTGATACGCTACGAAGCCATCAACCGCCGGGGCGTGGACTTGGACAGCATCTATTTCGGGATGTGCGTTGATGCCGATGTCGGCAACGCGGCCGACGACATGTCCGGTCTCATTCTCGACAAACTCTTCTGGGTGAACGGCGAGACCTTGCGCGTGCGCGACGCGGGCTTCGCCTGGAGCAATGACGGCAGACCCTCCGGCGCGATCAGCGTCCGCGTCCTGCGCAGCCCGACCGGCGTCGGGCTGTCCGCCTTCAAGCTTTTCGCTCTTTCGGGCGACCCGACGACCGACGCCGCGCAGTATATGGCGCTCACCGGGCACAACTGGTGGCCGCCGTACGAGTACGAACCGTACGATTCGCTCGACGTGACGCCCGATGACAAACGCTTCCTGCTGAGCACCGGCCCGTTCGACCTGCCGGCCGATTCGCTCTGTGAAGCGTGGTATGCCGTAGCGGCTGCCCCGTTCAGCACCACCGGGCACCCGCAGCCGGGCGACACGAACGAACTGGCACTCCGCCTCTGGTACGCTGAGCGCCTTCTCGAGCAGGTGACTGCGGTGGCGGAGCAACAGACACTGCTGATAACGGCGAGTTTCCGGGTCGCGCCCAGCATCCTGCGACCCGGCCGGACGATACTGCTCGCCGGCACGGGGAAAACGCTGGCAGTCAACGTGTTCGACTCCAACGGACGGCTGGTTCGTACGCTCGCCGGCCCGGCAGAACTCACCTGGGACGGAACCGACAGCCGGGGCCGCGTACTGCCTGCCGGGGTTTACTTCTTGCAGGCAGGCGACCAGGGTTCGGCCCGCGTGCAGGTAGTCCCGCGCCAGCGCTGAACCCGAACCCGTCTCGCCCGCTCGGCCGCCGTCTTGGCACTTGCCAGCAATTGAATCGGCTGGTATAGTTGGCCGATGAAAGTTCTCGTTTCCGGCGGGGCAGGCTACATCGGCAGCGTGATGACCAAGGTGCTGATTGAGGTCGGCCACGACGTCACGGTTTTCGACAATCTCTCGCGCGGCCACCGCGCCGCTGTGTCCGCACCGGCACGGCTTGTGGTCGGCGACCTCGGTGATGTCGCGACGCTCGAGCAGGCGTTCGTCGCAGCCCGGCCCGAGTGCGTGATGCACTTCGCGGGCCTGGCGCAAGTCGGCGAGTCGGTGGCGAAGCCGGACCTCTACTTCGACAACAATGTCACCCGCGGCGCGAACCTGCTTGAGGCAGCCGGTCGTCACCGGGTCAAGCGTTTCGTCTTCTCCTCAAGCGCGGCAGTCTACGGCGCGCCGGACCGGGTGCCGATTTCCGAGGACGCGCCGCTTGCGCCGATTAACCCCTACGGCAAGACCAAGCTGACCTTCGAATCCCGCCTCGCCGAGTTTGCCATGACCCTGGACATGAATCACGCCATCCTCCGCTACTTCAACGTCGCAGGCGCGTACTCAGGACTCGGCGAAGACCACCGGCCCGAAACCCACCTCATCCCCGACATCCTTCGGACCGTCCTGCCCGAGAGTCCAAAGTCCATGGTCCACAGTCCACAGTCCAAAGTCTTCGAACTCTTCGGCGACGACTACCCGACCAAGGACGGCACGAACGTCCGCGACTACATCCACGTCCTTGACCTTGCGCGCGCCCACCTGCTGGCGATGGAGACAATCGAGGACCGCGACGTCATCTATAACCTCGGCAGCGAGAACGGCTACTCGAACCGGGAGGTCTTCGCGACTGCCGAGAAGGTCGTCGGCCGCAAGATACCTTTGAAGCTTGGGCCGCGCCGCGCCGGCGACCCGCCGACGCTCATCGCCTCGTCCGAGCGAATCCGCAAGGAACTCGGCTGGAAGCCGGAAAAGAACCTCGAACAGATGATTGCGGACGCCTGGGCCTGGCACCGGTCGCACCCGACCGGCTACCCGGACGAGGAATATCCACAGATTACACAGATTACGCAGATGGGTTCGGAACCCGGACCAGGCTAGGAGAAGTGGTTTGCGATTAGGATTTCGGACTTGCTTTGTCCTTTGTCCTTTGGACTTTGGACTTTCCTTGGTGTCTTGGTGTCTTTGTGGTAATACTCGGAGGTCCGTATGAAACGAATCGGTATCGCCGGTGCGACCGGGCTCGTGGGCGAGACCCTGCTGCGCATCCTCGAATCCGGCCCGCATAAGATTGAAGACCTGCGGCTCTTCGCCTCGGCAAAGAGCGCAGGCACGAAGCTTAGGTTCCGCGAACGCGAATACGAAGTGGAGGAAGTCGACCCGGACGGGTTCAAAGACCTGGACGTCGCCTTCTTCTGCCTCGAAGCCGACCTTGCGAAGAAGCTGGTGCCGCAGGTCGCGAAGCATTGCCCGGTAGTCGACAAGTCTAGCGAGTTCCGGCTCAAGTCCGACGTGCCGCTGGTCGTGCCCGAAGTCAATGCCGACTCACTCAAGGGTCACAAGAACGTCATCGCCAACCCGAACTGCACAACGATTCCGTTGGTGGTTGTCGTCAACCCGCTGCACCGGCGGTTCGGCCTTGAGAAGCTCTGGATTGCCTCTTACCAGTCAGTCTCCGGCGCGGGCAAGGCCGCGGTCGAACAGCTCTCCTACGAAACCGAGTTTGTGGCCCTGCGCCGGGCTCCGGACTCGAAGGACAGCCCGCTCGGCCCGCAGATTGCCGACAACGTCATCCCGCAGATTGCCGACTTCGACGGGCACGGCAACAGCGGTGAGGAAACCAAGACGATTCGGGAGTCGGCGAAGATTCTCGGCCTGCCTGACCTGAAGGTGAACTCGACCTGCGTGCGAGTGCCGGTTTCGGTCGGCCACGCGCTGGCCGTGACCTGCCGATTCGGCCAGGCGGTCAAGGTCAAAGACGCGCTGCACGCGCTCAAGGACGCGCCCGGCATCGTCCTGCGCACCGGCCATGACTACGCGACGCCGGTCGACTGCCGGGGCAACGATTCGGTCTTTGTCAGCCGCGTACGGCAAGGCGCGGAACCGGAGGAACTGAGCCTTTGGGTCGTCACCGACAACCTGCGCAAGGGCGCGGCGACCAATGCAGTGCAGATAGCGGAGTTGTTGAGCTAGTTAGGAGTTAGCAGTTAGGAGTAAGGAGGAGGAATGAGGACACTTTGCTTGCTGTTTGCCCTGTCGAGTCTGGTGTGGGCTGTCTCCCCGCCCTCGATTGAGGAGATACTCGGCGACCGGCCTTCGATGGGTGACCGGCCGATGTCCTCGGCCTGCCGGACGCGCTACGGTGGCGCAACCGACGCCGAGTCGCTCCATTCCTACAACGTCCGCCACTACCGCGTTGACCTGAACCTGCCAATGGCCACCAACCGCTCATACACTGCGCACGCCGGAATCTCAATCATGAGCGACGTCCCGGCGGTCCTCGTCTGCACTCTCCACTTCGTGAATCTCGTCTGCGACTCGGTCAAGCGCCTGGGCGTGCCGCTGCTGTTCACGACCCCCGCCGGCCTGCTCGCGGTCGAACTCGACTTTCCGCTCTCCATCGGCGACTCCACGGTGCTCGACGTCTTCTTCCACCGCGAGTCCACCGCGCCGGAGCGCGGCTACTACTTCACTAAGCGGGACGCGAACGGCTACGCCTACTGCATGACGTGCACCCCGCCCAAGGACTGCCGGTACTGGATGCCGTGCTGGGACGAGCCGTTCGACAAGCCTGAGCGCGGGGTCGCGCTCAACCTGACTGTTCCGGACACGTTCCAGACCTGCGCCAACGGCCTGCTCGACTCGGTGACGTCCGGCCCGGGCACCAAGACCTACTGGTGGAACCATCCCTACCCCGTTGCCACCTATCTCATTGCTTTCGCGGCCTCGCGCTTCGCCACGTGGCAACACCTCATCCCGGTCCAGACCGGCGATACGGTCAGCTCCGACTACTACATGCACCCGCTCGACTCTGCTGTCTCGGTCGCGACGTTCAACAAGATACCGGACATGATGACCTACTACTCGGACTCGACGCGGTTCGGCCCCTACCCATTCGAGAAGTACGGCATGGTGCCCGGCTACTACGGCTTCCCATGGGGCGGCATGGAGAACCAGACGATGGTCATGATTCACACGCAATGGCTCCGCTCCGGCGACAACGCGGGCATGGCGCACGAAATGTCCCACATGTGGTACGGCGACATGGTGACCTGCGTCGACTTCCGCAACGTCTGGCTCAACGAGGGATTCGGCACATTCGCCGAGTGCAACTACATGGGCCACCTGAACGGCCGCAGCTACTTCCAGAGCTACATGCTCAGCAAGGCACGTTCGTTCTTTTCGCAGGACCGCAGCCGCCGGTTCACGATGTACGACCCGCCGGAGGCGGAAATCTACAACTACGGCAACATCTACTGCAAGGGCGCGTGGGTACTCCACATGCTCCGCTACGTGGTGGGTGACACGTCGTGGGAACAACCGGGCGTGTTCTTCCGCGCCCTGCGCGCCTACGGCGACAGCTTCAAGTACGGCTGCGCGTCGACTGCGGACTACGAACGCATCAACGAACAGGTGACCGGCCTCGACCTCGGCTGGTTCTTCGAAGACTGGGTCTACCAGGCCGGCTATCCCAAGTACCACCTGAACTGGAGCACGGAACCGGTCGGCGACAGCTTCCGCGTCGTTACCTCGCTCGCCCAGACGAACGGCACCGGCGCGCCCGACTACTTCCGCATGCCGCTGCCGGTCAGGTTCAACTGCTCGCCCGTCGACACCACAGTCACCATCCGGCCGCAGGCCAACCCCGAGGTCGACACCTTCATGATTACCGCCTGCCCGGACAGCATCACGATTGACCCGGACAACTGGGTCCTCGACAGCGCCTACGTAGCGACGGGGGTCGAGGAAAGTGAGAATAGTGAATTGAGAAAAGAGAAGGCCGAACCAACCATCGTCAGAGGCATCCTGTTCCTTCCTCTTTCACCATTCACTATTCACACTTCACTATTCGACATGACCGGCCGCGCGGTCATGTCGCTTCGCCCCGGCCCGAACGACGTCTCGCGCCTCGCGCCCGGCGTCTATTTCGTGCGCGCTGAGTCCGCCAGGTTCCGTAAGGTGGTGGTAAACCGCTAGGAGGTAGTAATGAAGACTGCCGTCTTCTGCCTGCTCGTCCTGTCCGCCGTCGCGTCCGGTCAGTGGTTCGAGATAACCGTCCCGGCCGACAGCGTCCCCTTTGCCCTCTGCTACAACCCGCAGAACGACTATGTCTACTGCGCCAACTGGGGCGGGGGCAACGTGACCGTGATCAACGGGATGACAAACGAAGTTGCTACGACCGTGCCCGTCGGCGTGGAGCCGCACGCCATTATCTACAGCCCGCTCAACAACAGGGTCTTCTGCTTCAACGAGGGCAGCCAGACGTTCAGCGTCATCGACGGCGCGACCAACACCGTCGAAGCGACCGAGAGCCTGGGCACGCGGCCGTGGGACGTCGTCCGCTGCCCGGTCAACGACAAACTCTACGTACTCGGCCACTACCCGGACGTCCTTGCCGTGGTTGACTGCGGCACCTACGCCGTGGAGACGCCGGTAACGTTCGACGCCAGTCCATACGGCGTCTGCTACGACTCGGCCGACAACCGGGTCTATGTTGCGACACGGAACGACAGCAGCGTGCGCGCGATCGACTGCGCCTCCAATGCGGTCGTCGCTACAATCAAGGTCGGCCCGGCGCCAAACAAGCTGTGCTGGAACTCCCGCGAGAACAAGGTGTACACCGCGACCGCCGAAGGGCTGGACTCGACGGTGACCGTGATTGACTGCGCGACCAACCAGGTCGTCGCGACGCTCAAGCCCGGCAAGTACCCGCACCGCCTCAGCTACGAACCGACCGAGAGCCGCGTCTATGTGAGCAACTACTCGAGCCGGACGGTCGCGGTGATTGACGGTGCGACCAACCAGGTCGTCGCGACGATTCCGATGTCCGGCTCGCCCGAGGGGTCATGCGCCGTCCCTGAGCTCGGCTCCGTGTTTGCTGCGACCCGGAGCGACACGGTATTTGTAATTAACGCGGCCAGTTGCTCGGTCTTCGCCCGGGTCGGCGTCGGCCGCAACCCGATGTCGCTGGTCTACAACTCGCGAGACAACCGGGTGTACACGAACGACTACTACGGCGCGACGGTATCCATCCTGCGGGCCTCGGGCGGCATCGAGGAAACGACGAACGATGAACGAGGAACGATGAACGCCGGCCCGACCCTCGTCCGCCGCGTCCTCAATCTGCAGTCTGCAATCTACAATCTGCAATCTGAAATCGTTCTGTCGGACATCACCGGCCGCAAGGTCCTGGCCCTGCGCCCCGGCGCGAACAACGTGAGCGGCCTTGCGCCCGGGGTCTATTTCGTCCGGGCCGTCAGCCGTGAGCTGGCAACCGCCAGCTGTCACAGGGTTGTCCTGACCAGGTAGCGGCAAGCGGCGAGCGATAGCTATTCGGGGCGGGCGGAAGCCAGCCCCGAACCTTTCAAGAGGCACGCCTGTTCACGGACAGGAGCACGCTCTGCGGCCCACGGACTTCTGGTCTGAACCTGCTTCGCATATCGCCGCTTACATCCAATTGCGACGCAGTCTGAGACCCAGCAAACCACAGCACTTCCGACAGGCATCAGCCCCGCACTCGCCCATCCGCTCGCGCCCCAACTCGCAATCCAACTCAGCACTCGACTCTGGACTCGGCAATTCAATCGGCATTTCACTCGGCACTTTGCTCGCCACTTCAATCCGCGACTCAACCCACCACTCAGCAGGCACGTCAATCAACCACTCAACCGGCACGTCATTTGTCCAGTCAATCGACAAGTCACTCCTGAGCCAAGTTCTCGATTCAATCGGCACTTCAACTGGCAATTCAGCCCAGGTTTCAATTGCCAGGTCACTGTTCGATTCGCTCGACAGGTCACTGGTCAGGTGACTTGACAAGTTGCTACTGGAGTCACGGGGGGAGTGACTGGGGGAGTCACTGGGCAAGTCAAAGGTCAATTCCTGATGCTGGTGCTGGGTTGAGTGGACTATAATACCTATTTACAGAGGCTTATGCCATTGGTTTGCGGCGCTTGACTGGCGGTTCCAGGTATGGTACTGTGTTGGGCTCTGAGCCTCTCTGGGTATAGCTGGCCGCGGCACTTCAAGCATGGCGCCCTGCTCTCGGAGGTGGCGCGAGTTCAGTCGGTTGCTGAGGCGACCGTGCTGATGGGACACGACCTGATTGGCCTGCGCCAGGCTCGGTCCTATTCGGTAGGTGGAATCAAACCCGCGGGGATGAGGCCCTGCGAATGGAGGAGCATCATGAGTGACCCGGTGAAGAGAGCGGAACGGTGGAAGGCGAAGTACAATGTTGAGCGGGTGAAAGACACGCTCAACGACATCCGTGAAGACATGGGTAAGCGGTACGAGGCGGCGATTGCCGAAGTCTGCGTAATGGAGGAAAAGGTCAGGGAAGTCATCAATACGGCCGGGGTTTCGACCGCGCTGTACGTCTCCTACCTCAACTTCGGCCGCCAGCTATACAAACTGACCCGCAAGCAGCACATCACCGGCGAGAGTTTTGCGATGGCTGCCCAGGTCCTTCTGGACAAGTGGGCGGCGCGGGGCTGCGACCCGAAAGTCCTTGCCGCAATCCGCAAGGACGTCTTCAACATCGAAGCGCCGAAGAAGTAGCGGCGGACGTAGCGCGCATCGCGCCCGCTACCGATGCAACCGGTCGCTTGACGTTACAGCAGCGGGGCATATAATCAGAGTCGAAAGCTAGTGCCATGGTATTCGAGTGGAATGAAAAGAAAGCCAGCGCAAACGCCCGTAAGCACGGCATTACTTTCCACGAAGCCGCAACGGTCTTCGGGGATCCGCTGGCCATCACCTTTGCTGACCCCGACCATTCGATTGACGAACAACGATACCTGACGTTCGGAGTGACTCGATTTGCCCAACCCGTCGTGGTCTCACATGTTGACCGCGGGGAGCGGGTCAGGATTATCAGCGCGCGCCCGATGACGCGCGGGGAAAAGAGGATTTATGAAGAAGGCTAAGATTGAAGAGCTGCGCCCCGATTACGGCCGCAACGGACTCGGTCGCGGCGTCCGTGGCAAGTACCTTGATGCCTATCGGTCCGGGACCAATTTGGTTCTACTCAGCCCGGACGTTGCCAAAGCGTTTCCGACCGATGATGCAGTAAATGAGGCGCTTCGCTCCTTCGTCCGCGTCGCGCAAAGAACGACTTCCGCGACAAAGCGCGCGGCCAGACGCGTGCCGGCCGGTCGTCAGTAGCGCAGCGCGCACTTCCCGGCGACAGCCCACCGGCAGGGCTGGGCGAAACTGGTTGACAGCATCCACCACCGGCCTAGACTTCAATCAGGAGGACATATGCGCCTGACTCGTCTTGTCGCCTGCCTGGTTCTGCTCGCCGTTTCGCTGGTCTCCGCCCAGTGGTTGGAGAAGACAATCTACCTGCCCGACTCGCTCGGTGGAATGACAAGCCCGGGGTGCCTTGCATACAACTCCGCCAACAACACCATCTACGTCGGGGGAGACGCCTGCGTCATCGCAATAGACGGCGCGACCAATCAGAAGGTAGCGCGGATACCGGTAGCTAGCGGCGTGCGCGCCATCTGCTACAACCCGCAGAGCAACAAGGTCTACTGCGCCAACGCGGGCAGCGGCAACGTGACCGTGATTGACGGTGCGACGGACTCGGTCATCGCCACCGTGGCTGCCGGAAACCACCCCTCTGCGCTTTGCCACAACCCGGCGGCGAACAAGGTCTATTGCGCGAACGACATCAGCAACGAAGTGACCGTGATTGACTGCGCGTCAAACCAAGTCATCGCCTCTGTGGACGTAGGGCGCTACCCTTGGGCCCTGTGTGCCAACCCTCAGGACAACAAGGTCTACTGCGCGAACCACGACGGCAACGACATCACCATAATCGATGGTGCGACCAACCAGGTGTTGGCGACGGTGGCCACCGGTGACGGGCCTTGGGACCTCTGGTACGACTCGCTGGGCAACAAGGTCTACTGCGCCAACTACAGCAGCGGCAATGTCACGGTAATAGACGGCGCGTCTAACCAGGTACAGCGGACTATCGATGTCGGCCACGGGCCGCTGGACTTCTGCCAGAATCCAGCACAGAACCGGGTGTACGTGGCGAACTACCGCAGCTCCAGCATCTCTGTCCTGCGCGACTCGGGTGGGGGAATCGAGGAGAGCTTCAAGCCACAAGCCTCAAGCTCCAAGCCCGCGGCCACAGTCGTCCGCGGCGTGTTGTTCCTGCCCCCGGCATCGGGCGTCGAGCGTGGAGCGTCAAGCGTGCTGCTCGACATCAGCGGCCGCAAGGTCCTCGACCTGAAGCCCGGACCGAACGACGTGTCGCGCTTCGCGCCCGGAGTCTACTTCATCAGAGAGCAATCAGTAGTCAGTAGTCAGCATTCAGGGACGGAGAACGGTGTACGTCGCACGGTGTACGTCCGCAAGGTCGTCCTGACCGACTGACGCCACGCGAGAATCAGAAGGGGCGCGGAAGACCACGCCCCTTTCGGTTTAGAGGGTCTGGGTTAGTTCAGCTTCACGACCCGGCCGGTGTAGGTCGCCTTGCTGGCAGTAGTCCGGTAGCAGTAGACGCCGGCGGGAAGGGACCGGAGGTCGAGTTCCGCTGTACCGTTCTGTAGGAGGGGTTTCCAAACCCCGATGCAGCGGCCCGCGCCATCGTAGAATGTGAGCACGGCCGGTCGGGACAGGGATGTCCCTCCTACGGTCAGCCGGACGCGGCCGGACACAACCGGGTTCGGACTGATGCACGCAATGGACCTGACGCCGAGCGCCGTGTGCTCCTCCAGCCCGAGCAGGATTCCGCCCGGATAGTGATACCCCATGTCGAGCTGCGCCATGTCGATGATGGAATCGGTACGCGTGGTCCACGTTCTGAACAGCGAGTCGAGATTGAGCGGCGACGTGGCGAGCAGGGTATCCCCGGCATCCAGGCACGGGCTGTTCTGTGTCTGGCCGGCCGCGACCTGCGAGAGGTAGTAGTTGCCGCCCGGGCCAGCAGTGAACAACGGGCTCTGCGTGATGTCGCCCGTTCCCATCGAGCAGCCGTACAGGGCGTTGTTGTAGTAGTCGTTGTGCGACGAGTTGATGACGCCGCCCGAGCCCGATTCGTTGTAGATGCCGGAGCCGCTGGTCGCCTGGTTGCCGGAGATGATGTTGTTCTTCACGTATGTCGTGCAGCCGATGTCGTTGTAGATGCCGCCGCCGTTCGACCACATGTGCGGACCAGTGCAGACGTTTCCGGTAATCGTGTTGCCGACGATGATGGGTTTGGCGTACAGGTCCATCCTGATGCCTGCCCCGTACTTCCACGCGTCAGTCGCGCACCGGTTGCCGGTGATGAGGTTGCCGAAGATAACCGGCCGGCGACTCATGTCCACGAAGATGCCTGCACCATAGGCGCGGCACGCGCTGCTGGTGTCCGAGATGAGCACGTTCGCCTCAATCCGGTTCTGATAGATGAGCGCTTCCGCGTCGCAGTAGATGCCGCCGCCGTAGTTCCGCGCGCTGTTGCGCAGGGTGTCGTGGTGAATGTAGTTGTAGCATATCTCGGGCCGGGCGCCGGTGCCGGCGCTGACGTAGAGCCCGCACCCGTAGTTGTAGTTCGGTATCTCCTTGAAGCAGCCGTCAATCTCATTGCCCGTGACCAGCGGGCTGAACGAGGTGGAGTAGCTATCGAGGTAGATGCCGACGCCGTTGCACCGGGTGACCCGGTTGCCGGCGATAGTGGCGTTCCCGGCGCAGGATATCCCGGCCGCGCCTCCCGAGGCATTGTAGCCGTTCTCGAACCGAAGACCCCGCACTTCAGTTGCGCGGCTCAAGCCACCGCTGGCCATGACCAGGCAAGTGCCTGAGTATTCGCCGTCTACCACAGTGGAATCCGGCCCGGCGACCGAATAGAGCTTGATGCCGTCAATTGACGGCCAGACAATATGCTCAGGATATGTGCCCGACTTCACCAGCACGGTATCGCCATTATGGGCCATTCCCAATCCGGCGCCAATTGTCGCGACCGAATCCGGAACGACTATCACGCGGCCAAGAGCCACGACCGCAAGACAGGACAGAAACAACATAGTCTTTCTCACAGAACCTCCTTACAGGTCAGGCAAGCATAGTCGCCTGATGTCGCATGTCAATTCGTCTTTCGTTGACTTGGCCATGCGGCAGCCCAGAATGATAGGCAAAAGGAGACCCTTGATGCGAACGCTGACGATTACCTTCGTGCTTGCTCTGACAGTCGTAGCAGGCTGCGGCCCGAACAAGACGCCGTCCTCGACCGCCCAGCCTCAGCCCAAGACCGAGGCGATGACCAACCTGCCCAAGCTCTGGGATTTCTGGGCGACCTGGTGCCCGCCCTGCAAGGAACTGAAGCCGACCATTGAAGCCCTTGAGAAGGAATACGATGGCAAGATTGAAATCAAGTCCATCAACGTTGATGAGAACAAGGACCTTGCTCAGAAGTTCGAGGTCAAGGCCATCCCGACGCTCGTCTTCCTCGACGCCAAGGGCAACGAACTCTCGCGCATCGTCGGCCTCGTGCCCAGGGACACAATCGTGGGTCGCTTCAAGGCCCACGGCTTCATCCAGTAGCGCAGGCGCGACGGTCAGGTAGAGGGCGGGGCGGTGAGGACTTTCAAAACGAGAATCGTCCCGATGGGCGATGCCCACTGGTCTTGTATAGTCGTCCCATTTGACGTCGGGAAGGAATTCGGCGCTCGTGGCCGCGTTGCCGTCAGGGGCAGAGTGAACGGGTTCGAGTTCCGCACCTCGCTCTTCCCTCGGGGCGACGGTTCACACTTCATGATGGTCAACAAGGCGATGCGTGACGGCGCGAAGGCGGCCGTTGGCGACACGGTTGCCGTCACCATGGAGCCAGACGCCAAAGCCCGCACCGTCACCGTTCCCAAGGACCTCAAAGCCGCGCTGTCCCGACTCCCCACTCTCCACTCCCTGTTCTCTGCCCTCTCCTACTCCCACAAGAGGGAATACGTCGAGTGGATTGAAGACGCGAAGCGCCCGGAAACCCGCGCCGCCCGCATCCAGAAGACGCTCGCGATGCTGGCCGCCACGGAAACCGGGAAGAAACGGAGCCCGGAATGAGTGCGACCAGATCCCGCAAGTCCTGGCGAGAGAAACTGGCCGACGCCAAGGACCTGCCCAAGACGATTGTCGTCCCCGCGCCGATGGAAGTGGACGAAGTCATGCGCAGAGTCCCGAAAGGCAAGCTTGCCACCATCAACGAGCTCAGGACTTGTCTGGCAAGGAAGCATGGCACGACAGTCGCCTGCCAGATGACCACGGGCATCTTTGCCTGGATTGCGGCCCACGCGGCCGCCGAGGCTCGCGCCGCGGGTGAAAAGGACATCACGCCCTACTGGCGCACGCTGAAGACCGGCGGCGAACTGAACCCCAAGTACCCCGGCGGCATCCCGGCCCTGAAGAAGCTGCTTGCCGCTGAAGGCCACAAGGTTGTGCAGAAAGGCAAGAAGCACATCGTCGCCGACTTTGAATCCAAACTGGCCGCGCTCTGAAGCGACTCGAGCACAGATGTGGAACACGAAGTGCGCGAAGCAGGCCGTTGCGCGGACTTGACCGGCGGGCGGAATCAGCTTAGGATGCAGGGATGAAGAAGACCACGTCGAAGAATAGCTACCGGAAGTATGTTGAGCAGGCGCTTGCGGCCGGAGTGCACGAAGCCAAAGTAGTACCGGTCGGGAACGTCGTGACCGCCGAATGGGTACGGCTGAAGTGCCAGTTCGGCTGTTCAGGGTTCGGCAGAGGCCTGTGCTGCCCACCCCACACGCCGACGCCGGAGCAGATGAAGCGCGTGCTGGCCGGGTACAAGACCGCGCTCATCTACAGCTACGTCTGCACTCCGTCCGGCTACGCGCGCAAGCGGCTGAAGATGCAGCGGCTCGTCGCAGAACTTGAGCGGGCAGCGTTCCTCGATGGCCTTTACAAGGCATTCGGCCTGATGGCCGGGCCGTGCCGGCTGTGCAAGGAATGCGACGTCACCGGCCGGTGCAAGAATCCTGACCAGGCCCGGCCGTCGATGGAATCGTGCGGCATCGATGTTTACGCGACAGCGCGGAACTCGGGCATAGAGCTGAACGTCGCGACCCGGCAAGACGGGCCGTCGAAGTTCATAAACCTCATCCTCGTGGAATAGCCGACAGCTTACGGCTAGCGGCTCAGAGCTTCCGGACACGGAAAGGCGGCAGCTTCGCGGCCGCACTCCAACCCCAAACCCGATATTGAAAGCCACGAAGACACGAAATAGGATGAAACGAAGCATGTCCCTTCGCACCCGTCCGTTTCGTGGCCTTCGTGCTTTCGTGGCTCCTATGTCGGTCTCAGGGTCCAAAGCGTGCTTTGCACGCAGGGCACATTCGAGTAGAATCACGCCTCGTGTTGAAAGCAGTCCTGTTCGACCTCGACGATACACTGATGCCGGATGAGGCGGCAGCCAACGAGGCGCTGGTTGCCACCGCCGGACTGGCCAAGCAGTGGCACAACATTCCGCCCGGCGACCTCAAAGACTCCGTGCGGCGGATCGCACGCCGAGTCTTTCGCGCCCACCCGGTCGTAGCCCCCTACAACGGCAATTTCGATGTCAGTTCGTGGGAAGCGCTGAGTTCAAGCTTCGAAGGCGGCGACGACGAGATGCGGCAGTTACACGAATGGGCGCCGGAGTACCGCCGCGAGGTCTGGAATCAGGCGCTTTGCGAGAACGGCCTGTGTGACCCGCTCCTCGCGGACCGGCTTTCCGTCCTCTACCCGCTGGAACGCCGCGCCCGGTACAAGCCGTTCCCCGACGTCATTCCCGTCCTTGAGGAACTCAGGCGCGACTTCGCGCTCGGCATCGTCACCAACGGCCCGTGCGACCTGCAGTGCGTCAAGCTAGAAGCCTCCGGGCTCAGGAGCTACTTCGGCGCTGTCGCGATATCGCGTGAAGTGGGCATCCTGAAACCGGACCCGCGCATCTTCGCCATCGCGCTTGAGCAACTCGGGGTCGCTCCCGCCGAGGCAGTCTTCGTCGGCGATACCCCGAAGACGGACATCGTCGGCGCTCAAGCCGCAGGAATGAAGACCATCTGGCTCAACCGCGACGGAAAGCCACTGCCCGACGGAATGCAGCCGGCGGCAACAATCAGCTCTCTGGCCGAACTGCCCGCCACGGTTGCTCGCCTGGGCCTCGCCGGCTAGTCTCTGGCCGGCAAGCCGGGCTTGCGCTGCCGGTGCAGGCAACTATGATATG
>Ga0315284_10004564_pt1 | contig 19653 bp, 19 predicted proteins | sample YL17G09_16_MG_FD_203696 | JGI IMG/M metagenome (GOLD analysis project Ga0315284, IMG submission 203696) | Sediment microbial communities from Yellowstone Lake, YNP, Wyoming, USA - YL17G09_16 | ecosystem: Environmental > Aquatic > Freshwater > Lake > Sediment | place: USA: Wyoming | collected... | reverse complement strand
TTCATCGGCGAGGCGGTGGATCGCATCGAGCATGAGGGTTTGCGCAACGCCTTGAGCAGGGCCACCGCCCAATGGCTTGGCGTCGCTTTCGACTGACGGCAGAGAGGCCCATGACGATCTTACCGAAATCGACACCTGCGCTGACGGGCGAGCCGGCCTACGACGTCGACGCCATTCGCGCCGACTTCCCGATCCTCGCGCGTGAGATCTATGGCAAGCCGCTCGTCTATCTCGACAACGGCGCCTCGGCGCAGAAGCCCAGGGTCGTGCTTGAGACCATCCAAAGCGCCTATGCGCACGACTACGCCAACGTCCATCGTGGCCTGCATTATCTAAGCAACCTCTCCACTGCCAATTTCGAGAAGGCACGGGAGACGGTGCGGCGTTTCCTCAATGCGCGCTCCGACGCCGAGATCATTTTTACCCGCAACGCCACGGAAGCCATCAACCTCGTGGCCAGCTCCTATGGCGGCAGCCATATCGGGGAAGGGGACGAGATCGTGCTCTCCATCATGGAGCACCATTCCAATATCGTGCCCTGGCATTTCCTGCGCGAGCGGCAGGGCGCCGTGTTGAAATGGGCGCCGATTTCCGATGAGGGCGAGTTACTGCTCGACAAATTCGAGGCGCTGCTTTCACCCCGCACCAAGATGGTTGCCATCACCCAGATGTCGAACGTGCTCGGCACCATCGTGCCGATCAAGGAGGTGGTGCGGTTGGCGCATGCCCGTGGCATTCCGGTGCTGGTCGATGGCGCCCAAGGCGCCGTGCATCTTCCCGTCGACGTGCAGGACCTCGATTGCGACTTCTACGCCTTCACCGGCCATAAGCTTTACGGCCCGACTGGCATCGGCGTGCTCTACGGTAAGAAAGAGCTGCTTGAGGCCATGCCGGCCTACCAAGGCGGCGGCGAGATGATCGGCACGGTGACTTGCGACCGCATCACCTATGCCAAGCCGCCCCACCGCTTCGAGGCGGGCACTCCGGCGATCGTCCAGGCGATTGGGCTCGGTGCGGCAATAGACTATGTCGAGGGCATCGGACGGGAGCGCATCACCGCCCATGAGGACGCGCTGCTGGCCTACGCCATGGAGCGCCTTGGCGAGCTCAACTGGCTCCGCATCTTCGGGCGCGCCAAGAACAAGGGCTCGATCATCTCCTTCGAGATGCAAGGCGCGCACCCCCATGACGTGAGCACGATCCTCGATCGCTACGGCGTGGCGGTCCGGGCCGGCACCCATTGCGCCGAGCCGCTGCTCGCACGCTTCGGCGTCACCTCGACGGCGCGCGCGTCCTTCGCCATGTATAATACGTTCGAGGAAGTCGATAGGCTGGTCGAGGCGCTGCACAAGGCGCATGAGATGTTTGTTTAAGGCGAGTAGCCGAAATGACTGAAAAGATTCACGAGAACGAGGGTCGGGCGGCTGCTCCTGAGGCGCCGGCGGAGGCGAGCCCATCCACCGATGTGGACGGTGCTGTTCCGGCGGTGGAGGCCGGAGAGGCTGCGGCGCTTGCGAGTCCGGCGCCCGAGCACGACCAGCTTAAGGACGATCTCGTGGCGGCCATCAAGACCGTGTTCGACCCGGAAATCCCGGTGGATATCTACGAGCTTGGCCTCATCTACCGCCTTGACGTCGACGATGCGCGCAATATCGAGGTCGATATGACGCTGACGGCGCCCGGTTGCCCTGTCGCCGGCGACATGCCGGGCTGGGTGCACAACGCGATCTCCGCGGTCCCCGGCGTGGGTGTCGTGAAGGTCAATCTGGTCTTTGACCCGCCCTGGGACCCCAGCCTCATGTCGGACGAGGCTCGGTTTGCCCTCAATATGTTCTAAGCGTCCGACTTGAACTGGACCCCAACTTGCCCCAAGTTTCACCCATGACCAGCCACACCCGACCGAAGCTCCTCACCCTGACCGACGCGGCTGCCGGGCGCATCAGTGCGCTTCTGGCCTCGTCCGGCAAGGAGGTTGCCGGCGTTCGCATCGGCGTGAAGAAGGGCGGCTGCGCCGGCATGGAATACACCATGGAATATGCCGAGGCCCGCGCCCCCGATGACGAGTTGATCGAGGATAAGGGCGTCAGCCTCTTGATCGATCCCACGGCCATCCTGTTCCTGCTCGGCACCGAGATGGACTACCGCACCGACCGCTTGGGCTCGGGCTTCGTATTCAACAACCCGAACCAGACCAGCGCCTGCGGCTGCGGCGAATCCGTGGCGCTGACGCCAGCGGCGGAGTCTAGCCTCGAAGAGGCTGGCAGCGGCTCAGGCTGAAGCCACGCCTATTGCCCGGGCGTGTCCCGAGGTCACCCACGAATTTTCCAGACGAGACATCGAAGACGATGGCCGGGACAGGCCGGGCCACGACGGAGGCTTTTTGCCTCGACGGAAGCTCGAGCTTATTCCGAGGGGCGCACGGAGCGGGTCATGAAGGCCGGGACATGCTCGCCCATGCCGCGCTCTCTGCTGTGGGGAGCTTGTTGCGAAGGCTTGGCCCCGGGCCGATGCGCAGGCTTGTCGTTTGAAGCATTGGCGGCAGACCCATGAACGTAGGGCGGCCTGGCTTGAGTGGCCTTGGGCGGATGCTCCCGTCGCTCCTGACGCTGTGGCGCGGTCGCCGTGGGGGCCGAAGGCCTGGTGTCTTGCCGGTGGGTCGGCGCGACATGCGCCGTTTTTGGATGCTGCTCGCGCCGCTCTGAAGGTTGCGGCTGAATCGGCTTGGAGGTCTCGCTTCTGGGCGCCCGATTCTTGCTCGGAGCGGCGTTTCTTGCGGGACCCATTGCTTGGACGTCACTGCCCTTATGGCGCTTCGAGCGCGGGCCGCGCCGATGCCGGCCATTGGAACGCTCCTCTGAAGGCGCCGCCAATTCGTCGCTGGTCGGTGGGCCATCGATCCACGGAATGTCGTGGCGGAGCAGCCTCTCGATGGCCCGGAGCGCCTTGATGTCCTTGGGCGTGACCAGGGTGGCGGCGAAGCCTTCGCGGCCGGCGCGGCCGGTGCGCCCGATGCGGTGGATATAGTCCTCGGGATGGATCGGGACGTCGTAGTTGAAGATGTGGCTGACGTCCGGGATGTCGAGGCCGCGGGCCGCGACGTCGCTCGCGGCCAGAAAGTCGATGGAGCCGTTGCGGAAGGCATCGAGCGTCGCCGTGCGCTGATGCTGGTCCATGTCGCCATGCAGCCCGCCGGCGTTGAAGCCGTGGCGCAGCAGCGAGCGGAGCAGAATACCCACGTCTTTCTTGCGGTTGCAGAAGATGATGGCGTTCTTGACGTTGCTTTCCCGCAACAATGCTCTGAGCGCGTCGCGTTTTCCCGCCGCGTCGTCCGGGGCCTTTTTCAGCCGCTGCACGATGGTGGTCGCGGCGGTCGATTGCGGCTCGATCTCGATGCGCTCGGGCTGGTGCAGGAAGCTGTCGGCGAGGCGTTGAATTTCCGACGGCATGGTTGCCGAGAAGAACAAGGTCTGCCGAGTGAAGGGGAGGAGTTTGCAGATGCGCTCGATATCCGGGATGAAACCCATGTCCAGCATGCGGTCCGCCTCGTCGATGACGAGGATCTCGATCCCATTGAGCAAGAGCTTGCCGCGCCCGAAATGGTCGAGCAGCCGGCCGGGCGTGGCGATCACCACGTCGGCGCCGCGATCGAGTTTGCGATCCTGCTCGTCATAGGAAACCCCGCCAATGAGCAGCGCCACGGTGAGGCTGTGGTTCTTGCCGAGAATTTCGAAATGCTCGGCGACCTGCGCCGCAAGCTCGCGGGTGGGCTCCAGGATCAGCGAGCGCGGCATGCGCGCCCGGGCTCTGCCCCGCTCGAGCCGCGTCAGCATTGGCAGGACGAAGGAGGCGGTCTTGCCGGTGCCGGTCTGGGCGATGCCAAGCACGTCGCGACCGGCAACGGCATGAGGCACGGCTTGCGCTTGGATGGGGGTGGGGGTGTCGAAGCCTGCCGCCGTGACGGCGGACAAAACCTTTGGACTTAATCCGAGTTGTGAAAAGCTCATGCGTTAGCAGAACAGTCGCGGGCCCGAAGCGCCACGCGCGTCTCTTTCATTATTAGTAATAGCGCAAATCTTGCTGCAACGATTCGTGTGGCCTGCGCAAGGTACCGCCAAAACAAACAGGCCAATCGGCCTCGCACATAATGCCTAGCACTCAAATAAGGGGCCGGGGCAACGCGCGCAAGGGGCAAAAGGCCGCTTACCAAAGTTGCGGGGGATAAGACCTCCCGCATCTAATCATCCTTGGGGAGGTTGGACGTGCCCTCTGCGGCCGGTGCTTCCGCGTCTTTCGGGGGCGGTGCCGCCGGGGCCTGGGGGGGCGCCTTTGCCATGCTGTAGTTGCCTGGCTGGCCAGCTTTGACAAACAAGGTGATGTCCTTGTCCGCGTCGAAATCGTAAGAACTCACGATCACCGTGACCTCATTGTCCTTGCTCTCCTCGCCGTCAATCTCGATCGAGGCATTCGCCAGGTTCTGATCGTTGACTTCCTTGACCGGTACCGTCTTCACCACCGCGGGTATGGGGCTGTCATTGGAGAGGGCGAGCCATTGCAGATAAACATGGGCGCCAAAGTTCTTCTCGTCGCCGGACATGGTCACGAAGGCTCGATAGAAACCGCCTTTCTTGTCGGCCGCCCATGATCCGCCGCTGACCACGTCGGCGACCTGCGGTGGAATGCTTTCGACCAGCTTGGTGTCGTCGTCCGCCGCTGCCGGCGAGGCCAACGGAAGAAGCGCAAACGCCACAAGGGCGGCGGCACGGAGGATGGTCGTGAGCATCATGGACTTCCCATATTCGAGCTTCGGATACGCGCCGTCTGAACCGGCGTTGCCAAGGCAGGTTATCAGCGAGTTATAGAGTATTGCGCCTCATTGTGACAGAGTGAGGGACCCCGCTTGTGATGCGACCCGCTCGCGGGCGACCCTCATGCTACGGTCGCGAGACGATCATGGAAGACTATGCCGATGTAGTGGTGAAACCCCCGTTTCTGTTCGCGGGCGCGGCCGTGCTTGGCTGCCTCCTGAGCTGGCTCATTCCGCTCGGCCCTGGACTTGGCTCGGCGAATGGACAGGCCCTTGCCGTGGGGGGAAGTCTCGCGCTGATCGGCTTTGCCCTGGCGGCGCTCTCAGTGCGCGAGTTCCGGCGCGTGGGCACCAGTGTGGTGCCGGGAGATCCGTCCACGATGCTGGTCGACAGCGGCCCCTACCGGTTCACGCGGAACCCGATCTATATCGGCATCGTGCTGTTCTATTTCGGCTTGGCTATCGTGATGACCAGCGCCTGGATGCTGCTGCTCTTGATCCCGGTGTTGATCGTCTTGCAGCGCGGCGTCGTCGAACGCGAGGAGGCGTATTTGCAAGCCAAATTTGGCGAGGCGTATCGCAAATACCAGACGCGCGTGCCGAGGTGGCTGTGAGCCCTCGGCACCCTCCTCAAATATCCAGCTCGTCGGGCTTCGCGAATTCGGCGCGCTCCTGGATGAAGAGGAAGCGGGCCTCCGGCTTGTTGCCCATCAGCTGATCCACGACGTTGGCCGTCAAGGTTGCTTCGTCCGCGGCAATCTCCACCTGGAGCAGCGTGCGAACGCTCCTATCCATGGTGGTCTCTTTGAGCTGTTTCGGCAGCATCTCGCCCAAGCCCTTGAAGCGGGCAACGTCGACCTTGCCCCTGCCGTTGAACTCCGATTTGAGCAGCTCCTCCTTATGGGCGTCGTCCCGCGCGTAAACGGACTTCGCCCCTTGGCTCAGGCGGTAGAGCGGCGGCACCGCGAGATAAAGGTGGCCGCCCTCGATCAGCCCGCGCATCTCCTGGTAGAAGAAGGTGATGAGCAGCGAGGCGATGTGCGCGCCGTCCACATCCGCATCCGTCATGACGATGACCTTCTCGTAGCGGAGATCCTCGTCGCGGTAGCGGACGCCAGTGCCGCAGCCGAGCGCCTGCACCAGGTCGGCGAGCAGCTGATTGTCGGCAAGCTTGGTCGAGCTCGCGTTCGCCACATTGAGGATCTTGCCCCGAAGCGGCATCACCGCCTGGCTTGCGCGGTCGCGCGCCTGCTTGGCGGAGCCGCCAGCCGAATCCCCCTCGACGATGAAGATCTCGGTGCCTTGCGCGCCGCTTAGCGAGCAGTCGGCGAGCTTGCCGGGAAGCCGCAAGCGCCGGGTCGCCGTCTGCCGCCCGATCTCCTTTTCCTTCTTGCGGCGAAGCCGGTCCTCGGCGCGGTCGACGACCCAATCGAGCAGGCGATTGGCTTGGGTAGGATTAGCCGTGAGCCAATGATCGAAGGCATCTCGCACCGTGGTCTCGACGATGCGGGTCGCCTCCTGGCTCGCCAGCCGGTCCTTGGTCTGGCCCTGGAACTCAGGCTCGCGGATGAACAGGGAGAGCAGCGCGCCGGCGGTGGCCAGCACATCCTCCGCCGTCAGTTGCGCGCTGCGCTTGTTGCCGGTGAGGTCGCCATAGGCACGCAAGCCCTTGACCAGAGCAGAGCGCAGGCCCGCCTCATGGGTACCGCCGTCGGGCGTGGGCACGGTGTTGCAATAGGAATTGAGGAAGCCGTCCTCGCCCGCGATCCAGGCGACCGCCCATTCCACCGCGCCGTGTCCTTCGCGCCGGCTGCTTCTGCCGGTGAAGAATTCCTTGGTGACCGTCTCCTGTCCCTCAATGCGGCTTGCCAGAAAATCCTTGAGCCCGCCGGGAAAATGGAATACTGCGCTTGCCGGTGTTTCCTTGTCGCCCGCAAGCGCGCTTTGCGCGCAAGACCAGCGAATCTCGACGCCGCCAAACAGATAGGCCTTGGAGCGCGCCATGCGGAACAGCCGCGCCGGACTGAACGCCGCTCCCTTGCCGAAAATCTTGGAATCTGGTTTGAAGCGGATCTTGGTGCCGCGGCGGTTCTTCACCGGGCCAAGGGACTTGAGTGGGCCGTCGGGTTGTCCGCGCGTATAGGTCTGCCGGTAGAGTTGCTGACCCCGCGCCACCTCGACCTCGAGGCTCTCCGACAAGGCATTGGCCACCGAGACGCCGACGCCATGCAGGCCGCCGCTCGTGTTGTAGACCTTGGAGTCGAACTTACCCCCCGAATGCAGCGTGGTCATGATGACCTCGAGCGCGGACTTGGTCTTGAATTTGGGATGCGGGTCGACGGGGATGCCGCGCCCATTGTCGGTCACGCTCAAAAATCCGTCGTCTTCGACCTCGACCTCGATGCGGTTGGCATGACCCTCGACCGCCTCGTCCATGGCGTTGTCGAGCACCTCGGCGAAGAGGTGGTGCATCGCCTTATCGTCGGTGCCGCCGATATACATGCCGGGGCGCCGGCGCACGGGCTCGAGCCCCTCCAGCACCTCGATGTCGGCGGCGGTGTAGGCGTCCTCGGCGCTGCCCGCTGCCCGCTTGCCGCTCTTGACAGCCTTGGCGGGTTTGGCGGATGGCATCGGAGTCTCCTTTAGCTCCTTCTCGAGCTTGGCGAAGAGGTCGCTCGATGGTGCGGGTTTGCGCATGGGGTCAGGGGCGCCGGATGCGGACGAATCTCTTTGAACAAGGGGACTTTGCTAGCTCGCACGCGCCTGCGGTTTTTTCAAGGGCTATGCCCCTGGACGCCAGCCGCCTGTAGGCCTCGGCCGCTGTTGCGGAAAGCATCGGGTTTCGCCATATGCAAAGGCCACACGCATCAAAGGAAGGCTCGGATGGCGGAAGCAACTCCGATTTGCAATTTCGGCTGGCAAGCCGCGGACTTCGAGCTTCCTGCCGTCGACGGCAAGACCTACAGCCTCGATGCTGTCAAGGGTGAGAACGGCACGCTGGTGATGTTCATCTGTAATCACTGCCCCTATGTGAAGGCGGTGATCGACCGGGTCGTGCGCGACGTGAACGAGCTCAAACCTTACGGGATCAGTGCCGTCGCCATCTCGTCCAACGACGCCGTTCACTACCCCGAAGACTCATTCGACAACATGGCGCGCTTTGCCAAGCAGCACGACCTCGCCTTCCCCTATCTCTATGACGAGAGCCAGGAGGTCGCGCGTGCCTATGACGCGGTTTGCACGCCTGACTTCTTCGGCTTCAACGGCAAGCTCGAGCTCAACTATCGCGGCCGGCTCGATGCGAGCCGCAGGGAGGCGGGGCCTTCCGACGCCCGCCGCGAGCTGTTCGAGGCGATGCAGCAAATTGCCAAGACGGGCCAAGGTCCACGTCAGCAGACCCCCTCCATGGGCTGCTCGATCAAATGGAAAGCCGCATAGGAACCCGAGTCCAAACCTCGGAGAGCTCTTGCTGGACTGGGACAGCCGATGCAGGAGTAGGGCAACTTTCACCTCACAATTTGCTAAGCTTGAGGTGACCAGTGGGTCCGCCTTGATAGGCATCAAAGCTCGGATTGCTCGATGTCCCACATACAACGGGATAATTCCCCGGCCGCTTGCAAAGGAGATGCAAGATGCGACTGCTTCGGAATTTGCTGATCAGCGCGGTTGTAGCCTTCGCCTGACAGCGTTCACGCAAGTGCCGGCACAAGCGCAGGCGAAACAACCCAATATCCTGGTCATCTTCGACGGCAAGGACATTTGGCCGACCGTGGCGGACGGGCAGCCTTCCCCGCATGACGACATCCTGATCAATGTCGAGGGCTTCCGCGGTGCCATCCGCAAGGACAATTGGAAGCTGGTCAAGATCGCGTTGCTTCCCGGCAAGACCGAGCTGTTCGATCTCTCCAAGGATCCAGGCGGGCAGGACAACTTCGCCGATCAGTTCCCTGAGATCGCGAGCGACCTGGAAGCCCGCCTCATCGCCTACGCCAAGGAGAAAAAGCCGAGCGAGTGGGTCAAGGCCCGACCAGCCTTCCTCGGCGCGTGAGGCGAAACGATCTTTGATCCAGACCTCGACACAGACGATGCTGGATTGCCGCAGGAGAAAACGTCGTTGCCGTCGAGGTGAGGTCGGAGCGCTCCCGCGGGTGCATTAACCTTCCGCTAAGCACGTCGCTTTCCCGTTTGTTTACGGGCGCTCCCTACAATTTGCCTCAAATGCGGGGGAGTTCGGCATGACGATCATGCGCTACGCCATTTTCTTGACGCTCGCGGCGGCGTCGCTCTGCGCCCTGATCAGCGTGAGCGCCGATAGCGGCGAGAGGTTTCTGGTCGATGCGGGCCAAAGCGGCGCCGATCCGAAAGACCTATTTCTCTGGATGCTCGGCGGTGTTGCGGTCGTTACCAGCCTATCGCTGTGCCGGTTCGTGGTGTTCGGCATCCCCTCGATGCTCGGGGGTTGGTACTCGAGCAACAAGCAATGGCTTGGCATCCTCCTGCTCAGCGGACTGATGTGGGGCGTGTGGCATCTGATGTAGGGGGGCGACGACTTAGACGGGGGAGCCCTGGCAGGGGTGACTGGGTATCGCTCCTTCCGCGTCCTAAGGGGGTACGCGGGGAGCTGCCAAAAGGTCAAACAGGCCGGGCGGAAAGTGGGGCGGCCAAGATCTCGGCCGCCCCATTCGTTTGGTGTCTCGGTTGCGCCTCGCGCCGAGTGGCGGTCAGACGCTGTAATACATGTCGAACTCGATCGGGTGCGGCATCATCTCGAACCGCTCCACCTCTTCCATCCGGAGCTCGAGATAGGCATCGATCGCGTCATCGGTGAACACATTGCCCTTCTTCAGGAAGGCGCGGTCCTGGTCGAGCTCCTCGCAAGCCTCGCGCAGCGAGCCGCACACCGTCGGCACCTTCTCCAGCTCCTCCGGCGGCAGGTCGTAGAGGTTCTTGTCGATCGGATCGCCCGGATGGATCTTGTTCTCCACCCCGTCGAGGCCGGCCATCAGCATGGCGGCGAAGGCGAGATAGGGATTGGCGCCGGGATCGGGGAACCGCACCTCCACGCGCTTGGCCTTGGGTCCTGAGCCGAGCGGAATACGGCAGGAGGCGGAGCGGTTGCGCGAGGAATAGGCGAGCAGCACCGGCGCTTCGTAGCCCGGCACCAGCCGCTTATAGGAGTTGGTGAGCGGGTTGGTGTAGGCGTTGAGTGCCTTGGCGTGCTTCAGGATGCCGCCGATATAGTAGAGCGCCATGTCGGAAAGGTCGGCGTATTTGTCGCCGGCGAACATCGGCTTGCCGTCCTTCCAGATCGACTGGTGGGTATGCATTCCCGAGCCGTTATCGCCGAAGATCGGCTTCGGCATGAACGTCGCAGTCTTGCCGTAGGCCTGAGCCACGTTGTGGATCACATATTTGTAGATCTGCATCGCGTCGGCAATTTTTACCAGCGGTCCGAACTTGATGCCAAGTTCGTGCTGCGCGGCGCCCACTTCGTGGTGATGCTTCTCGGTGACGACGCCCATATCCGCCATGACGCTCAGCATCTCCGAGCGGAGGTCTTGCGCCGAGTCGATTGGCGGCACCGGGAAATAGCCGCCCTTGGTGCGCGGCCGGTGACCAAGATTGCCCATCTCATATTCGGTGTCCATGTTCGAGGGAAGCTCGATCGAGTCGATCTTGTAACCGCAATTGAACGGCTCGGCGGCGAAACGGACATCGTCAAAGACGAAGAACTCCGCCTCCGGGCCGAACACGGCGGTGTCGCCGAGGCCCGTCTGCTGCAGATAGGCTTCGGCCTTGCCGGCGATGCCGCGCGGATCGCGCTCATAGGGCTCGTTGGTCAAGGGCTCAAGCACGTCGCAGAACACGGCCAGCGTGCTCTGCGCGAAGAACGGATCGAGCACGGCCGAAGCCGGATCCGGCATCAGCTTCATGTCCGACTCGTTGATGACCTTCCAGCCTGCGATCGACGAGCCGTCGAACATGATCCCGTCGTTAAAGGCGTCCTCGTCCATTTCGCGCACGTCCATGGTGACGTGCTGCATCTTGCCCCGCGGATCGGTGAAGCGGAGATCGACGAACTTGATCTCCTCGTCCTTGATTTTCTTCGTCACACTCTTAGCGTCTGCCATTGTACTCCCCTGTCCTTCGCATGATTGATGTCGCCTTGCGGGCTTCCAAGGCTCGGCGGCTAAAAACGGTCTCGGTCCGGCGGGCTAAATTATGGCCGGTCTTGGTTCGCGTTCCTCGTCAGATGGCATCGTTTCCCGTCTCGCCAGTGCGGATGCGCACGGCCTCTTCCACATTCGACACGAAAATTTTCCCATCACCAATGCGGCCAGTCTTCGCGGACGCGATGATGGCGTCGATCGCCTTTTCCACCATGGCGTCGCCGAGCACGAGTTCCAGCTTCACCTTGGGCAGGAAATCGACCACATATTCGGCGCCGCGATAGAGTTCGGTGTGCCCCTTCTGGCGCCCGAACCCCTTGGCTTCGGTCACGGTGATACCCTGCAGTCCGATTTCTTGCAGAGCCTCCTTCACCTCGTCGAGCTTGAACGGTTTGATGATTGCCTCGATTTTTTTCATGCTCTCCACCGCATCTCCCCGTTGGGCACAGAAAATCGCTTAAGCCGCGCGCTTCCGCCGGTAATTCGCCAGACTGCGCGGGAGCCGAAGCATGCCCTATGCCAATCCTCGACGGGGAAGCTTTGCTTATGTTTGCAATGACTTATAGGCCGACGCCGAAACGTCGTAAGTCGATCCGAGTGACCATAGCCTATGGTTTAGGCAATATGCACACGATTTAATCAGAGTGCGTCGTGTTGCCTTTTCATTTTTGTTGCGGCTTTGCTTTATCGTGGGTCCGATGCTGGAGCTGTTGACCGCAGACGAGATGGGCCAAGCCGATCGCCTTGCCATGCAAGGCGGGGTGCCCGGGCTTGCGCTGATGGAGAGCGCCGGACGCGCCGTCGCCGACGAGGTCTGGCGGCGCTTTCCGGACGCCCGCAAGGTCGCCGTTCTGTGCGGTCCCGGCAACAATGGCGGCGACGGCTTTGTCGCCGCGCGCCATTTGCTCGACAAGGGCTACATGGTCCGGCTTGGGTTCGAAGGAGACCGCGCGAAGCTTCCGCCAGATGCGGCGGCCATGGCCAAGCTCTGGACCGCAGCCGTGGAGCCCCTTGGCGCCGGTCTTCTTGCCCACGCCGATGTCGTGGTGGATGCGCTGTTCGGCGCGGGGCTCGCGCGTCCCATCGAAGGTGGCTTCGCCACTCTCATCCAGGCGTTGAACGAGAGCAGCCTTCCCGTGGTGGCGGTCGACGTGCCGAGTGGCATCGACGGCACCACCGGCGCCGTCCGGGGCGTGGCCATTCGCGCCACGGCCACCGTGACCTTCTTTCGCCTGAAGCTGGGGCATTTGCTGCTGCCGGGGCGGGAAGCTTGCGGTGAGGTGAGCGTGGCCGATATCGGCATTCCTGACAGCGTGCTTGATGTCATCGAGCCCCGCACATTTGCCAATGAGCCGGCGCTATGGCTCCCACATTTTCCTTGGCCGAAGCCTGATGCCCACAAATATGCGAGGGGCCACGCGGTGGTCGTGTCGGGTCCGGCCTTCAGCACCGGGGCGGCGCGGCTTGGCGCGGAGGCCGCGTTGCGCGTGGGCGCAGGCCTCGTCACCGTCGCCTCGCCGAAGGACGCCGTGGAGGTGAATGCGGCCCAGCTCACCGCCATCATGGTGCGGCAGGTCGATGATGCGAAGGAGCTTGCGGGCCTGTTGTCGGACGAGCGCAAGAATGCCGTCCTGATCGGACCCGGGGTTGGTGTCGGCGAGCGCACCAAGGCGATGGTCACGGCGGCGCTGGCAAGCCACGCCGCTGTCGTCCTCGATGCCGACGCGCTGACCTCGTTCGCCTCCGACATAGATACGCTGTTCTCGGCCATCGCCTCCCGCGCCACGCCTGTCGTACTCACGCCCCATGAGGGCGAATTTGCGCGTCTCTTCGGTCCGGCGGGGGAGGCGAGCAAGCTCGCACGCGCCCGCAGCGCCGCCGGGCGCTTCGGCGCAATCGTCCTCTTGAAGGGCGCCGATACGGTTGTCGCCGCGCCCGACGGCATGGCATCGATCAATGCCACATCGAGCCCATGGCTTGCGACCGCCGGCACCGGCGACGTGCTCGCCGGCATGGTGCTCGGCCTCTTGGCGCAACGCATGGAGGCCTTCGAGGCAGTGTCTGCCGCCGTTTGGCTGCATGGACGGGCGGCGCAACTGTTCGGTCCGGGGCTGATCGCCGAGGATCTGCCGAAGCTGCTGCCAAAAGTCCTGCGGGAGTTCGCGTCCCGCACGGACGAGGCTCGGTGACCCCTTGTTGACACAGTTCGACTTTATGGGGAAATGGGAGGGGCAGGGGCTCGAATTGGGCCGGGTTTTCGACGTGGTCGCATGACATCCAAATGGCTTGAGCTTTGCGGGCTCGTTCTCGTTCTTCTCGCGGGCGCGGGCGAGGTCCGGGCGGAGGACGTGACGCTGCTCCGCGCGCGCGAAGGCGCGGCAGCGCTTCTGCGCGGCCAATATGACAAGGCCGTTGCTGCCTACGACGAAGCCCTGACCAACCCGGAGATCGCCGATTTCGTCAAGGCGAGCATCTATAGCGATCGGGGCGTGGCCAAATGGCGGCTCAAGCAGACCAAGGAGGCCGTCGACGATTTCAATCAATCGATCCAGATCTCGCCCGAGAACGCCACCGTCTACAACAATCGCGGCAACGCGCTGATGGATTTGGGGCACCCCGACGAGGCGGTGAAGGATTTCGACCGCGCCATCGCGCTCTCCCCCAATTACGGCGCGGCCTTCAACAACCGCGGTAACGTCCACACGGTGCTTGCCCAATACGAGCCGGCCTTCCAGGACTTTCGCAAGGCCGTCGAGCTGATGCCGACGAGTGCTGTGCCCTTCAACGGCCGCGGCAAGGCGCACGCGGCTCTAAAGCGCTATCACGCAGCGCTCCGCGACTTCACCCGCGCCATCGGCATCAACACCAAGTATGAAGCCGCCTACCACAATCGCGGCGAGGTCTATCTCGCGCTCGAGGAATTCAAGGAAGCCGCCGACGATTTTACCCAGGCGCTCGCCATCACGCCGGACCAGCCGGACCTTTTGCTTCTTCGTGCCCGCGCTTACAGCGGCGACAAGAAGTTCAATACCGCGGTGGACGACCTCAACAAGGCGATCGAGCTCAAACCCGACTTCGCCGACGCTTATATCGAGCGAGGCACCGTCTACTCGCAGGTGAAACGCCTCGACGACGCCATCGCCGATCTTACCCATGCGATCGAGCTCGCTCCGCAAAACGTGAAGGCATACGACATGCGTGCTTTGGCCAGGGTCCAGGCCGCGCCACCACCCGTGCGCAAGCAGCAGGCTGAGTCCGTTGTTGCCAAGCAGCCGGCCGAAGCCAGCCCTGGAGCCGAGGCCGGGAACGCCGGCGAGGCCAAAGCCGACGCAGGCGCTGATACGGCGATCGATGCCGCAACCGGGACCGAAGCCGATGCGACGCCCGAGACAGCGCCCGCTGCCGTACCCGCGGCCCCCAGCGATCAAGCGGGCGACGCTGCCCTCGGCGACGCCCAGCAGGCGCTTAACTTGGCCCCCGACGATGCGTTTGCTTTGCGGGTCAGGGCCGACATCTATCGCGCGATGGGCAGGAACGATGAAGCGATTGCCGATTATCGCCGCGCGCTTGAGCAGGACCCGTTCCAGTCCGAGAGCAGGGAGGCTCTGGTGAAGCTCGGACAAGACGTACCCCAAGAGCAGGGTCTGCCCTTGGGGCCTCCAGTCTCCGACTGGGTGATCAAGGAACCGTCGCCCGGCCGCTATATCGCCAGCAACCCAAAATATCCCAAGCTCCGGGCTGAGCTTGAAATGTTCGGCGCAGGCAAGCCCAGGATTCTCGAATGGAGCCTGATGAAGGATGCGCTCGCGGGTATCGGCCTCTTGCGCTACGGCGCCGGAGATCTCAGCGAAGGTGGGAACCAAGACCTCGTCTATACGGCGATCGTCGACCTGTATGCGAACAAGGTGGTCTCCATCGAACCCTATAGCTGGGGCGCCAATTCGGCCCAGTGGAATTGGCAGGCGCTTTCCGTGGTGGTGACCGACCCAGACGGCAACGCCAACGAGATCAAGCTCAGGAAGCCGAAACCGAGGCCAGTCGCGCGCGACGACGCCTCGGGCTCGAGGCCGGTCGCGCGCGACGACGCCTCGGGCTCTGACTCTCCCTGGGGAGCTCCGGGTCAAGGCCGCGGCCGTCGCGGTGGCGGCGGCGGCGGGCGCGGGGGCGGCTTCTTCGGTTGGTTCCGGTAGTGGCCGACAGTCTCGTAGTATCATCGCCCGGCTTGACCGGGCGATCCGGTAACCACAGGAAGACCTGTCTCTTACCTATGCTAGCGGTTGCTGGATGCCCGCCTTCGCGGGCATGACACAAGGGATTGCTTCTGAATGACCCTATTCCTTGCCAGCGTGCGCGATGAGGCTGAGGCCGAGATCGCCGTTCGCGCGCGCGCCGACATCATCGACCTGAAGGAGCCTGCCCACGGCGCGCTCGGCGCCGTCGACCGCGAGAGGACCAGGGCCATCGTGCAGGCTGTAGCCGGGCGCGCGACCGTCAGCGCCACTATTGGCGATCTACCGATGGTCGCCGAGACGATCCGGGACGCCGTGCTGGAGCGAGACGCCTCAGGTGTCGACTACGTCAAATTCGGGCTCTTCCCCGATGGCGATGCGCAAGCCTGCCTTGAAGGACTTCGACCCGTGGCACGAAGTGTCCGCTTAATCGTCGTGCTGTTCGCCGACCGGTGGCCCGCGTTCGACGCCGTCGCCGCGGCCGCCAATATGGGGGCGGCCGGCATCATGCTCGACACCGCCGGCAAGAGCTCAGGGTCGCTTCGCGACCATTTCGATCTTCGCAAACTCGCTCACTTCGTGACGAGCGCCAAGGCGCAAGGCTTGGCGGTTGGCCTTGCCGGATCGCTCACCAAAAGTGACGTGCCGGAGCTGCTAGCCCTAAGGCCAGACCTGCTCGGCTTTCGCGGTGCGCTCTGCCACGCGTCCCGAAACTCGTCGCTCAATCCGTTAGCCTGCGCGGCGATCCGGGCGTTGATCCCCGAAGCCTCCGCGCTGCCCTTCGCCGCCCCCGCCAAGTTGATCGGCGCGGCAGCGGCAGCTTCATGCTAGGGATTTGGCGCCTTAGCCTGACGGAGTTCAAATGGCAGACGAGCGAATGACGCGCGCCGGAATAGTGTCCACCGGCGGGACCGGCGCCACTGGGCCTTACGACCGCGTTTTCGTGCACGACCTCGTGCTCGATGCCGAGATCGGCGTCTACACCCATGAGAAAGGCGTCACCCAGCGCGCGCGCTTCTCGGTTGAAATCGAGGTGACGCCGGCCGATCAGGCGGTGGAAGATCAGATCGGGCGGGTGCTCGATTACGATATGATCATCGCCATCATCAAAGCCGTTCTTGCCGAGGGCCATATCAATCTGGTCGAGACCTTGGCGGATGAGGTGGCCACACGCTGCCTTGCCCATCCGCGCGCGGCCTCCGTCAAGGTCAAGATCGAGAAGCTCGACAAGGAGCCTGGCGCCGTGGGTGTGGAGATCGTGCGCCGCCGCGAGCGAGCCTGATCCCGTGAGCGGGCAAGCGCTGCCAGCCGAAGGTGAGGAGCGGGCTCTTGCATCCGCGCCACGCCCCATCGTGGTCAAGCTCGGCGGCAGCGTGGTGCACTCGCTGGAGCTGCCAGCCTGGCTCGACGCCATCGCGTCAAGCCCCCGCCCGATCGTGGTCGTGCCGGGGGGAGGGGCCTTGGCGGATGAGGTGCGTATTTGTCAGCGGCAGCTCGGGCTCGGCGATGGCTCCGCCCACCGCATGGCGCTGCTCGCCATGGACCAGCTCGCCTGGGCGATCGCGGGCTTGCGCTTAGGCTTCGAGGTTGGCGACACCGAAGACGCCTTGCGCCGGTCGCTTGAGCTTGGCCATGTGGCGCTGTGGGCGCCCTTTACCCTCGTCGCCAACCGCCGCGACATTCCACAATCCTGGACGGTGACCTCCGACAGCCTTGCGCTTTGGCTGGCGCGCCGCCTCGGTGCCGAGCGCGTGTTTGTGATCAAGTCGATCCAGCGGCAGCGGGCGGAGTTCAGCGCCGAGCAGCTCGCCCGGGACGGCGTGGTCGATGCTGCCTTTCCCGCCATGTTGCGGGGGGCGGGGCTCCCGGCCTTTCTGCTTGGCCGCGGCGATCAGGCGGCGTTCGCCGCGAGCCTGGGCGTTGCCGGCTGTGGCACTTGCGGGGCAACCATCGACTAAGGTCAATGCGTTAAGCTCAGGGCCGATACTCGCGCTTGTTTGCAGGGCGGGTTAGAAAGTCGGCTTGAGCTTAAATTCGCGAGCGGCAACCCAGATGGCCGAAAGCATCCTCTTCCTCACCGGGCACCTCGCGCGGCCCCGCCTCGAGGCGGTGCTTGAGGGCATGAAGGCAAGCTTCGCCTGGAAGGTGCTGGATATCGGGGTCAAGGTCGCGGCGCTGATGACCGAGGAGATCATCGCCCGGCGGCTGCCGAAGCCGGTCGAGGCCGACAAGATCATGCTGCCCGGCCGCTGCCGCGCCGATCTCGACCGCTTGAGCGAGCGCTTCGGCGTGCCCTTCTTGCGCGGACCCGACGAGCTGAAAGACATCCCCGGCTTTTTCGGCCGCGCCCGTAAGGCTTTGGACATGACCAAATACGACATCCAGATCTTCGCCGAGATCGTCGATGCCTCGACACTCACCATCGAGGCGATCCTTGCCCGCGCCGAAGGCTACGCCCGCGCCGGGGCCAATGTCATCGATCTCGGCTGCCTCCCCGACGCGCCCTTTCCGCATCTGGAGGAGGCGATCGAAGCGCTTAAAGAGAAGAGCTTCAAGGTGAGCGTCGATTCCGCCGATCCGCAAGAATTGCTGCGCGGGGGGAGGGCGGGTGCCGACTTCCTGCTCAGCCTGAACGAGGACACGCTTCCCATCGCCGACAAGGTAAAGTCCACGCCGGTGCTGATCCCGAAGGACCATGGCGACATGGCCTCGCTCCTCCGCGCCATGGATGCGCTTGACGCTCGCGGCCGCGACTATCTCGCCGACCCCGTGCTCGACCCCATCAATTTCGGCTTCACGGCCTCGCTCGAGCGTTATGCGCAGCTCCGGCGCGAGCGGCCTAGGGCCGAGATGCTGATGGGCACCGGCAATCTCACCGAGCTGACCGACGCCGACACCACCGGCATCACCGCGGTGCTGCTCGGCATCGCCTCTGAGCTGAACATCAGAAACGTGCTCGTGGTGCAGGTGAGCCCCCATACGCGGCGCACCGTGGAGGAGCACGACCTAGCGCGGCGCATCATGTACGCCTCCCGCGCCGACCATGACCTGCCCAAGGATTACGCCTCCGGGCTGCTCGCTCTGCATGCCCGCCGGCCATTCCCGCAAACGCCGGAGGAGATCGCGGCAGCCGCGGCCGAGGTGCGCGACAAGAATTTCCGCATCGAGATCGCTGAGGACGGCATCCATATCTATAACCGCGACGGCCACCACATCACGCAAGAAGCGTTCGAGCTTTATCCGAAGCTCGATGTTGAGAAGGACGGCGCGCACGGTTTCTATCTCGGCATCGAGCTCGCCCGCGCCGAGATCGCTTGGCGGCTCGCCAAGCGCTATGCCCAGGACGAGCCGCTCGATTGGGGGGTGGCGGCGGACGCCCCGGCCGACGACAAGACCAGACTGAGAGAGGCGGGCCACACGCTAATCGCCAAGAAGAAGCACCAAGCCTCGTGAGCCGCACTGCGTTGGAGCTGAACATGCCATGCCCATGATCCGGGAGACCATCGTCACCACCCTCAACGCCGCGGGCAAGGTGCACATCGCGCCGCTCGGCCTCATCGCCGAGTCTCCAGGGGCCGAGGGCCTAGGTCCCGAGGGCGGCGGGTGGATCATCGCGCCGTTCCGGCCTTCCACCACGCTCGACAATCTTCGCGCCAATCCTCACGCGGTGGCGAACTTCACCGACGATGTGCTGATCTTTGCCGGTTGTCTCACCGGCAATCGCGATTGGCCGACGCGGCCCGCCACCCGCGTTCCCGGCGTCGTGCTAGACGGTGCGCTCGCTCACGCCGAGCTGACGGTTAGCCACGTGGAGGAGGACGAGCAGCGGCCCCGCTTCCATTGCAAACTCGTGTTCGAGGTCTCGCACGCGCCGTTCAAAGGCTTCAATCGCGCGCAAAGCGCGGTGATCGAGGCGGCGATCCTGGCGAGCCGGCTGCATATGCTGCCGCGGGAGAAAATCGAGGCCGAGCTTGCCTATTTACAGATCGCGGTGGAGAAGACGGCGGGCCCGAGGGAACACGAGGCGTGGCGGCTGCTGGTCGAGAAAATCGAGGACCATTTCAAGCACGCGCCGGTGTAGCCCTTGAGTGCAAATTCACAGGCTGCTGTCCGTTCTGTTCCTGGGCGTCATGGAGGAGAGTGCGATGATGAAAAGACCGCTGCGTATTGGTAGCGCGATTGCCACCCTCGCGCTTTTGACGATCGGCGCGAGGGGCGCACGCGCGGCGGATGACTCCGGCGCCGCCGGCGGGAAGGCCATTCTCGAGAAGCACTGTGGCCGCTGTCATTCGATCGAGGCAACCGGCGAGAGCCCGCTGCAACAAGCGCCGCCGCTTCGGCAGGTTTATCTCAGCTTTCCTATCGAGGAGCTCGAGGTCGGGCTGGCGGAGGGAATGGGCTCCAGGCATCGGGACATGCCGCAGATTCAATTCTCGGCCGAGCAGGTCTC
>Ga0315284_10004563_pt1 | contig 19654 bp, 15 predicted proteins | sample YL17G09_16_MG_FD_203696 | JGI IMG/M metagenome (GOLD analysis project Ga0315284, IMG submission 203696) | Sediment microbial communities from Yellowstone Lake, YNP, Wyoming, USA - YL17G09_16 | ecosystem: Environmental > Aquatic > Freshwater > Lake > Sediment | place: USA: Wyoming | collected... | reverse complement strand
GGGCCGGGCGCGCCTGCGGGGTGCGAGGAACGAGGGCGGCGCGTCGGCGCGCGGGCGGCGGCGGGAGGCTCCCGTGCACCCCTTTTTGCCCCGCGGCCGGCGCCCAGGCCGTCGCCGCTGCTCAGGGTCGCGGCCGCCGCCCCCGATGGCCGCCACAAACCACGCACCGCGCGAGCGCCGGCCGCCCGCATGGCCGCCGCGCCGCCGCGAGCGGCCGCGGCGGCGAGCGGCACGCGGTGATGCGAACGCTGGCCAGCATGGAAAGAAAAGGGGGGATCACCGGGGGGCGGGCGAGGAGTGGGAGAGAAGAGAGGGCGGAAACGCAGCGAGAGAGCGCCCGCGAGCCCCGCCGCCCGCCCTGCCCTTCTCCCCAGGCAATGCGTGACAGTGTTCACTCGCTCGCGGGCCACCCTGATCGCTCGACCGACGCGCCCTTCACCCTCCTCCCCCCTCTTTCTTTTTCTCTTCCCCCAGCAACCGTTCCCGCACCGCCCCGCGCACCGCGGCCCGCGCCCGGTCGGCGGTCGCGACCGCACCCGCGGGCGTGGCCAGGGTGGCGCTCGGCGCGAGCGACGCCCCTGCCAGCGTCGCGGCGACCGCGAGCGCGGCGCCCGCGGCCAGCGTGCCCACGCTCGCCACCGCCAGCGCTTTGCCCGCAGTCGGCAGTGCGGCCCGCCGCGCGGCGCCGTCGACGCCGTCCTCGGCCAGGCGGGCGGCGGTCGCTCGCTGGTGCGAGAGAAACGCGACGACCGCGGCGGCGCCCGCCGCGGCGGCGCCCGCCGCGCCCGTGAGCGCTGGGGTGGCGGTCCACGTGCCCGCAGGCGGCGCAGGGCGGGTGTCGGGGGCCGCCATGAGTGCGGCGGCGCCTGCAGCTACACACTGTCGCCCCCGCCCCTCGCGCCCTCCCCCCTCCCTCTCCCCTCCTTCCGACGCCGTCACGGCTCGCGTCGCCCTCCTGACCATGCGCGTCGCCGCCAGCGCGGCGCGCGCGCCGTTTGCGGCGCGGCCGGCGGGGTGAGTTGGATGGGGATGGGGGGGCGAGAGGGGCGCGATTGGCTCGCGGCGCCGCCCAGGGGAGGCGGCGCGACGCGCACGCCGACTGGCGCGGGCGGCGATCGCCGACGGGAGCCCCTCCCTCCTCCCCAGCCCCCCCCGCGCCGCCCGCCCGCTCGCGACGCGCGCCGCCGCGTCCCCCGACGCCGCCGCCGCCTTTCTCGCGTCCGCCGGCGTCCCCGCCGCCGACGTCGCGACCATGCTCGCCAAAGCGCCGGACGCGCTCAAGGCGAGCGTCGACGGCGTGATCCGCCCCAAAGTCGCGCTCCTTCAGACCGAGGCGGGGCTCACGGGCCCCCAACTCGGGCACGTGTTGGCGGCCCAACCGCGCCTGCTCACCCTCTCCCTGGAGCGCCACCTGGCGCCCACGGTCGCCTACTTCCGGTCCTCCCTCGGCCTGCGCGCGCGCACCCTCGCCCGCGTCGCGACCGCGCGCCCCATCCTCCTCACGTACGACGTCGCCGACTCGATCCAGCCGAAAGCCGACTTCTTTGCGGGGATCGGGGTCGGCCCCACGGGGCTGAAACGGATGCTCACCCAGTCCCCCGACATCCTCTCCATCGGCGTCGGCAACGACTTGAAGCCCACGGTCGAGTACCTGCAGTCCGGGCTGGGGGTGACGGGGGGCGCGCTCGCGGACCTGCTCACGCACCACCCCACCATTTTCCACTGCCCGCTCTCCGTCGCCAAGGACAACGCCAAAGCGTTGGCGGGCATGGGGCTGGACGCCGCGGGCGTGCGCGCGGTGTTGACCGGCGCCCCGGTCCTCTTCCGGCGGTCGCTCGCGGCCAAGTCGATGGCGGCCAAGCTGAAATTTTGGGCCGACACCGGGCGCGCCCCCGCCGACCTCGCCGCCGCGCCCGCCTTCCTCCAACGCTCCATCAAGCGGTCCGGGCCGAGGCTCGAGTTTGCGGCCAAGCACGGCGGGAAGAGCGTGCCCGTGCCGGCCCTCTTGGCCGGCCCCGACGACGCGTTCGCGGGCGCCGCCCTCGGCGCCCCCGGCGCGGCCGCCGAGTTCCTGGCGTACGCCGCGGCGTGGCCCGCGGCCAACGCCAAAAAGTACGGGTTCAAGGCGTGACGGGGGAGGGAGGGGGGGGGGGGGGGTAAGGGCGTCAAGGGGGTCGGCGCCGGGGGGCCGTGGGGGCCGCGAGTCCGGGCCCGCGGCTGTGCCGGCCGCGGGCCCTGTAAAGAGGGGACAGGCATAGTGTGGGGGCGGGGCGACGGCTCGCCGGCCCGGTCGCGCACTCTTTCCTCCCGGCCCCCCCCGCATCGCGCGGACCCCCCCCCCCCCCTTATTCGTCGCGCGACATGCGCCTCTCGGCCAGGCCAGTCCGCGCGCCGGCGCGACCGCCGCCCACGCGCGCGCGCGCGGCGCGTCGCGCGGCGGCGGCCAGCGCCGGCGCCGACCCGGCGGCGCGCGCGGTGGACGCCGACAGCAAAGACGCCGCCGCGGCCAAGGTGTGGGGGGGTGGGATTGGGGTCGCGGAAGAGGAAGCGCGTCGCAGCCCGCAGCGCCCGACCCCCTCCCCCTTGTTGCCCTTCAGGTCGCCGCCGCGCTCGCGCGCGCCGCGTCCGCGGCCGACTCCGCCGCGACCGCGGTCGACAACGTGGAGTCGCTCCCCTCCGCCCGCCCGCCGCGCCCCCTGCCGCCCGCGCTGCGCGCCGCGTGGCGGCTCGCGCGCGCGGTCGCAGCCGCCGCCCTCCTCCTCGTCGCCGGTAATGCAGGCCTGGCGGCCAGGGCGGCGGCGGCGTTGGCCGTGGGCGCCGCCTGCGGGTCGTCGGGGCTCAAGCGGCGCTCGCTCTCGCCGAGCGGCGCGGCGGCGGCGGTCGTCTTGGGAGCGGTGACGCTCGCGTCCTCGTTGCGCGCTGGAGCGACACTGTTGACATTCTACTATGCTGGCAGCGCTTTGACACGCGCCGGCGCGGAGCGCAAGGCCGCTCAAGACGCGTCGTACGTTTTCGGCGGCCAGCGCAGCGCGTCCCAAGTCGCCGCCGCCGCGCTCGGGCCCGCGCTGGCGGCCGCGGCGTGCGCTTATTACGCGGCCTCTGTCGGCGGTGGCGATTTCGTGCTGGCCGCGGCGACGGGCGCGCCGCGCGCCGCGGTCTCGGCCGCCGGCGCGGTCCTCGGCTGGGTCGCCGCCGCCGCGGGAGACACCTTCTCCTCCGAGCTGGGCGCCCTCTCCGACGCCACGCCGCGGCTCGTCACGTCGGGGCGCCCGGTGCGCGCGGGCACAAACGGGGGGGTGACCGCGCTCGGCCTCGCGGCCGCGGTCGCGGGCGGCGCCGCCGCGGGGGCCGCGTTCTGGATCTCCGGCGCGGCCGCCGCCGCCTGTGCCGCCCGCAGCGCGGCCGCCGGGGTCGCGGCGGCGGCCGCGACCGCCTACCTGCTCCCCTTGGCCGCCGCCGCGGGCCTCGCCGGCTCCCTCCTCGACTCGGCCCTGGGCGCCACCCTGCAGTTTACGGGGGTGGACGTGAAGACCGACACGCTCGTCGACGCGCCGGGCGAGGGGGTCATGCGGGTGTGCGGCGTGGCCCTTCTTTCGAACGTCGCGGTCAACGCCCTGTCCTCCGCCGCCGTCGCGGCGGGCGCCGGGTGGGCGGTCGCACGAGTGTGCGGGGTGGCGTGACGAGGATTGGAGGGGGGAGGAGGGTTGCGGGGCGTGCAAACCGACGAGGGCGCGCGGCACCGATCCCACTCTTTTCCGCCGCATGGGCACCCCGCCACCCCCGCCAACGACCGCCGTCGCCGTCGCCCAGCCCGACGCCACGCTCGTGGCCGCGCTGCCCGAGCCGCCGCACCCCAGCGGCGACGCGGCGGTCGCCGCGGCGGCCGAGACCGCCGCGGGCGCCGGGTCGCGCCTCGTCGCGCACGCGGACGCGGCCGACGCCCGCCTGCGCGCCGCGCTGGACGCCATGGACAAGAGAAGGGAGTGAACGAGGCCGCCGCGCGCCCAAAAATCGGCGACACAGTGAAACCGCACCGCCCCCCCCCCCCCAAAAAAAAACCTCCCCCCCTCCTCACTGGCCCAGCCCGTCGCCGCCGAGCTTGACCATGACCCCCCGCCCCGCCTGCACCTTGAGCGGGCGGATGCCGAGCTCCGCGATGCAGCGCTCGTACCCCGCGCGGTCGGTCTTGAACAGGTACCGCAGCAGGCGCCGCCGCTGCGACAGGATGGCCATCAGCCCCCGCGTCGTCGCGTAATCCTTCTTGTGCTCCTGCAGGTGGCCGGTCAGCTGCGTGACGCGCGCGGAGAGGCGCGCGACCTGCACCGCGGTCGAGCCAACGTCGCCGGGGGCGCGCTGCACGGCGGGCACTTTGGACAGGTCGGTGCCCACGCCCCGGTAGCGAGCCCTGAGGGAGGGGAGGAGGGTGGAGGTGAGGCGGGGGGGGTGGCGGGGCGCGGATTGCCGGCCGCTCGCCGTCTCCGTCCTCCCACGCACTCGACGGGCGCCGCACGGGCCCGGACCGCGGCCGGGCGGGAAACACGCGCCACGAGGGGCGTACCGCGCAGGGTGGCTGGGGGGGAGGGAGGGGGGAAGGGTGGGAAAGGCGCGCGCGGCGTGAGCCGCCGTCGCGGCGCGCGCGGGGCCAGGGGGGACGCGGCGCCCGCGATTGGGCGCCCGGCTCGCGCATTTTGCGGTCGCATCGCGTTGCGCGCGGGCGGCGGGGACACGTGGCGGCGCCCCACGCCCGCGGCCACGGCGGTGGCGCGGCGGCAGGCGCCGGCACGCGCCCGCCTCTCCCTCCCCGACCAGCGGCGACAGCCACGCGCGCACCCGTCGACGTGAGCATGGTGGCGGCGGGAGCGGCGACCGGGCTCCGGGAGAGTGGCGCAGGCCGTGGCCGCGCGCTCAACACACCGCGCCGGGGCCCGATGGCGGCCCCGCCGCCCGGCCCCGCGAGCGACGATGACGACCGCCCGTCGCCCTACGACCACGTGACCGCTCGCGCCGCGCCGCCGGGGGCGGACGCGTTTCTGGCCGCGCGCCTGGGCGACGTCGAGGCGCTGCGGTGGGTGTGGGAGTGGGTGGGTGGGTGGCGGGTGGTGGTGTTTAGTGGATGGATGAGAGGCCGGCGGCGCCAAAAATCGACCAAAAAAAAATCTTCTCCAAGCCTTTTGATCGCCGACGCCCCCGACATCGTCCTCCACCGCGACGCGTTCGATGGTACCGCCCTCTTCTACGCGTCCCTGGCGGGGCACGAGCCCGCGGTGCGGCTGTTGCTGGAGCGCGGCGCGATCGCGGACGAGGCGACGTTTGAAGGGACGCGCGCGCTCTACGCCGCGCTCAAGCCCGAGATTCGCGCCGCCCTGCGCGCCGCGCGCGCGGTGGCCCCACCGCTGTGCGCGCTGGGGGCCGCGTTTGCGCCGCTCGCGCCGCTGCCGGCGGCCGGGCCGTCCTGGCTCGCCCCCGCCGGCCCCGAAGCCGCCGCCGCGCGCCACGCCGCGCCCGCGGGCGACCTGGAGCTTCGCACGTCCGACGGCGGCAGCGTGCGCGCGCACCGGTGTCTGCTCTGGCGCGCGCCCGCGCTGCGCGGGCGGTGGGGCGCGTCCTCCACCGCCTGGCTCGCCTCCCCGGCCCTGGACCGGGAGTCGCTCGTCGCGCTCATCGGCGCGCTGGCCACCGACCGCGTCGAGGTGCGGTCGGGCGCCGCCCCCGGCCTCGCGGCCGCCGCGCGGTCGGCGGGCCTGCGCCCGCTCGCGGCCGCGGTGCGCGCCGAGCTCCACACCCAGGCGCACTATGCCCGCCTCAAACGGCGAGGCGGCGGCGGCGGCGGCGGCGGCGGCGGGCCGGCGGGCGGCGCGACGCGGTTTGTCGTGCACCCCTCGTCCCTCCCGCCCGCCGCCCGCCTCGCGCCCCACCTGGCGGCGCTGGCGTCGGCATCGGCCGCGCTGGCCGCGGCCGGCGTCACCGGCCCGGGCGACGACGCGGCGGACGTGCTGCTGATCCCCGCCGGCGCGCCGACGCCGCTGCGCGCGCACGCGGCCCTGCTCGCCGCGCGGTCCCCGTTCTTCCACGCCCTGCTGCGCCACCGGGGCCTGGTGGTGGCCGCGGGCGAGGTGGCGTCGGGGAGGGCGGCGGCGCCGCGGCCGCCAGAGGGCGGCGACCTGCCGGCGGTCGCCGTCGGCGCGCCGCGCGGCGCGCTTGCCGCCGCCCTCTGCTTCGCCTACAGCGGCCAGCTGCCGCCAGGGTGCCTGGGCTGCGACGCGAGTGGGCACCCCGACCCGGCGGCGGTGGTCGCCCTGGTCGACACGGCCGAGAGCGCGCTCCTCGGCGGCATGAAGCGCGCGGTCGCCGCGTCGGTCGCCGCCTCGTGGGCCGCCGCGCCGCGCCCGCCCCCCCTCCGCGCCGTGTGCGAGATTCTGCTGGCGGCGGACGCGCGCGGCGCGGCCACCCTGCGCCGGGCGGCGCTGGGGCGCGCGGCGGCGGCGTTCGACGGCGCCGCGGCGGCCGTCGAGGCCGCGGCCGGCGCGGGCGCCGCCCCGCCCCGCGCCTCCGACGCCGCCGCCCTGCTCGCCTTTGTCGCCGCGGCCGCCGCCGCGGCCGCGCCGGCCGCGGCGCCCAGCCTGGTGCCCGGGGTCGCGGTTGCGGGGGTCGGGACGCAGACGCTCGTCGAAGACCTGCGCGAAGCCTACCTCGAGCGTTCCGCCGCCCCCGGCCCCGCGCGCGATGCGGCCGCGGGATGCTTCGACGCGCGGCTGGCGGCGCTGGCGGACGCGGCGGGCGTGGCGAGGCCGGTGGTGGGGTGAGGGGGCTCGCCCTCGCGCGCGTGTGTGTGAGCGCTTTCGTTTCCCGTCTCTCCTCCCCCCGAGACGGGACGCGGGCGCAAAGGTTACACTAGAACAAAGCGGCGGCAGGGGCGACGCTCTCTGACGCGGAGCGGCGGGCGGCGGGCGGGGGCGGCGCGGGCGGATCGGCGGAGGACACTGGTGGAGGGCGGCCCCGGCCCGAAATGGGGCGGGGCGCGCGGTGCAGGGGCCGGGTCGGCGAAGCGGAAGGAGTCGGAGTCGGGTGCGGAGCGGAAGGGGTAGGGGGGGGGGGGGGGCGGAGAGGCGGTGCGAACCGCGGGCGGGGGCGCTGCTGCGTGCGCCGCTGGCGGCCCGCGGCTCGGCCGCTATGAATGGATGGGTGGGTGGAGTGGCCGCGCCGCCGCGTCACGCGCGCCACGCGACCTGGGCGGGCGGCGGCGCGAGCGGCGCGAGCGGCCGCCGCGGGACCGCGCCGGCCTTGAGACCGACGATCGCGGGCGGCGACGCGAGTGCGAGGCCGGCAGCGGCGTCGACGGCGGCGGCCAGGGCAGAGGTCGTGGTGGTGGCGGTGGCGGCGGCGGCGACGCCGCCTCCCCCTCGCACGCCGTCGAAAAACGGGTGCGCCAGCGCGTCCCGCGCCGAGATGCGGGCCGCGGGGTTGAACGTGAGCATGCGGGACAAGAGGTCGGCGCCGGCGGGGCCGAGGCGCGGGGCCGCGGCCGCGACGCCGGCGCCCGCGAACGACGGAAACGCGGCGCACCAGTCTGGCAACGCGGTCACCCCCGGCCACACCCCCTCGGTCGGCGTGCCCAGCGTCTGGAAGATGGCCATGAGCTGGCCGACCTCCGAGTCGCCGGGGAAGAGCGGGAGGCCGGACGCGAGCTCGGCGAGGACGCACCCCGCGGCCCACACGTCGACCGGCGTGGAGTAGCAGGGTGACCCCAGCAGAATCTCCGGGGCGCGATACCACAGCGTCACGACGTCGTGCGTGTAGGGGCGCACGGGGAGCGTGAAGGTGCGCGCCAAACCGAAGTCGGCCACTTTCACCGTCTCCCGCCCCCCCCCGCACACGAGCACGTTCTGGGGTTTCAAGTCGCGGTGCAGCACGCGGTGGGCGTGGGCGTGGGCGAGGGCGGACAGGATTTGGTGGGTGTACGAGGCGACACGGGTCGGCGCGAGGGGGGTGGGCTCGGAATCCAGCAGCGCCCTCAAGTCCAGGTCTGCATACTCCAGGATGAGGTACAGGCGGCGCCGGTCCCACAAGACGTCGCGGAGGCTGACGAGAGGTGGGGGACAGGGGTGTCGGGGAGGAATCAAGAAACCCGAGCCGCGGCCTGCACGCCCAAAGATGGCCCCGCGCCCCCCCGATTCCCCCTCCCTCCCTCCCAACCGACACCTCTCCACACGCACCGCACGATGTTGGGGTGGCGCAGCGTGGAGAGCAGGGACACTTCCCGCAGCGCGCCGGGCGGCACGCCGTCGCCGCCGGCGCCGGCCGGCAAGCGTTTCAAGGTGATGACGTCCCCCGTCAGCCGGTCCCGGGCCTATGGTGGGGGTGAGTGTGGTGGGGGGGGGGTCGGCGGGCCGATCGCCGCGCGCGAGGGCGCCGGGCGGCACCGCTCGAACCCGCGCGGTCCGGGGCGGCATCCCGCCCCGCCAACCACTCCCCGCCCTTTCTCTCACCTTGTACACGACGGCGTACGACCCTTTGCCCACCTCGACGAGGTCGGAAAAGTGGAGCGCCTTCAGGCGGGAGAGGAGCGCGCGCGCGTCGCGCGGCGCGCCGCCGGCAAAGGCCGCGCCGTCCCACCCGGCGCCGGCCAGCGTGTCGCGCAGCGCGTCCCACAAGGGACCGGGGGCGGCCTCGGCCAGGGCGGCGGCGGCGGCGGGGGCGAGGGCTGCTGCGGCGGCGGAGCCCCAGTCGGTTGCTGCCGCGCGCGTTGCAGAAATCAGGGCCGCGAAGGCCGGCGCGGCCGCCGGGGGGGGCGGGGGCGTCCCCATCGGAGGCGCGGCGACCCCGGGGAGGAGTGGGGTGCGATGGCGGGGGTGGCACACAAGGCAGGCGGCTTTTGGGTTAAGTCGGCGACAGCTCGCCGCCGGCGAGTGGCTCGCGCGCCGAGACCTTGCCACGCGCCCCGCGACCGCACGCCGCCACCGCGCCCCTTTTCAGCCGCACAACCCGCATGCCCCGCTTCGCCGCTCACTCGCATCGCAGCCCCAGCCTGGCGACCACACCGCGCGCCGGCCCCGCGCCGCGTTTCAGTCACACAACCCGCACGCCCCTCACTCGTCCCGCAAGCCCAGGCGGGCCACGAGCAACCCCGGCCGCGCGGTCTTGTCCGTCGCCCACCGCCCGAGCCGCGGCTCCGGCCCGACGCCCGCGACAAGGATGCGGCCGTCGGGCGACAGGGCCAGGCCGTTGACGAACCCCGCGACAGGGATCGAGCCGACGGGGTCGAGCGCGCGCGCCGCGCCGCCGCCCGCGCACCCGCGGGCGGCCCAGAGGCGGACGGCGCCGTCGCCGGCGCCCGACGCGACAAGGTCGGACCCGCGCGCGACCGCCAGGGACTGCACCCAGCCGCGCACCGGCGACGCGCCCTCGGGAGGCGGGTGCGCGTTCCGCACGCGCGCCGCGGGGCGTTTTTTCAGCTGAGACCAGAGCGCCAGTCCGCCGCCTCCATCGCCGGACACCCAGTCCGCCCCCGTCACGTACCGCACCGCGTCCACGTCGGCGGCAGGGGCACGGAAGATCAGTTGAGCGTCGTCCGAGATCTTCCACACGCGCGCGGTGCGGTCGCGGCCGCCGCTCACGACGCGCGCGCCGCCGCGCGGCGCGGCGTCGACGCACAGGACGGCGCCCTGGTGCCCGTGCAGGGCGTCCACGTACGCGCCGTCGTCCAGGGACCAGATGCGGACGGTGGCGTCCAGGGAGGCGGAGTAGAGGTCGCGGGAGGCGGGTTGGAAGGCGAGGCCCGCGACGGGCGCCGTGTGGCCTCGGTAGGCGCGCACGCACCCGCCCGTCCGCGCGTCCCACACCCAGACGGCGCCATCCCCGCCGGCGGCGGCGACGAGGGAGGCGTCGTCGGGGACGGCGACCGAAAGGAGGGCGCGGGGAGGGACCGCGCGCGCCGCGCGCGACACCCACGGCGCGGCGGCCGCCGCGGCCGCGCCCCGGCTCGACTGCGCGCCGCCGCCCTTGCGCCGGCCGAAGCGAAAGCGGGTGCCCGTTGCCACGTCGGTGCGCACGAGGGAGCCGTCTTTGGCGACGGAGAAGGCGGAGGCGGCGTCGGCGGTCAGCGCGACGGCCGTCACGGTCGCCCCGTGCGCCCGCAGCAGCCTCGGCGGGGTCGCTGGCGCCACAACCCTGTCCGCAATCACTCTCTGCACGTAGCCCGCCGCCTCCATCGCGTGCTGTTTCAGGCGGTCGCCGAGCGCGGCGCCCACGTCGGCGCCGTCGCCGTCGGCCGCCACTTGGCGGATGTAGGCCTTGGCTGTGGAGGAGGTGTGAGTGGTGATTTTCGTGGGCTAGCGCGGTGGCGGAGCCGCGGCGGCCGCCGCCCCCGTCTCCTCCCCTCCTCACCAATGCGCAGCCTTTTTGCTTCCGCCGTCTCCTTCTCCCCGCCGCTGCTGGCGCCGGCGTCCGAGTCGGAGCCAAAGGCGGCGTCCGCGCCGTCGCCATCGTCGGCGTCGGCGCCGCGCGGCCGCCGCTTGCGCGAAGGCGGCGGCGCCGCCCGGGCGCGCGGGGCGCGCCGGGGGGCGGGCGGCATGGTGTGGGGAGAGAGGGGGGAGAGGGCGACTAGTCGATGCGGGGAGGGACTGCTGGCCGCCGCCGGCCGACCGCTCTTCACTCTCTCTCGCTCTTCCCGCCACCCTCTCGTCTGCTCCTGCTCCTCTCCCGCCCCCATGCCTCTTCTCGCGACCAAGTGTTGGGCTCACATGAATCCAGGGGGGCGGGGGGCGGGGGGGGCACTTTTTAGTTCCCACTTCGCTTCCGTTTTTGTTCCCGCTCCCGTTGAGCGGGCCGCCACCACCTTCGTTGGGTGCCCGCCCGCGACGGCGCCGGACGGCCGGGCCGAGTGGCCGACAGCCGCCGCCACGGGCGGGCCGGCGGCGCGCGCGCGCCCTCCGCTCCTCCTTCCCCACCCCTTCCCGTCATCTCTTTCACACATAGATCGGCGTCGTCATCGTGAGCACCTCGAGCGTGACGCGCATAGAAACGATTACGCGGTCGACGAGCCAGTCGATGGCGGCGGCCTCCGCAGCAGCGAGCGCACACGCGACGCGCGCGCGGACGTCGCGCGGCAGGGCCGCCTCCGCGGCTTCCGCCCGGTCGAACATGGCCGCCGCGCACGACGCGCAGTCGTCGTCCAGGGTCGCGCCGGCCGCGGCGCGCTTGGCGGCAGCGTCGGCGCGCGCGGCGCGGCGCGCGCAGGGGGCGCTGCGGCGCCAGACCGTGAGCGCGGCCGCCACCGCCTCGAGCCGCGTGCGCGTCACCTCGGCAAAGTGCTCCTCCAGGGTGACGAGCGCCTGGGCCTCGAAGCATGGCTCGAGGCCGGGGCGGGCCGACGTCGCCTCGCCGCGCGCCCAGTCGGCGTGCGCCCTGTACCGCGCCGCGGCGTCGACCGCGATCCGCGTCGCGTCCTCCGCTTCTTGCGCGGCTTCCACGGCGTCAAACGTGGAGGCCGCGCAGTGGGCGGCGCCGAGGGAGCAGTCGGGCGAGGCGCGGCGCGCGGCGCGCGCGGCCGTGGTCCCCACCCCGGCCTCCATCCCTTCCCACTGCACCCACATGCAGGCCACGTCGTAGAAAAGGCTGGTGTCGGCGGCTTTGGCGGCGGAGACAGCGGCGGCGGCCGCGGCGCGCTTCTTGGCGCGGCGCGGCGCGAGCGTCGCGGCCAACTTTTCCAGCAGCGACCCGAGGTCGGCCTTCTTGGCGCCCTGTTTGGCGCACTTGTTCTTCAGGTCGCGCACCAGGGCCTTGAGCTTGTTGGAGAGAGAAGCGCGGGGGGTCGGGGAGGTGGTCGGCAGCGCGCGCGTGTCGGCCGCCACCTCGACAACGGCGGCCGGCGGCGCAACGGACTTGACTTTCTTGAGGTTGGTGCGCAGCGGGGTGCGGCGGGCGGTCTGGGGGGGGGAGGAGCAAGGGCAAAGGCCACGTGGGGTGTCGGTGGTTGAAAAGGCAAAAATGGGGCGCCCATTTCCCGAGCGCCCCGACGCCCGGTGAGTCCCAACTCCTCCTCCTCGTGCTCGCTCACCTTGAAAGAGGGCGTTTGGGGCAGCGGGGCGGCGGCGGGCGCGGGGAGCGCGGGCGCGGCCGCGCGAGTCTGCGCGCGCATGCCATGGCGGCCGGCGGGGCGGTCGGCAATCGCGGAAATGCACATAGTTTTGTCTGAGTAATCAATGGGAATGCCCGAGGATGAAAAATGGGGGTGGGGGCCGGCCAAGCGCGCGGCGGGCGGAGAAGGCCCGCGGGGCCGCGCGCGACAGCGGCCGCGTGCGGGCCCGCCCGAGCCCCGCGGCGGCCGCGAGCCCCTTCCATAAGCTAGTGCCACCAAAATCTCACTCGTGCGGGGGGCGGGCGGTTGTTGGCGGCGGGATGCGGGAGACGTGTGGCGGCGACTCACCGCGCCCGCGCGCGCCCTTGTCCATTTCCGCCCCGTGCACAGTGCTTCCTCCCTCACACACGCATCACGCCCACTCGGGCTGGGCCTCGCCCGCGCCCCGCCCGCGCCCCCGGCCGCCGTCGCCGCCGCCACGGCCGCCGCGAGCGCCGCCGCGGCCGCCGCGCCCGCGCCCACCACCACCCCTCCCCCTCCCGCCGCCCGCCCCCCGCTCCGCCGCCTCCACCGCTTTCACCGACTCCAGCACCTCGTCCGGCACCCGCACGTACTTGACCGTGTTGCCGCGGAGGTAGGCTTCCGGCAACCGCCAAAACGTCTCGCCGTCCTGAGAGTTGGAGGCAGAAAGGGGGTGCGGGAGTGAGCTCTTGGTGTTCTGCGTCCAATGCCGACCCCCAAAAGACCCCTGGAACCCAATTCCGACCCCATCCCCCATCCCCTTTCTTGCCTTGCTCGTGCAAATCACCTCCCGCACGTGCACGTTCATCCAGGCGTCGCACGACACCAGGTGGCCGTTGTATGTCTCCCCATTTTTGAGCTCGACGAGCTGTTAAGGAGCGAGGAGAGAGGACAGGGGGTCGGCGAACGGGTGCGGTCGGCGCGGCGCCGGGATCGCGCACCGACGCCTCGGGCGCCGCCCGCGCCGCCCGCGCCGGCCGGTGGCGTGCGGCCGGCGCCCGGGCGGCGGGCGCGGGGGCGCCGGCGCGGCGGGCCGGCGCGCGCCGGCGGCGGCGCGATGCGGCGGGGCGCTGCGCCCGCCCGCTGGCCGCCCAAACACGCACCACGGGGTGGCGCTGGGCCGCCCGCAGCAGCACGAGCGGCAGCATGGTCGTGCGTCGCCAGAGTGAGGCCGGCGCGTCGGCCCGCCCCACTCCCCCCCACTCCCCGCTTCCGATGGCGCGCCCCAACAAACCCGCCCCCGTCCCCCCTCCCGCCCCCCCGGTCGCCGAGGCCGGCGTGGCCGGCGCCCTCGCGCGCCGGTCGCGCAATGCGCACAAACGGCTCAAGCGGGTGGAGGAGCTGGAGGCGCTGGCGGCCGCGGGGGAGAAGGAGCTGAATGAGGACCAGGTGTGGAGAGGGGATGAGGCGCGTGGGCGCGGCGCGGCGGACGATTGCGCCGCCGCGCAGGCCGCTGCGGCCGTTTCCGGGCGCTCTCTCACGCGCCGACGGGCGACAGAAAGCTTTCGGTCGCTCACGGGCGGCGGGGCCGCCGCCGAGGCCGGTCTCAAGCGCCGGCAGCCGCGGCCAGCGCGCCGACCCCCCCCCTCTTTTTGCTTCTCTCTAGCTCGACACCATTGCCTCCAAGCCCGCCCTCGTCGCCACCATCGCCGAGCTGGAGCGCCTGGCCCCGGTTCTGGTGGCGGCGGCGGCCGAGGAGGCGGCGGCGGCGGCGGCGGCGGCGCGCGCGGCCGCGCCCGCGCCGCCGACGCCCGCGAAGGTCGAGCGCGCGCCCGCGCCCGACCCCGCGGCCGCCGTGGACGCGGCTGTGAGCAAGCTGGTGACGGCACTGTACTACGCCCGCGTCTTCTCCGACGCGTCCAACCCGCACGGCGCCGCGGTCGCCGCGCTCGAGCGCGCGGCCGCCGCCTCGTACGCCGACACCGACGGCGGCCCTCCGCTGCCCGTGGAAGCCCTCACCGCGCTCGCCGCCGCCGGGGACGCCATGGCGGCGCGCGAGGCGGGGGCCCTGGTGTCGCACGCCGACGCCGTCGCGGCGTGCGCGGCCGCCGCGCGCGCGTTTGCCGCGCGCCCGCCCGCCCGCCTGGACGCCGTCCTGGCCCGCCTCACCGCCCTGGAATATTGCAGCGTCACGCCGCGGCTGATGCGCGTGGGCGAGGCCGGGGGGGAGGGGGAGGAGGAGGGGGGCGGCGCGGCGGACGACGCGCCTCTCGAGCCCTTTGCCGACCGCGCCCCCCCCCTCGGCTTTGGCGAGTGGCCGCCCTCGCCCGCGGCGGGCGGCGCGTACGACGCCGCCGACCCCGCGTTCGAGTGGGGGTCGGCGGCGCACGCGCCCGACCCTGCTCCCGCCGCGCTCGCCCCCCCCGCGCCCGCCCAGGCCGCGCCCGCGGTGCGCGACCGGGAGCGGCGCCCGCGCGGGGCGGTGCCGCGGAGCGGCGGCGGCGGCGGGGGTGGCAACGGCGACCGCGGCGAGCGCGAGCGCGGCGCGCGCGGCGGCCGCGGCCGCGCCGACCGCCGCGCGCCGCGCGCCGCCGCCCAGTGAGGATGAAGGCGGGGCGAGGGGGGGCGCGGAACACGGGGCGCGGGGTGTGACAGTGGCACGACCCGCCCCACCACCCCCCTCTCCCGCCTCCCCTCGCCCCTCTCACGGCTCGCGCCGCCCCGCCTCCTTGGCAAACTCCCCCCCCATCAACGTGAGCGCCTCCCGCCACAGGGGGACGGGGAGGCGGAGGCAGTGCTTTAAGATGAGGGAGCGAGACGCGCACGCGGCGTGCCACGCGCCGGCGTCGACCTCGGCCTGGAGAGCGCCCGGGGGCCAGGTGAGCTCCCCCGCGAAAAGGCGCACGCGGCCTGGGGCGAGGTCGCCGGCCGCGACGGCGGCGGCGGCGGCCAGGGCGCCGCCGGAGAAGACGCCGGCGCCGGGGGCGACCTCTGCCGCGCCCGGCAGCCCGGCCACCCCGTGCAGCATCGTCACGCGCTGGCCCGCGATGCGGTTGGGGGCGAAATAGCCCCCCAAGTACATGGGCTCGGCCCCAAACGCGGCCTCGACGGCGGCCGCGACGGCGCCGCCCCCACCCCCACCCTCCCCCCCCTGGAACGAGACGCCCCACCCCAGCAAGTCGCCCAGGGACGGCGTGGCCGGCCGGTTGAGGATGAGCGCGGCCGAGCCGGCGGGCGAGTGCGCCGTGACGTACGCGACGAGCTGCCAGGCGCGCTCGTCCCCCAGCGCGGCCGCCGCGGCGGGCGTCGCGACGATGACGCCCCCGGCTTCGACCGTCTGGGTCGCGTGCGCCCACATGGGCTCGCGCGCGAGGTCGCGGTCCTGCGTTTGGAGGAGGTGCAGGTTCTCCGCGGTCCAGCGCGACGACCACACGTCGCCGCCCGGGCCCGCCGCCTCGCCGGCTTCCAGGGCGTCGGCCGCGACGAGGGACGCGCGAAAGGCGCGCCAGTCGCCGGGGAGCGGCGGCGGCGCGGCGGCGTCGTCGGGGGTCGCGCGGGCGCGGCAGGCAGGGCGGCCGCAGGGGAGGCGCGCGGCGTGTCGGGGCGCGACGACGCGGGACGCCATCGCTCCCTGCGCGCGCGGCAGGTGTCGGCGGGGCGCGCGGGAGTGGATTGGGGGTCGTCGCGTTGGCCTTCCCACTACCGCGCCGTGGCGGCCCCGATGGCCGCGCCCCAAGGCCCCGCGGCCGCGCCCCAGTACGAGTCACTGCCACAGCGTCCTGCCCGGCCCCGGCGGAAGAGACGCCGGGAGGCCGCGGAAGAGGAAGCGCCGGCGCCGTCGACGACGCCGGCGGAGTCTCCCTCGCCGCCACCCGCCTCTGGCCGCCGTGTGCCCGTCGTCCCCGGCCGCCGCTTCGCCTACGCCGACCACACGGCCGACATCCAGGTGCATGGGTGGGGGGAATCCCTCGAAGCCGCGTTTGCGGGCGCGGCTGAAGGCATGGTGCACTACATGACGCCCCTGGACGGCGTGGCGTTGACCGCGGAGCGGCGGATCGAGGCCAAGGGGCACGACGCGGAATCGTTGCTCTTCAACTTTCTGGACGAGGTCCTGGCCGCCTTTGCGTGCGACGCCTTCATCCCGGCCGCCATCGACGTCGGCCCCATCGACCGGTCCGCGTGGACGGTGGCGGCGGTGGCGAGGGGGGAGACGTTTGCGCGCGGCACGCACGCGCAAGGGACGGAAGTCAAGGCCATCACCTACTCTGCGATGGCGATCGACGAGACGGATGCGGGCGCCGACGTGTACGTCATCGTCGACATTTGAGGGGGAGAGAGGCGTGTGGGGTGGCTGGGGCGCGCTCCGTTTTGGCGGCGGGGAGAGGCGGAAAAACGCAAGGGCCGAGACTGCCCGCCACCAGCGCCCCTCCCATGTCAATGATTGCTCGGTTCCGGTGTTGCACAGTGTGGCTGGCGGTTGTACCGGTGCGGGCGCCGGCCGGAAAAAAGGGGGGGGGGGCGGCGCGGCGGCCGCCCCGCGCGCGCCGGCCCCTCCCGCGCCGCGAGCCGCGGCCGACCGCAAGCGCGGTCGCGCGCGCTCGAGCGGCGGGAGAGGGGGAGGAAGAATGCGGCCCGCGGCGGGGAAAGCGGTTGGGGACGGGGGACGGAAAAAAGGGGGCGGCGGCGGTTTGGAGGCCTCCGAGACATGGCCGAAGATGCGGAAGGCCCGCTCACTAGTCGGAGCAGGGGGAGGCGGCGGCGACAGGCCGCGGCGGGGCAGAGCCCGCCGCGCCGTCCGCCCGCTTCACCCGTCGGCCACCGCCACACCCCCACCCCGCCCCCGCTCGGCCGCCGGCAGCGAGCGCAGCAAGCCCGCGACGCGGGCTTGGAGGGAGCGGATGGCGTCCGGGTCGAGCGCCGACCGCGCGGGCGGCGGCCCGCGCTCGGCCGGCCCCGCGGCCGCCGCCGCGGCGTCGTGCAGGCGGCGCAAGGAAGCGGCCATGGAGGTGAGCGCGCGGCGCACGTCGTCGGGGCGGCGGGCGGCGCGCCGCGGGCGCGCGCGGCGCGCGAGGGGCGCGGCGGCCTCCACGGCAGGCTCGCCACCGCGCGCAGCCTCCAGCGCGGCCTCGATGGCGGCGTCCAGGCGGCCGCTGGACGACTCGGTCGACGGCTCGGACGCGGTCGAAGCCGCGCGCGGCGGCAGCGCGCCGCACGGCGGCGTCGCCGGCGCGGAGGTGGTGGGGGCGGCGGCCGCCGCGCGCCCCGCCCCACCAGCCCACGCGGCCGCCCGCTTGGCCGCCGAAATCGACGCACAGTGCACGGCGGCGTGGTAGGCGCCCGCGCCGTTTAGTTTGACGAGCGCGCCCGACACCGGGTCGGCGCAGTCGAACGCCAGCTGCATGGCCGACGCGCCGTCGATGCCGAAGATGGCCCGCACGTCCGCAATGAACGCGTCGTACCCGCCGGGGCCGCCCCGCACGACGACGTGGTGCACCGCGCCGTTGAACGTGACGGACATTGTCGGCGCGGGGCACCCGCCCCCCGCCGCCTCGGCCGCCGCCGCCGGCGTCAGCACCGTCTTCCAGTCGGGCAGCGCGCAATTGCAGAAGCGGCACGCGGTCTCCTCCGGCGTGCCCGCCGAGTGGAGTTGCCAGCGCGCGAGGCACGGCGCGTGCACGGGGCGGGGGCAGCCGCAGGGGGTGCCCAGGGGGTCGCCAGGCGCGGCCTCGCCCAAGCAGACCCAGCAGGCGTCCTGCAGGGGAGGAAGGGGGTGGAGAGGGTGGGTGCACGGGGCGGTGGGCGCGCGCGCGCGAGGCCGCCGCGGCGGGGGCGGCATCGCGGCGCCGCCCGCGCGTGCACTTGGCCGGCCGCCACCTAGTCTGGTGGCGCATGCCAATTGAGCCCGTGCGGGGGGCGAGCGACCGGAAACGGCCGCCTTCGGCACCACCCAGGCCCCGCGCCGCGCCACCGGCAGATTGCGGCGCGCTCCGCCCGCCCGCATCGCGCCCCCGGCCCGCGCGCCAGCCCCCGGCCCGCAGTAGGGCCGGTATCAAGTGCGCGCAGGGGGGGAGATGCGGGGCGAAGGAGGCCGGGACGCGCCGCGCTGCCCTAGCTCGCGCAAGCCCGCGCGGGCGACGGGCGCCCCAGATTCGGGCGCCCGCGCCGCCGCCACGCGCTCTCCCGGCCTCTGCACGCCACCGCACACGCACCTGGCCGTTATCCATGCTGCGCGCGGGGGCGGAGCGGGGTCCCGGGGCGGACGACCAAGGGGGCGCGGGCACGAGAGGAGAGTGAGTGGCGGCGGCGAGCGGAGCGCCGGGGCTCCTCGAGAGCCGGCCACTCCCACCCCCTCCTCCCCCTCCTTTGCGCGCTGGGCGGCCCGTGCCGTTACACGCGCCACCGCGCCCGAATGGAAAAAAGGGGGCCCGCGCGGTGTGCTTTTTGGCGGGCGCGATTTTCCGCGGCCGCGGCCACGGCCGCGGCGCGTGTGTGGGGGGCGGTCAAAGTGTGCACTCTCCTCCTCCCGGGGCGGTGGTGGCAAAGGGGAGGAGGGGCGACGCGAACGCGCGCGGTCGCGCGCGCGGGCGTCGCCCTGCCCCCCCGAACCCGCAAACCCCTCTCCTCCCCCCCATCAATCAATCACTTGGTCGACAGCATGTCCGCAATCGCGTTGCGCAGCTTGCGCCCCAGGCCCGGCCCCGGGCGCCGCTTGGCCGACGCGGGGCGGCCGGACGGGCCGGCCGCGTCGTCGCCACCGTCCGACGTGCGCCGCGGCGACGCGCCCGCGCCGCCCGCCGACTGCAGCCGGCGCGCGGCCGACACGGACGCGCAGTGCACGGCGGCGTCGTACGCGCCGGCGCCTTGGAGCGTGAGGAGGGCGCTCGCGCGGTCGGGCGTCGCGGGCGCCGCGACGACGGGCGCCGGCGCGAGCGGGCCGCCGCCCGGCTCGTCGCACGTAAACGTGATGTTGAGCTCCGAGTCGTCGGGCAGGTCAAACGCACGCCGAATGGCCTCGGTGAACTCGGCGTAGCTGGGGAGGGGACGGGGGGAAAGGGCACGGGTCGGCGGCGGTCGCGCGCGCAGCCGCGGGCGCTCCTCCTTGGCCCTCCTCCCCCCTCCCTCTCCCGCTCACCCTTCCGGGCCCGGCTTGACGTGGAACGAGTAGGTGGCGCCGCCGTAGTTGACGTTCTGGGGCGGGAGGGGGAGAGGGTCGGAAGGGTCAAAGGGTCGGCGTGCGCGCGCCCCCCTCCTCCCGCCCCCCCGCCCCCCGCTCCTCCCTTTCCTCACCATGACCGCCGGCGCGTCCGCGCCGGTGCCCGGCGTGAGCGCGTCCTTCCAGGGGGGCAGCTCCTTGGCGCAAAACTCGCAGAGGGTCTCGCGCTTCGTCCCGGCCGACTGCAGCTGCCACCGCGCCAAGCAGGCGCTGTGTGTCCACCGGGGGCACGCGCACGCGTGCGAGAGGGGGGCGTCGGGGCGGGCGCCGTCGAGGCAGATCCAGCAGACGGCGGCGTCGGACTGGGGGGGGGGGGGGGGGGGGGGGAAGGGGGGGGGGGGGGGGGGGGGCCCCGCCCGGCGGGCGGGGGGATACCGGGGGGCCCCACGCGCCCGCGGCCCGGG
>Ga0315284_10004562_pt1 | contig 19662 bp, 16 predicted proteins | sample YL17G09_16_MG_FD_203696 | JGI IMG/M metagenome (GOLD analysis project Ga0315284, IMG submission 203696) | Sediment microbial communities from Yellowstone Lake, YNP, Wyoming, USA - YL17G09_16 | ecosystem: Environmental > Aquatic > Freshwater > Lake > Sediment | place: USA: Wyoming | collected... | reverse complement strand
CAAAGGCCAAGGAAATCACCGAGAAGGAGGCTTCCGTGACCCAGTTGGTCAAGGAACGCCTGGAATTGGACTTCTCCCTGGCCGCCGGAGGGGCTTCGGCGGGGGGGGTCGGTTCTTTCGTCAAGACCGGCTCCGCCGACGCGATGGATATCGAGAAGATGAAGTTTGAACCAGCCGAGGGGCAAGTCACCGTGACAGGCCCCAACGGCCAGAAGTTCGCCTTTGTGCGTGTCGGGGACGACTGGAAGCTCAAGATGGGTTTGGAAGCGTCCATGTTGCCGGTCATGATGGAATTCCTCGACGCTGTTGTGGCCTACCTGGGCGATGTGGAGGCGGGGGTCAACGACGGGTCGGTCACCAAGGAGAACTTCGCAGCCAAGTGCCAGGAACTGTCGGCGGCGAGGCTTGCCCCGGCGATGGGCAAGATCACGCAGTTGGCGGCGCAAGAGAAAGCCAAGCTCGCCGGTAAATCCGCCGGCGTGGCCGGTGGGACGGCCCAGATCGATATCTCCACCGATTTCCCGCTGGATACCGCCAAGCCCGCCGATAAACAGGTCATCGCCGAGGTTCGGACTTTCATCGAGACCCTGGCGACGGCCACGGAGGAAAAGCAGTATGACCAGGCCGTCGGGATGTATGAGGCCAAGGATGCCCCGCTGATTCGATCGGCGATCCGAGGCAACTGGATGGCCCGGCGAACTCGATCGGCCATCGAAGCGGCGACCAAGAAGGCCCAGGATAAAAAGATCGACTTCATGGCCGCCGGCGCGGCGATCGATGCTTCATACGACGTCTCCGCCCGGGACGCCATCCTCGCCGCGGTCGTTCCTCCCCTGGTGGAACTGAAGCCCTATGCCGCACCGGAGGCGACCTTCCAGTCCGCCGGAGACCTGGTCCTGGTCAGCACGCCTTCGGGGGGAAGAATGCTGCTGGCCAGGAACGAAGGGCAGTGGGCGCGGCGGTTGCTGAGCCACGAACGCAAGGGGCTGACGGCGTTGCGTGGGCTTTACGCGGCTGCCGACAAGTGCTGGCAGGAATTGGCCGCCGCCTTAGACGGCGGTTCCATCGCCACGCAGGAGGACCTCATCGCCAAGGCGGCGGAATTGGCCGGTCAGAGGATCTCTCCCGCGGGCAAGGACCTGGCCTCCATCGCCGCGGCCATGCCGGTGCCGATAATCAGCGAAGGGGCCGTCCTGCCCGTCCCTCCGGGCGCAGAGGCCGCGCCGGGCGAACCTGCCGCCGTCCAACCCGCCCCCATCCAGCCGGTGGAGGCTTTACCGGCGGATTCCAACGCACCGGCCGCCGAAAAGCCCGACAAAGCCGGAAACCTCCAGCAGCAGAACCAGCAAGATCGCGGTCCGGAAAAAGCCCAGGAGATGCGGGAGCGGCTGATGCGTCCGACGAAGCGCCTCACGGGCGGCGGATACTGACAAGGCGTCGGTCGCTCATGAGCGAACCATCCCCATCCGGTCCGTCGAGGGCCTACACCCTGCGGGAGGCGCAATACCACCTCACCGTCACGTCCTGCCCGGACTGCGGGAAGGGACCGTGGTTGGTGGACTCCATCGACGTCCGGCAGCGCCCGCCCGGCTTGGCCGTGATCCATGCCCACTGCAAGAATTGCCAGGCCCGGCGGGAGTTTCAGTTTTTCTGCGAACATGAAACGTCTCGGGATGCCGTCGGGACGGAAGTGATCAACCCCACCGACCGTCCCAGCCGGCTGGTGGACCTGGGGCAGTGGCTGAGCCTGTTCTATCTGCTGGTGGAGTCGGCGGCGTCGGATGCGTCTCCCGCCGCCACCCGCCGCGAGGGCTACCAGGCGGCTTTGTGCCTTGGCGAGGCGTTGAAATTCTACGGTGACGACGAGCTGCCGAGTGAATCGGCGTTCTTAAGCGAGACCACCGCGGCAATCTTCCGAAAGCACCCGGAGAAATTCGCCCGCCAGAAGTTGCGAGACATGCAGGCCAAGCTGCCCGCCTTATACGTCATGGCACGCAATGTCGCGCGGGACGAGCGTCGCAATCGCCGTCCCTGGTGGCGATTCTGGCAGTAGGAAGGTTAGGCACATGCTTCCCCAATCCATCCGTGACTATCTCCTGGCCCGCCGCGAGGAACACCTGGCGGCCTTGAAGGAGTTCTTGTCGATTCCAAGTCTCGTCAACGACGCGCCCGGCTCCGCGGCGGCCGCGCGCCAGGCATCCGATTGGCTGGCCGGGAGGCTCGCGTCGCTGGGGTTGGACTCCGCCGTCCTGGAGACCCCAGGACGCCCCGTGGTGTTGGCCTTGTCCCGGCCCATCCCCGGCAGGCCCACGCTGATGATCTACGGACACTATGACGTCCAGCCGAGCGAACCGCTGGAACGATGGACCTCCCCGCCCTTCCGGCCGCAGGTTCGAGACGGATGCGTTTACGCCCGGGGCGCCTGTGACGACAAGGGGCAGCTTTTCGCCCACTTGATGGCCGTGGAGGCCTGGCAGCGGGCCGGCGGCGGACTGCCCCTCAACGTCAAGTTCTTCATCGAGGGCCAGGAGGAGATCGGCTCGCCGGGCATGGAGAGCTTCATGGCGGACCACAAGGACGAACTGGCCGCCGATGCCGTCGTCATCAGCGATTCGGAGTTCTTCGCCGATGGCGTCCCCAGCATCACCTACGCGCTGCGAGGGCTTGTGCTGGTGGAACTGACCGTCACGGGTCCCGCCCACGACGTCCACAGCGGCATCCACGGCGGGGCGGTGAGCAATCCCGTCAACGTCCTGGCGGAGATGATCGCGGGCCTGCACGATGCCGACGGCCGAGTGACGATACCCGGTTTCTACGACGACGTACTGAACCTTTCCGACCAGGAACGGCGGGAATGGCAGGCATTGCCGTTCGACCCTGCCGCCTACGCCGCCTCGCTGGGCGTCGCTGAGCTGGGCGGGGGCGAGCGGGGATTGGCCGCGCTGGAACGGCGATGGTCGCGTCCGACGCTGGATTGCAACGGCATTATCGGCGGATATACCGGTCCGGGCGGCAAGACCATCATTCCCTCACGGGCCAGCGCGAAGGTCTCCATGCGACTGGTCGCCAATCAGAACCCCGACAAGGTCATCGAGGGCATTGCCTCCTATGTCCGACAACATCAGCGCCCGGGAACGGTGGTGGAATTTGCGGTTCTCTCCAAGTCCCGCCCGGTGCTGTTGGACCGACACAGTTTCGCGATGGCCTCGGCTGCCGCGGCGATGGAGGAGGCCTTCGGCCGCCGACCGGTGATGATCCGCTGCGGGGCGTCGGTGCCCGTGACGGAGATCTTCCAGCGGATCTTCGGTCTGGACGCCGTGCTGATGGGCCTGGGCCTTCCCGATGATAACCCCCACGCCCCCAACGAGCGGTTCCGTCTGGAGCACCTCTGGCGAGGGTCGGAGGCCTCGGCGGCGTTGATGGGGAACCTCTCGGCCGAGAAAGTCGCGAGCAGGTTGGCTTGACAGACCGGCGGCGATGGGGATAATACCCCGATTCTTGAACCGAAGGAGTCCGCACCGTGTATGCGATCATTGAAGACAGCGGCCAGCAGTTCCGCGTCTGCGAGGGCGACCTGCTGAATGTAGACCTCCGCGACTTGGCCGAAGATGCCAAGGAACTGACCTTTGACCGGGTTCTGCTGGTCAGCGGCGATGGAGGCGTCAAAGTGGGCGCCCCGCTGGTGGCCGGGGCCAAGGTGTTGGCCGAGATCGTCGAGGCCGTGGAACTGGGTCCGAAGATTCACATCTACAAGATGCGGCGGCGCAAGAATTACCGCCGCAAGACCGGGCACCGCCAGCGGTATATCCAGGTCCGAATCGCCAAGATCGTCGCCTAGGGAACCTCTTTGCGGCCTTCCAATAGTTTCAAGAGGCCCTCCAGCATTGCCGCCAGGGCCTCCGCGCCACCGGCCTGGAATGTGGTTTGTCCGGAAGGCCCACAGAGTTTCTTCATGATTTCCATCCGCCCCGCGGAATCCTTGATGCGATTGTGCAGGGGGCCTCGCAACCGGCCAATGGCCTCGGCGAATTTACCCACCCTCGGCGGCAGGGCGTCGGCCAGGCGGTTGCGGATCTCCACCGCCAGCGCCGGGGCCGAGCCTCCGGTTCCCACGGCCACCACCACGTCCCCTTCGTCGATGACCGCCGGCAGAAAGAAATCGCAGTCTTCCGGCCCATCGGCGACATTCACCATCGCCCCGGCCAAGCGGGCGTCGGCGGCGATCCGCGAGTTGACCGCTCGATCGTCCGTGCAGGCCAGGACCACAAACGCGCCGTTCAGGATTTCGCGATGGTAGCTGTGGCGGAGGACGGTCATTCCTGATGTGTCCGCGCCGGCGGGGATTTCCGGGGCGGCCAACGTCACGTCCGCTCCGGCCTCGACCAGCCTCCTGGCCCGTCGCAGGCCCACTGCCCCGGCGCCGATGACCACCGCCCGCCGGCCCTGGAGTTTCAGCATGATCGGATAGGTTTTCATCGCCGGCCTGCCTCCGCCATTGAGGTTCCCGCCCTCTCGGCCGCGCCGCCTGCCCGCGCTTGCGCGACGGCCTCCAGCAGGGCGCGGGCCTTGTCGAGGGTTTCGACGTACTCGGCCTGGGGGTCCGAATCGGCGACGATCCCTCCGCCGACCTGCGCCAAGGCCCGATCGGCGTCGCAGACAATCGTGCGAATGGCGATGTTCCATTCGCAATTGCCGTCCACCCCGACGATGCCGATGCAGCCGGTGTATACGCCGCGCGCCAGGCCCTCCAGTTCGTCGATGATCTCCATCGCGCGAATCTTGGGCGCTCCGGTAATCGATCCGCCGGGAAAGCACGCCCGCAGCAGGTCGGCGATCCCAACGCCGTCTTGCAGACGCCCCCGGATCGCGCCCGTCAGGTGGAAGACCGTCGGATGGGCCTCCAGCCGCCTCGGCTCGACGACCTCCACGCTGCCGTAGCGGCAGACGCGCCCCAGGTCGTTGCGAAGCAGATCGATAATCATGGCCAGTTCGGCGTTGTCCTTGGCACTTGCCAGCAGTTCCGCCGCCGCGGCCCCGTCGGCGTCGTCGTCGCCCGTACGCCGCCGGGTGCCCTTGATCGGGCGGGTCAGGACGCAATCGCCTCGGCGGCGCAGAAAAAGTTCCGGCGAGCTGGACAGCACCGCGCAGGTCTGTCCGGCTGATTCAAATCGCAGGAATGCCCCGTGCCAGGATGGGTTCCGCCTCCGCAGGGCGCGATAGATCGCCTCCGGGGCTGGCGCGTCCTCGATGACAAACCGCTGTGAGAGATTCACCTGGAAAACGTCGCCTGCGGCGATGTAGTCGATGCAACGGCGCACGGCGCGGCGGTATTGCTCGTTGGAAAAGTTCGCCCGCGCCTCCGATGGCGCCGCCGTCCAACCGGCTGGGCGCGCCGGTGGGGAGAGCGGGTCTGCTTGCGGTTCCTTCACCGCAACGACCAGGCGACGGAGGGCGTCGCCCGCTTGGCCGGTGCGTTCAACGTGTCGATCGAACTTCAGTTCCGCCAGCCACCACCGCCGTTGAAGGGCGTCATAAACCAGGAGGGCGTCGTAAAAGGCCAATCGCAGGTCCGGCAGGCGGGTGTCCCGCCTGGCCCCGCCGGGGAGTCGTTCAACGAGCCGGCCGACCTCGTAGCCGACATACCCGATCCAACCGGGGACGTAGGGGGCGGGGCGGTCGGCCTTGGCGATGGACACGGCGCCAAAGGCCTTCCCCAGCGCCGACCAGAACTCCGTGTCTCCCTTGGCCAATACGTTTCCGCGGCGGTTGGTCAAGATACCTTCGCGGAGCGTCAGCACCTCGACGGGCCGGACCGCCAGGATGGTGTAGCGGCCGAAATCGGGATGAGTCGCGGAGGACTCCAGGATCGCCGGTTCCTCCTCGGCGAACATGGCCTCCAGCAGCGCCTCCGGTTCCGTCTGGACATCCAGAAGCTGCCATCGCAGGCTTGCCGTCAGATTGTCCAGACCGTCTATCATGCCCATGCAATGCCTTGGAATTCACCCGTCCACACAACAGGGAAACCATATCAACACGATGTCCCCCAAGGGGTCAACGGGGTTTTGTCGTCGTCTCCGTCGGGGTGGGCGGAATGTCTGGCAAGGCATAGATGGTGATGACCGGTCCGCGAACCGGCTGGGAAGCCGGCGAGGTTGCCGTTTGACTTGCGGGCGCGGTGGCAGTTGTCGGCTCGCTGGCGGCGGACAGGGTGGGCAAGTCAAGTTCCTGGTAAACCCTCAGGCCTTCCTGTTGCAACAGCTCCAGGAGTGGGATGCTGGGGGGCAAGCCCGCCGAAAGTCGATCCACCAAGCCGTCGCTGAGGACCGAGGGGTATCCGTAGGTCTGCGAGAGGCGAAGGATCTCCAGCCAGTCCACCCACAGGTGCGTAACGCCCATGCGGTGGAGTTCGGCGATCATCTCGCCGGGAGATAATCCTCGCCTCGCCATCGCCGCCAGCGGGTGGTCGTCGAAGGCCGTGGCGTAGATCGTCCCCTTGGGCAGATAGAAGGCCTTGGCCTCGCCCACCGTCAGGATGCGAGAATCGGGGGGAAGCTCCTGGGCCTGCTTCCATGGCCACAGGCCGGCGATCTGATCCGCCGAGACTCCTTGGGCGGGCAAGTGGCCGCCGGCGACCCGGAAGACGCCATAGGACACGGCCAGGTTGATGCCCGCGGCGGCGATGAATATCGCCACCGCCAGCGCCATGCCCCAAGGCCCGTGCTCCGGGCGGGTGGCGGCGGAGCGGAATGGGTTGGCCTGGACCCGGCTGACCTGGACTAACAGACCCCCGGCTAGCAGTGACATCGGCACCAGTGCAGGCATGAGGAACCTGGGGGGCATTCCCTGCGTCACGGTCGCCCAGACCGCCAGTTGGATCACCCAGACAGCCGCCAGCGCCCAGTCCCATGTGGTGTTCGCCCGGCCGACCGAGGCGACCAAGGCGCAGACCGCCAGACCCGCCAGGAGTTTCAGCAGGGGACCGAACCACTGGGACACCAGGAAGTTGTGGTAGAACAATTCCGCGCCGGTGGGTTGCGGGGGCATTCGCCAATCGGCCGGGGTCGGTACAGGTGGTTTCCTTTGGGGACTATGTCCATCCACCCAGCGTTGTTGCGATTCCCCCGGCCAGTGGCCTTTGCCGAGATATTGTGTGGCCAGGGGGAAGACGGGGTTTCCCGTTAGCAGCGTGTTCCTCGCAAGCCAGGGTGAAAACAGCACTCCCGCCAGGGCGACAGCGGCCAAGGCATGCCCCACCAGGGTCAGCTTCTTCCAGGCGACCCCCAGCATGACCACCGCCACGGGGACGACGACGAAGCCCACCGAGAGGTACTTCACGGCGCAGGCGCCGCCCATGGCAAGCCCCAGGCACGAAGCCGACCGCAGCGACGCGTCGCGCATCCACTGTCGCAGCCACAGCAGCGCCAGCGTCAGGTAGAAGACTTCCGCCAGTTCCACCATGCCCAGCCAGCTCATGTAGACGGTCATCGGGGCGGTGGCCAGCAGCGCAGCCGATAGCCGCCCGCGGAGATCATCCTCCCGCCGCAGCGTCCCCCATACCGCCGCCACGGACAAGATCGCGAACATCCCGTGGACAAACTTGGCCAGGAAGACGCCCTCATATGCCCCGCCGCGGAGGCACATCGCCAGCAGGAAGAGCATCTCCACGCCCAGGGGATAATGGCTGTAACAGTTGTGGGCCAAGCCGCTGATGTGCTGGTTGTCGTAGTATTCGCGCGGGACCTGGAGGTGGTATTCCAGGACGTCGTACTCGTCGCTGAAGGCCTCCTGCCAGACGGCGGGGGGGCGGGTCGCCCCGGCGATCCACAGGCCGACCGCCACGGCCAGGAGGATCCAGATGAGCGTCCTGCCGTCGAGGCGTCGGGGCAGGCGAAGGCCCTCGGTGCTCTTGCGTCCCCACCAGCCGGCCAGCAGAACCCCGCCCGCGACGACCGGCCACCACAGCCAGGCGCGAAGCAGGCCGGTGGTCAGCGAGGCGACAATCAGCATCGTCGTCGAGATCATCCACAGGCCGACGCCCGCGGCGGTGGCGGCCACCAGCGCCTTGGGCGCATCGTGAGGGGCGATTCGCCGAATGACCAGGTAGCCGTAGCCGCCGGCTGACAGGACGATCAGACCGGCCACGGTGGCTTCACTGGCGGCGGTGATGACCGCCAGGAGGGACGCCACCCTGTTGCCGGTGGCGCTCAGCAGCGACGCGGCGCCGGCCAGCATCGAGAGGATCACAATCGTGGCTGGCGACAAGGTGCCGGAGGATTCCTGCCGGGTTTCCATCAACCCGCCTGCCCGCCGGAGTCCACGAACTGGGTCTTGTAAAGGTGTCCGTACAATTCGCAGCGGACCAGAAGTTGCTGGTGGGTTCCGATGTCCGCCACCACGCCGCCGTTCATGACGATGATGGAGTCGGCCGCCAGCACCGTGGCGAACCGATGGGCGATCAGGAACGTGGTGCGCCCCTTGATGAACTCGGCGGTGGCCAGGTGAATCTTCCGCTCGCTGTCGCTGTCCACCTGGCTCATCGCCTCGTCGAGGATGAGGATGGCCGGGTCGCGCAGGATCGCCCGCGCCAGGGCGATCCGCTGCCGCTGCCCGCCCGAAAGCGTCGCGCCGTACTCCCCGACCATCGTGTCGAATCCGTTGGGAAGATCGGAGATAAACTCATCCACGAACGCCTTGCGTGCGGCGGACAGCACGTCCTGGGGCCTGGGCCTGCGGAGGCCGTAGGAGATGTTCTCGGCGATGGTGGCGGCGAAAAGGATCGTATCCTGCGTGACCAGTCCGATCTGCCGCCGCAGCGATCGAACGGAGTATTGGGAGATATCGTGGCCGTCGATGAGGATCGTTCCGGTGGTGGGGTCCAAAAGGCGCGGGATCAGCGACACCAACGTGGTTTTCCCGCTGCCGTTGGGACCGACAATCGCAACGGTCTGCCCCGCGCGGACCGTGAAGCTGGCGTCCTTGACGGCGTCCTCGGACGCACTGGGATAGCGAAAACTGACCCCGCGGAACTCGATGGACTCCCCCAGGCGGGGCAACATGGGAGCCGCCTGGACGCGCTTTTCCTGCGGGGTGTCCTGGAGGTCGAAGATCCGCTTGGCGGCAGCGTCGGCCTGGGAGAACCGCATCGTCACCTTCGCCAGCTTTCGCACCGGGTCGAAAATGGCGAACATCGTCACCATCCAGGTGAGGAACACGTCGCGATCCAGCATCCCGGTGAAGACCAGGTAGCCCGCCGCTCCGGCGGCGACCATCCCGGTGGCGATGCCCAAGGACTCCACCGTCGGACCGGTGGCCGCGTCGAGTCGCTCCATGCGGTTCTGTTGGCGCAGCAACTGGCGGTTGACGCGGAAGAACCGCCGCCGCTCGGCGCCCTCCATCGTGTAGCTCTTGACCACGCGGATGCCGTGCAGCGTCTCGTTGAGGATCGCCAGCATCATCGACCAGCTCTCCAGCGACCGCCGCGACGCCCGGTGCATCTTTGTTCCGAACCGCCGGATCATCCAGAAGGCCGGAGGACCGGCCACCATTGCCACCAGCGTCAGTTGCCAGGAGCAGGACATCGCCAGGATCACCAGGCCAATCGCCTTGGCCGGTTCGACGAGCGTCTTGCCCAGCAGCGTGTTCTGCCCGCGGGCCAATTCGCTGGTGTCCTGCACGAAGCGGCTGGTGGCGTCGCTGACGCCCTTTTCGGAGAAGAACGTCGTGGGCAGGTGCAGCACGACATTGTAGTTGTCGCACCGCAGGTCCATGATGCCGCGCCACACCGCCGTGCCGACGAAGTACTCCTGGATAAAGGTGAACACCGCCCGCACAACGGTGACCACCAGCACGATGACCAGCAGGCCCAGGAACATCTCGAAGCGGTCGCGGAATTCCCGAGGCTGTTTGATGCGCAGGGCCGCCCAGGCCAGCAGGCGGGAGGTCAGCTTCGCTTCGCCCAGGTGGATATCCACCCGTCGCTGCGTCTGGCCACGCTGGTCATAGACGACCATCGCTACGGTCCGGCCAGCCGGGGTCACCGTCAACTCGTGGGTGAGTTGCACGGCGCCAAGCAGCGAGTGTGGGCCGCCGCCGTCGTCCAGCCCGATGATCCAGTCGTTGGCCTGGAGTCCCGCCTGGGCGGCGCGTTTTCCCGCCTCGACGACTTGGATCGCCAGCATGGGGGGCCGACCGGACACCGAGACGGCGCCGAGGCGCGTGGCGGTACCCAGGCGGTCCTGCGCGACGGCGTTGTACGCCCAACCGTGAAGGCCCTCGTCGGAGATGAGGATCTTGGCCGCGGGCAGCATCAGCCCCAGCCCGCCGGTCCAAAGGGCCGCGACGATCAGCACGCAGCCCAACGCCACCGCCAGCCTTCCGCGGTAGGGCCATAGGTATTTCAGCGAGCGGAAAAAGTATTCCATGGTTCGATCATCCGGGGCGGGGGTCTTTTATACGGGCTTGGCGGCGGCGGCGTCAACCGCGGGGCAGGGAACACACGCCGCATCAGGTCCACAAATGTAGCGGCGCCGCCGAGGCGGCCGTGATGACCACGTTGTCCCAAACCAGGCGAGGATTGACGTTCCGCCAGATCGCTTCCTCCAGTTCGCTGAGTTGTTCGAGGATCTCCGCCAGCCCCGCGGGGCCAAACCGCTCGGCCAGGGAGGCGATGGCCGAAGCCTGGTCGGCGTGTGCCAGCGGCCGCTGCGAGCCTGTGGCCAGGGTGAGGGCGTCGCGGTATGCGCTTGCGATCAGCTCCAGCAATTCTCCCGTGGCCTGCCGCGAGGCGAGGTTTTTGGACAGTTCCGCTCCGTCGATTTTCTTGGCTTCGGCGACGGCTGTGGCGGCCAGGTCTTCGGCGGCTTTGTGCAGTTGGTCGGCCCATTCGGCGTCGCCCTCGTTGGGCAGGTTCGCCAGGCGGTCGATGATCCGGAGTTTGACCGGATAGAGGTCCCGTCCCGCCCAGCGAATGGCGCGTCCCACCGAACCGTCGGTGTAGACCGACCAGAAGGCCGCCTGTTGGGAGGGAACACCTTGGGACAGAAGCTTGTCGCGGATGAACTCAGCCGGCAGGGGACGAAAATCGATCGTGACGCAGCGGCTCAGCGTGGTGGGCAACAGGTCTCCGCTGCGACGGCAGATCAGGATGATCGTCACGCCCGGCGGCGGTTCCTCCAGGGTCTTTAGAAGCGAGTTCTGAGCGGCGACGCTCAGCAGTTCGGCCTCCAGGACGATAAAGACCTTGCCGCGTCGCCTCGCCGAGGCCAGCGAGGCGGGGGCGATTAAAAAAGCGCGGATGACGTCGATGCCCAATTCCTGCATGACCCGCTCGCGCACGTCGCGGTCCTCGTGATACCGGGCCAGTTCCTTGCGCACCAGGTACAGATCGGGGTGCGAGCCGTTCGATGCCATGGCGCAACCCGGACAAGTCCCGCAGGCCAGGGACAGCGGAAAATCGGCGGGCAGTTCTTTGAATCGGTCCCCGTTGGGGCGAGTTTGGGGCTTTTCGCACAGAAGCACCGCCGCCCAGGCCTCCGCCGTCGTCCGCCGGCCTACCCCGCTGGGACCGACAAACAACATCGCGTGAGACATGCGCCCCGCGTGATGCATCCGTTGAAGCCTCGTGATGGCGCTGTCCTGTCCGACGATTTCAAGGAGCGAAAGCATTTCGTGGCCGATCTTGCGTTGGGGATCCGATCAATCGCCCCAGGGATGTCCGGCGATGGTCTCCCGCAGGCGCCGCTGTACTTCCTCAGTGCCGGCGGATGCGTCGAGGACGGCGAACCGTTGGGGATGATCGGCAGCCTGTTTCAGGAACAACTCGCGCACCCGACGGTGGAAGGGCAGGTTCTTGGCCTCCATCCGGTCCTTGGCGCCCGTCAGCCTCGCCAGGCCGGCGGCGGGATCGATGTCCAGGATGACCGTCAGGTCCGGCCAGACGTCGCCCACGGCGACCCTGGCGGCCGACAGAATGGCCTCAACGTCCGCCCCGCCGGCGCCCTGGTAGGCCACCGTCGAGGAAATATAGCGGTCGCACAGCACGCAGCAGCCCGCCCGCAGCGCCGGGGCGATCACCTCGGCCACCAGTTGCGCCCGGCTGGCCATATAGAGCATCAGCTCGCAGGCGATGGACATCTTCTCGTGCGAGCGGTCCAGCAGGATTTGACGTATTCGGTCGCCGATGACCGTGCCGCCGGGGTCTCGCGTCCGAACTAACTCCACGCCGGTCTGGCGGAGGAAATCGGCAAGGGAGGCCAACTGCGTGCTCTTGCCCGCCCCGTCGGGACCGTCAAGGACGATGAACTTTCCTGCGAGTATTGAAGCATCCAGGGTCATGGTGGCGGTAGTATCGCCGCCTCGGCGACCGTTTACAAGTGTCGCGGCGGCAACGCGCGGCGGCATTGTGGCGCTGCGGTGAATCATCATAGAATGGTCGAAGGCACGCATGACTGAAAAATCCACCAGTGACGTTGTCCGCCGGCGATTGAGGATTCGGGGCCAGGTCCAGGGCGTCGGTTTCCGCCCGTTTGCCTATCGACTTGCGGTCCGGCTGGGCCTGTCTGGATTCGTTCTCAACGACGCCGCCGGGGCGACCATCGAGGTCCAGGGACCGCCCCAGGCGGTGGGGGAGTTCCGCCGACGCCTGGAGAGGGAACAGCCTCCGCTGTCGGCCATCGAACAATGCACCGAAGAGGAGATGCGCCCCCTGGCGAAAGAGGACGGTTTTATGATCCGTCCCTCCATCGGCGGGGAGATGGCCGACGCCCAGGTGACGGTGGACACAGCCGTCTGCGCCGACTGCCTGCGCGAGATGGGCGACCCGGCCGATCCACGATATCGCTATCCGTTCATCAACTGCACCAACTGCGGTCCGCGGTACAGCATTGTCGCGGGGATTCCCTATGACCGGCCCAATACCACGATGGCCGATTTCCACCTCTGCGATCTCTGCGCCGCCCAGTACGCCGATCCCGCCGACCGCCGCTTCCACGCCCAGCCGGTGGCGTGTCCCCGATGCGGTCCCAGTGTCGCTCTGGTGGACACGCATGGCAAGCCGGTGGTTTGCGATGACCCAATCGCCGCGGCGGCCCAGATGCTGCACGCGGGGCGGATCGTGGCGATCAAGGGCCTGGGAGGGTTCCAACTGGCCTGCCGCGCCGATGACGAGCACGTCGTGGGACGCCTGCGGGAGCGGAAGCGGCGCGACGCCAAGCCCTTCGCCGTCATGGTCGCCGACATCGCGGCGGCCGAGGCGTTGTGCGAGGTGGATAGCGCGGCCCGGCGGCTGCTGAGCGGCCCGATCCGTCCGATCGTGCTGCTTCCGGTTCGAGCGGGCGCGCCGATCGCCGCGTCGGTGGCCCGCGGCCTGGGAACCCTGGGCGTCATGCTGCCCTACACGCCGCTGCATCACCTGTTGTTCTCCCACGGTCTGGGGGCGATGGTGATGACCAGCGGCAACTACAGCGACGAACCGCTGGTCAAGGACAACGATGCCGCCATCGCACACCTGGGCCGCATCGCCGACGCCATCCTGCTCCACAACCGGCGGATCCAGCGGCCGCTCGACGACAGTGTGGTGCAGTCAGCCGGCGGCAACCTGCCGGTCCTTCGGCGGGCGCGGGGTTATGCGCCCCAGCCGATCCGTCTGGCGGGACTGGCCCGCACCGATACAGCGATCCTGGCCGTCGGGGCGGACCTCAAGAACACCGTCTGCCTGCTCCAGGGCGATCGGGCGGTCCTCAGCGAGCACATCGGCGATCTGTCCGACGGGCGGGCCTACCGCCATTTCATCGGGACCATCGACCATCTGGAGTCACTTTTCGACCTCCGCCCGGCGACCATCGCCGCCGATCTGCACCCGCAATACCTCTCCACGCAATATGCCTTGAGGCGTCACCGGGGACGCTTGTCCGGCCGCCCGGCCTTGCCGATCGTACGCGTGCAGCACCACCATGCACACGTTGCCTCCTGCCTGGCCGAGTGGGGGCGCGCCGGCCCGGCCATCGGGATCGCCTGCGACGGTACGGGATATGGGGACGATGGCGCCGTCTGGGGCTGCGAGATCCTCCAGGCGGACTTGCGGGAGTATCGTCGCCTGGGGCATCTCCGCTACCTGCCTATGGCCGGGGGAGACGCCGCCGCGCGGGAGACGTTTCGCCCCGCCCTGGCGGCGCTGCGCGATGCGTTCGGTGATGAATTCCTTTCCGTGTCGCGGAAATATCTCCCATCCGTGGCGCCGGGGATTCTGGAGGGGGTGGCCTCGGCACTGGAGGCGGGGGTCAACTGTCCGCCGGCCAGCTCGCTTGGACGGTGGTTTGACGCCGTCGCGGCGCTGTGCGGCCTGGCCGATTGCAATCGTTTTGAAGGCCAGGCGCCCATGCTCCTGGAGGCCGCCGCGGCCGCCGACGTCGCGGACGCCTACGAGTTCGACATGACCTCCTCCCAGCCGTTTGTCATCGACCTGCGGGCGATGGTTCGCGGTATCGTGGCGAACCTGGAGGCCGGGACCGCGCCAGCCATGGTAGCCGGAAGGTTTCACAACACGGTTATCGCCTTTCTGTCCACGGCGGCCCGACGCGCCAGGGAGGCGACGGGCCTGAACCTCGTAGTGATGTCGGGCGGTTGTTTCGCCAATCGGCGATTGTCGGCCGGGCTGGCCGCGGCGATGGAGGCCGACGGTTTCGAGGTGCTGCGACATCGTCTGGTTCCCTGCAACGACGGTGGCGTGGCGCTTGGCCAGGCCGTCGTCGTCGCCGCGCGGGCCTGATGCGCCCCATAAGCAACATTCGTTTTGGTTCCCCACGGTCCGCTCTATACAATGTGACCGTCAAGCCGTCGGGGCGCTGTCGCGGTCCGCGGGCTTGTCGGACCGCGGAGTCGATCATGTGCCTTGCCATACCCGCCAGGATCGAAAAGGCCGCCGGCCAGGATGCCACCGTCGCCCTGGACGGTAGTTCCGCCGAAATCTCCCTGGCGCTGGTGCCTGAGGCCAAGGTGGGCGATTGGGTGCTGGTCCACGCCGGCTATGCCATTGCCATCCTGGATCCCAAGGAGGCCCGCCAGACCTACGACCTGCTCAAGGAGATGGAGTCTCTTTCCGCTACCGACGCCGAAGATGGGGGAGGGGATTAGTTTCCCCAGGGAGTGATACAACCCGCATGGACCCCGTGTCGCAACGAGCTTGTGAAAAGATTCACCAACATGCCGCTCTGTTGGCTTCTCGCGGGCCGCTGCGCGTCATGGAGGTCTGCGGTACCCACACGATGGCCATCGCCCGCAGCGGGCTGAAGGGCCTTCTCCCATCCTGGCTGGAACTTATCAGCGGTCCGGGCTGCCCGGTCTGCGTCACCGACGCCTCTTATCTGGACCAGGCGATGCACCTGGCCGGGCGGGTGGAGGCCCCCGTCATCGCCACCTACGGGGACATGGTCCGCGTGCCGGGGCGAAACGGATCGCTGGCCGAGGCGCGGGCCAGGGGAGCCTCCGTGGAGGTGGTGTACTCGGCGAGCAAGGCCGTGGAATTGGCCGCAAACCACCCAGACCGGCAGGTGGTGTTCCTGGCCGTTGGTTTTGAGACCACCGCACCGGGCACGGCGATGGCCTTGGCACGGGCGCGCCGGGAGAGACTGGCCAACTTCAGCGTCCTGGTCGCCCACAAGCTTATCCTCCCGGCGATGAGGGCGTTGCTGGCTGCCGGAGACGTGCGCATCGATGGTTTCCTCTGCCCCGGGCACGTCAGCGTGATCATCGGTTACGGGGCGTACGCGGACTTGGCGCGGGACTTCCACCGTCCCTGCGTGGTGGCGGGATTCGACCCGCCGCAGATACTGGCGGGCGTTTCGGCGATTCTCGACCAGTTGGCCGCGGGGGAGGCAACGGCCGGTTCGGTCTATCCCAGTGCCTCGGCGGAGGGCAATCCAACCGCGATGAAACTCCTGGATGAGGTCTTTGTTCCCGCTGACGCGACGTGGCGAGGGATCGGCGTGATCCCCGCCAGTGGACTGGTCCTGCGCGAGGCGTGGCGGGAATTTGACGCCGAAACACGGTTTGATTTGCCGAAGATAGAAAGTCATGATCCCGTGGGTTGTCGCTGCGGAGAGGTGATCCGCGGGCTTTGCCGGCCTTGGGATTGCGGTCTGTTTGGCCGGCGATGCACCCCGCGCGACGCGGTGGGGCCATGCATGGTGTCTTCCGAGGGCGCCTGTTCCGCGGCGTACAAGTATGATCCGGCAAGACGGTTTTCGAGGCAGTGATCGCGGACGGTTGGGATTCCTGGATCACAGATGGTGGACAAGGAACACATACAGTTGGCCCACGGTGGCGGTGGGGAACTGACGGCCGAACTGATCGAGGGCGTGATCCTGCCCGCCCTGGGCGGGCCGCAGCGACCGGGGCGGTTGACCGACGCGGCGATCGTTCCCGCCGGGGGGGTGAAGTTCGCCTTCACCACCGATAGTTACGTGGTCCGCCCGCTGGAATTTCCCGGCGGGGACATCGGCAAGCTGGCCGTGGCGGGTACGGTCAACGACCTGTCGGTCATGGGCGCCAAGCCGCTGGCCATGAGCCTTGCCCTGGTCATCCGCGAGGGTTTCGAGATTGCCCTTCTGGGTCGTTTGCTGGAATCGGCCGGTCGTACGGCCCGGGAAGCGGGCGTGTCCATCGTCACGGGCGACACAAAGGTTGTGGAATACGGCGCTTGCGACGGGTTGGTGATCAATACCTCCAGCATCGGGCTTATGCACGAAAAGGCAGCGCTGGGCTTCGAGCGCGTCCAGACCGGCGACGCGATCCTCTTGTCCGGTCCGCTGGGGGAGCATGCCATGGCGGTGATGAGCAAGCGTCGGGGGCTGAGCTTCACCAGCGAACTTGCCAGCGACTGTGCCTCGATCGCCGCGTTGAGCCGGAGCCTGCTGGACCGTTTCGGGCGGGACGTTCATTTCATGCGGGACCCTACCCGTGGGGGGCTGGCGGCGGTGTTGGCGGACCTGGCGGAGGCGACCGGTAGGGGTATCGAAATCCGCGAGGCCGCCATTCCCGTCAACCGCGCCGCGCGGGCGGCGGCGGAAATGTTGGGCTTGGATTTGCTCTCGGCGGCCAACGAGGGTAAACTGGTCGCCGTCGTGGCGGCCGAGGTGGCGGAGCAGGCGGTGGAAGTGCTGGCCCGCCACGACATTGCCGCCCACGCGGCGTTCGTTGGCGTCGTCGGCGAACCCGGCGACCACCCGCTGGTGGAGATGGTCACGTCCATTGGCGGTCGGCGTGTCGTGCAGCGTCCTTACGGAGAGGACCTGCCGAGGATCTGTTAGACAGCACCCAGGAGCCAGACCATGGCCAAACGAATCCTGATCGTGGATGACGACCCGGACCTGCGGGAGGCGACGAGCATCATCCTCCGTGGCGCCGGTCCGGCCGCAGCAGACGTATTGAAGGCCAAGGTGGCGGAATTGCTGAAGTGACCACGGCCCAGAGGCGGGAAAGGACCGACCCATGCTTCCGCAAGTACTGTTGAAGAATCGATTTGACGAGTTTGTCCGGTTCCTGACGTCCACGCATCGCGTGGCGGCGCCGGTGGCCAAGGGACCGCAGTTTGTCTTTGATCTTCTGCATGACTCCCAGGACGTTGACCGGGTACGGATGGACTACGACATCACCATCCTTCCGCCCAAGAAATACCTGCTGGCGACCCATGAGCGCCTGCTGGAGTTCGCCGGTCGCGATCCCGCCTCGGCCAATGCGCCGATCCAGGCCCTCCCGACCGTGCTGCTGGGCGTACATCCTTACGACCTGCATGCCATCGCTACGGCGGATGCGTTTTTCAGTTTGGACCCGGCCGATCCGTATTACCAGGCCCGTCGCGCGGCGACGAAGCTCATCGGCGTCAACGTCCAGGCCCCGGCCAACGACCATCAGTTTCAGGCCGACATGGGCACGCTGGAACCCCCCCAGGGCGGCTTCGAGCTGTTCATGACGGACCTGGGCGACCGCTACTTTGTGGAAGTGGGCAGCGCCGAAGGCGCGGCGATCATGAAGACCAGCGGGTTGTTCGCCCCGGCCGGTCCGGCCGAGCACAAGGCCAAACAGAACTATGACCGCATCAAGGCGGGCAACTTCGTCAAGAAACTGCCCTACGACACCCGCTACCTGCCCGAGATGCTTAACGCCAGCTACGACTCGTTGCTGTGGGAGGCCATCGCGCGGCGGTGCTTCAGTTGCGGAACCTGCACCAATGTCTGCCCCACCTGCTTCTGTTTCGACGTCCAGGACAAGCTCAACATCGACGCCGTCAGCGGCAACCGGGGGCGCGTCTGGGATTCCTGCCAACTGAAGGTCTTTGCCGAGGTGGCCGGCGGGGAGAACTTCCGCGAGCATCGCGCCTCGCGGACCCGCCACCGGATGTTCCGCAAGGGCAAGTACATCTTCGACCGCACCGGGCGGACCGGCTGCGTCGGTTGCGGACGATGCATCTACCATTGCGTGGCCAACATCTCCATCCTGGAGGCCTTTCTTCAGATCGCCGGCGAGGCGGCCGAGATCGTCTCGGCTGAACCGAAGAGATAACGAGGAACCACGATGAAAGCCAAGGCCGACGTCAACGACCATCCCGTTGAATCCCCCTACCTGCCCCGCATCGCGCGGGTGGCGGATTCGAAGAAATTCACCGACAAGGAGACCTGGTTGCGGATCGAGTTTCCCGATGGGGCGGGAATCCAGTACTCCGCCGGGCAGTTCATGGAGGTGGGCGTCTTCGGTGTGGGCGAGTCGCCGATCTCCATCTGCTCGGGACCGGGGCATCGCCACGACCTGGAGATGTGCGTCCGCGGCGTGGGCGACGTGACCAAGGCCATCAACTTGGCGAAGACCGGAGACACACTGGCGGTTCGCGGGCCTTTCGGAAACGGTTTCGACATGGACATCGTCGCCGGGCGGGACCTGCTGTTCGTCGCCGGCGGGCTGGGCTTGGCGCCCTGCCGAAGCTTCATCCAGGCCGCGCTGGACCAGCGGGAGAAGTTCAACCGCGTGATCATCCTCTGCGGGGCGCGGACCCCGGCGGACCTGCTGTTCCCCGACGACCTGTCCGCCTGGGCCAAGCGAAACGACTGCGAGTTCCTGGCCACCGTCGATCGCGGAAACGAAACCTGGACGGGCAACACCGGGGTCATCACCACGCTGTTCCGCAAGATGGCCAGGATCGACCCGGTCAATACCGTCGCCTTCATCATCGGTCCTCCGGTGATGTTCAAGTTTGCCGTGCTGGAGGCGTTGGCGATGGGCATGCGAAAGACCGCCATCTACTGCTCCCTGGAGCGGAGGATGAAGTGCGGGCTGGGCAAGTGCGGCCACTGCCAGATCCGCGACATCTACGTCTGCCAGGAAGGGCCGATCTTCAGCTACGCCGAGGTGATCAAACTGCGAGAGGGCATCTGAACCGCCCCAGCGGGCGGCGCCGACGCCGGGAGACCAAGGAATGTCCGACAAACCCAAGATATCCTTCCACGACTTCACCAGTTGCGAGGGCTGCCAGCTCCAGGTGCTCAACTGCGAAGACGAGCTGCTGGACATCCTGGGCGCCGTGGAGATCGTGCAGTTCCGCGAGGCCATCGACGACCGCCGTGAGGACTACGATATCGCCTTCATCGAAGGGGCGTTCAGCCGGGAGTCCGACCG
>Ga0315284_10004560_pt1 | contig 19664 bp, 18 predicted proteins | sample YL17G09_16_MG_FD_203696 | JGI IMG/M metagenome (GOLD analysis project Ga0315284, IMG submission 203696) | Sediment microbial communities from Yellowstone Lake, YNP, Wyoming, USA - YL17G09_16 | ecosystem: Environmental > Aquatic > Freshwater > Lake > Sediment | place: USA: Wyoming | collected... | reverse complement strand
CCGTCCTTCCGGTCGACATCCCTCTCCGAAACCCCCTCGGCGACACGGCCTCGTGTTTCCGAAACTGCGCTGAAAAATACAACGGATCGTCATACCCCACGGTCGCCGCAATCTCCTTGACCGACAATGCGGTGTTTGACAGGAGGTGCTTCGCCCAGTTCATGCGCTGGGTGATGAGATACTGCATGGGCGCAACGCCCAGATGCCGCTTGAAGAGTCGGTGAAAGTGCGTGGCGCTCATCCCCGCGGCAGCACAGATGTCGGCGGTGGACACCGGTACAGCCAGGTTGCGCTCGATGAAGTCGAGTCCTCGCTGCACTGTTGACGGCATGCGTGGGCCCAGGGAGGCAGCGAGTTCCGAGAGTATCCGGAATGCCAGCACAGACGATTCTTCGATGAGGTTGGGCGGTTTGTGCGCGAGCAGGCGTCGACTTTGGCGGAACATCCCGAGCAATGCGTGCGGATCACGTGGCCTGATGTGGTCGAGCGTGATGAGCCCAGACTGGCGAAGCAGCGCATCGAGCAGAGATCCCTGCATCGTGACATGCCGCTTGCACAGGAATCCTGCCGGCCCAACCGCATACCTGTGCCGGGCTCCCATGCGCAGGAGGTACACATCCCCGGGCACGACGGTGTACGACCGGCCATCCTGCTCGAACACCGCATTTCCAGCAGTGACGATTTCGACGCCGAAGAGCTCGGAGCGGCTGCGCGTGAAGGCGTGGGAGTGCGCCCACAGCGAGGATCCCGACGTGGCTACATACAGGAGAGGGTGGTATGTGGCATGTTCCGCGCCAAAGAGAAGATCGGTCCTCTCTGAGAACTCCGGCATCCGCCTGATTCGCTGGTAGGAAATCACATGTTTCAGTATACGTTATGCCATGGGGGATGGACGCGGGCGGAGGTATATTTTCTGCGGTAGGGGCGGAAGACGTTGTTGAGCCCGCCCCGCGCTCGATGCACCGGCCGTCGAGTAGGGTTCCTGCCCGTATCGAGACGACCGGTGCATCGAGACGGCCGGCACTCGGTCAGCGACCAGTCGGGCGCCTGACTCAACAACCCCGGGGCTGAGCCGCAAAGGACTGCCGCGCAAACCCGGAATCGACGACCACTCGCATCTCCGACGAAAGGACCCCTTTCCATGGCAAAGATCACCTTCATGGGCGCCGGCAGCACCGTCTTCGCAAAGAACATTCTCGGCGACTCTCTCATGACCCCGGCCCTGCGTGACGCGCACATCGCCCTGTACGACATCGACGGCGACCGATTGCGCGAATCCAAGAGCGTCATCGACACCCTCAATGTCAACATCAACGAGTCGCGCGCAACCGTCACCGCACACCTGGGCGTGGCCAATCGCCGCAAAGCGCTTGCGGACGCCGACTTCGTGGTGAATGCCATTCAGGTGGGCGGGTACAAGCCCAGTACCGTCATCGACTTCGAGATTCCCAAAAAGTTCGGACTCAAGCAGACCATTGGCGACACGCTGGGCATTGGCGGCATCTTCCGCGCCATGCGTACCATTCCGGTGGTGCTTGACTTTGCGCGAGACATGGAAGATGTGTGCCCGAACGCATGGTTCCTCAACTACGTCAACCCCATGGCAATGATCACCGGCGCAGTGCAACGTGCCTCGTCAATCCGAACGGTGGGTCTCTGCCACTCGGTGCAGGCAGCAGTGCCCGGCCTTCTGGGCAATCTCGGCATGAAGCAGCCCGCCGACCACACACAGTGGAAGATTGCCGGCATCAACCACATGGCATGGCTGCTCGAGGTCTCCCACAACGGGCGCGATCTCTATCCCGAAATCAAGCGTCGTGCTGCCGCCATGAATGCCAAGGCCCGCAACAAGGGTGCGAAGAAGCACTGGGACATGGTGCGCTACGAACTGATGCGTCACTTCGGGTATTACATCACCGAGTCGTCGGAGCACAACGCGGAATACTCACCGTACTGGATCAAAGCGACACATCCCGGACTCATCGAGGAGTTCAACATCCCCATCGACGAGTACCCGCGCCGGTGTGTCAACCAGATCAAGGGCTGGAAGAAGATGAGTCGCGATTTTGTCAACAACCCCACGCTGCGCCACGACCGGGGCCACGAGTATGGCTCGTACATTATGGAGGCCATTACCACGGGCGTTCCTACCCGCGTGCACGGGAATGTAATCAACAACGGACTCATCGCCAACCTGCCGCGTGAGGCGTGCGTTGAGGTACCGTGTCTGGTTGACCGCAATGGCGTGCAGGGGTGCTCTGTGGGAGCGCTGCCGCAGCAGTGCGCGGGGCTCAACATGACCAACATCAACGTGCAGTTCATGGCAATCGAGGCGGCATTCACCGGGAGGAAAGAGGCGCTTTATCACGCGGCCATGCTCGACCCGCACACCGCGTCTGAGCTTCCGTTGGACAAGATCCGTGCGCTGTGCGATGCACTGATCTCAGCTCACGGATCCATGATGCCCCGTCTTCGGTGAGGCCCGGCACCGTGCCAGAAAAAAGAGCCAGGAGGAAGAATCGATGCTTCTCCCTCCTGGCTCCTCCTACGGCCAACCACGCAGGACCAATCGTCGCGCACACGGCTACTCCATCAGATCGCCCGGCTCTTCCATGTCGCCCACCAGGTCGTTGTACGACTTCTTGCGGGCGTTCTCAAAGTCCAGTTCGTCAACGCTCTCTGGATCGCCTGCCGCGTCCTCGGTGTCCTCGTGCTCGCGGAAGATCTCGTCTGCATCGTACTCATCACGGTTGTTCATAGGGCCTCCTTCCCTTGTCTTTGTTACTTCGGCCATAGTACGGTTGATATTATAGGCGTATTTTGGGGTGTTGTCCACTCTTTTTTTTGGCGACCAATGCACGCGCGATGTCTGCCCGGCGTGGCTCCCCAAGACGTTGTATTTTCGGACGATCTGCGGTCGGGAGGCGAGTCCCCGAGGCCACTGCCGGTCACGATGGGCGAGGCCGAGATGCGCGCAGAATTGGCGCCCGGAGCTTTTCCAGTGGCATTGTGGCATGTCGTATTATAGAATCAGTGGAGTCAACATGCCGCAGTTCCAAGCCGAAGCGGGCTGCCCGCCGATGACCAAAGGAGCAGGTCGATGAAGTTCGAATTCGCCGAAATGAACGGGTACCGCTTGGTTCGCATCACCGAGGACATTACGCGGGAATCCGATCTCAATGAACTGAAGAGCATTGTGCGGCAGAATCTTGACAGCGGCACCACGAATCTGGCAGTATCATTCACTCACGCGTCGAACTTCTACTCTCCGCTCATTGCCGTGCTTGTGCAGTTTCTCGGATACGTCAAGGAACACGACGGCAACCTCGCCGTTGTGCACCCCAACGAAGGTATGCTTGACGTGCTCAAGCTGGTGGGATTGGGCAAGCTCATGCTGCTGTACACGTCCGAAGACAAGATCGGCACCTGAGATTTCGCCGACTGCCCCCTCCGCGCGGCTACCTTCCGACCATCACCGATCCGCGGCTCACCCGACCATCCGGCTGGTCGAGTCGATACACAACCATTCCCGGTCGCAGCTTCGATAGCGGCACCACCGCCCTCTGTCCCGACACCACGCACGAAGCAACGCTGCTACCGTCCGCCAACCAACGGAGTCCGACCCAGTGCGATGTATTTTTCGTGGATTCGGTCCGAAATGTCGGCAACTACCATTCGACTTCCGGGAAGGTCGCCATGTCTCAAACTCCCAGCACTGCACGTGTCACCGCTCACCACCACAAGGGTTCGGTGCTGCGCCTGACGCAGAGCGTTGGCTCGACCACAGTCCACGGCATCAGCGACACGATCATCCGCGTCCGCGTGAGCAGCCGATCGGAGTCGGGTGAGGTTCCCTCCTACGCGATCGAGGGGCCGGTTCCGAGCCGGGCGTTGGCGGTGAGCCGGTCCGCAGAGTTCATCGATGCGCAAACGGACGCGTGCGGCGTGCGGATTGGCACCGACGAACTGTCACTATCGTTCACTGACGGCAACGGCGCGCTCCTCAGTGCAGGGCTTCCGATCCACTTCGGCGCCGACACGCTCTCCGACACGCGCGTTCCCCAACCAGACGAGGACTTCTTCGGTCTGGGAGAGCGCATCACTCCCCTGGGGCGCCGGGGTTACACTGTTGTCAACTGGAACACCGACAATCCGCACTACCAGCACGAGCAACGCCGATCCATGTACTCGTCGTTTCCGTTCTACGTGGCACTCGACCGTAGCACGGGCCGCTGCTACGGGTACTTTCACGACTCGCCCTGGAAGTCATCGTTTGACATGTGCGATACACTGCCCGATCGGGTGCAGATCGAGGCGTGGGGCGGGGAGCTCAACATCTACTTCTTCTCGGCGCCCACACTCGCCGGCATCCTGCGCGACTACACCATGCTCACGGGCCGACACGCCATGGCCCCGGTGTGGGCGCTGGGCTACCACCAGTGCCGGTGGAGCTACATGAGCACTGCGGATGCACGCCAGATTGTGCAGGAGTTCAGGGCGCGGAAGATCCCCCTCGATGCGTTGTGGTTCGACATCGACTACATGGACAGTTTCCGGGTGTTCACCTTCGACGCCACGCGTTTCGGCGACATGCGGGAGTGCTGTCGAGATCTCGATGACGCAGGCGTGCGGCGTGTGGCGATCATCGACCCTGGCGTCAAGGTCGATCCAGCCGGCGTCTACGATGTGCACGACGAGGGATGCGCCAAAGGCTACTTCGCCAAGGATGCACAGGGCAACGACTACGTGGGCAAAGTGTGGCCCGGAGGCACCAAGTTCCCCGACTTCTCGCGGCCGGACGTGCGCGCGTGGTGGGGACAGCTTCACAAACGCTACTACGACATGGGCATTGACGCCTTCTGGAATGACATGAACGAGCCCGCCGACATGGCGCCCCCCGGTGACAAGACCGTGCCGCTTGATGTACGCATGGACGATGGCGGCCGGCACACGACCATGGAGAAGTTGCACAACGTGTACGCGCTCTTCGAGGCCATGGCCACCGTGCAAGACGGCATGCTCGCCCTCCGCCCCGATGCTCGCCCATTCCTGCTCACGCGCGCGGCGAGTGCGGGCATGCAGAAGTACTCGGCCAAATGGGGCGGCGACAACGTCTCGTCGTGGGGCCACCTCGAGGCGTCGATCCCCCAACTGCTGAACATGGGACTGTCGGGTTTGGGTTTCTTCGGTGCTGATGTAGGAGGATTCGGGGCGAACGCACAGCCGGAACTTCTGGCTCGATGGACCCAGCTTGGCACGTTCTATCCGTTCTTCCGCAATCATTGCTCGACGGGGCAGATCCATCAGGAGCCATGGAGCTTCGGTCCCGAGATCGAGCGTGCATGTCGGGAAGCAATCGAGTTGCGCTACCACCTGCTGCCGTACTTCTACCAGCTTTTTCGGGAGATGCACACGAGCGGTGCGCCCATGGTGCGGCCCCTCTTCTGGCACTTTCAGCACGATGCGCGCACGTATGGTCTGGTTGATCAGTTCATGCTGGGAGCTGACATTGTTGTGGCGCCGGTGACTCGTCGAGGCGCAGAGAGTCGTGCGGTGTACCTGCCGGAGGGCACGTGGTATCACTACTTGACAGGGCGGAAGTTCGCCGGCGGGTGCGAGTACGTGGTGTCGGCGCCGCTCAACAGCATCCCGGTGTTCGTGCGTGCGGGGAGCGTGACGCCTGTGATGCCGGTGGTGGCATCGACGAGGTACATCGACCGGTCGGTACTCACGCTGGAGGTCTTCCCGGGAGAGGGCGACTTCTCGGCACAGCTCTATGAAGATGACACGGAGTCCAACGCGTATCAGCGGGGAGAGTTCTGCTTCAACACCGTCACGTACTCGCATGGAAGGCTGCACGTCGCGCTTGACAAGGCGTCTGGCGTCCGGACAGTGGTGGTGCGCGTGTTCGGGGATGGCGCCTCGTGGCGCGAGCAGCGATTCGAGGATGTGCGGGAAGTGTCGGTCGGGGTGTGAACGGCGGGAAGTGAGAATCGAGAAGTGAGGGGCCTCGCCTTGACCTTCGACCGCTGACCGCGATACATCGACCCCCTCACCGAGCCGACTCTATCGCCGACCCTCGGACCAGCGATGCCCTCCCGAACCACCGTGGTTGTGCCGGCGACGGGGCGCTTCGCAGCAGCTCGCGCCGGAGCTGCTCCTTGCGGGTTTCTTCGCCGGACCCACAAGCCAGCGCTTGCGGTACTTGTGCGCAAGCCCCTCGCGCGCGAGCCGCATGAACGCCCGCGTCACGGTGGTGGGCGAGAGGCTCTCCGACCCCACGAACTCGCCGCTGACCTCGACACACCGGTCGTCGATGAGTTCTTCTGGGAGTATCGAGATGACCGGCACACCTTGACCGGGATCAATGCAGCGCTCGGTCAACGGCATTGCGCTCCCCGGAACCCCACCGCCGAAACTCCTTGACCAGCCCATGTTTCGGATATATTATATTGTCAAATCACCCACTGCCCTCAAGACTTAACACCTTAAGTAGGAGGTCCTTTATGGCCGTCAAGCCCACTGCTCCAAAGAAGCCCGCCGCCACTATCCAGGCAGCAAAGCTTGCAGCACCTGTTGCAGCGGCACCCGTCGCCGCAGCGCCTGCCAAGAAGGCGGTCAACCTTGAGCTGCTCGCCCCGCAAGCCGGCACCGTGTTGGTGACGGGCACCTTCAACGCGTGGAGCGAGAGTGCCACGCCCATGAAGAAGGACAAGAACGGTTCCTGGAAGACCACCATCAATCTCGCGCCAGGCACGTACGAGTACAAGTTCGTGGTCGACGGTCATTGGCAGATCGATCCTGCCAACAGCAAAAAGACTGTCAATCCGTACGGCAGCGAGAACTCGTTCCTCGAAGTGAAGTAACGTCTCCGGTCGTGCACTGTGCGCCCTGGCGCAAGGCACTTTCCTGCGCTGAGTCAAATCCAGCGTGACCCGGGTGTGCTTGCTGCGGGTTGCGCGCATTCCATGCGGCGTTCTCGCCGAGGTAGGTCTTTCCCATGCGCATTGCGCTCTTCTCCTGGGAGTCGCTCCACTCTGTACTCGTGGGCGGCGTAGCTGTCCATGTAAGCGAACTGGCCTGCGCGCTCGAACGCAAGGGCAACGAGGTCCACGTCTTCACGCGCCTTGGCCGACCGGATCACGCCTACTACGAACGCATCCACGGTGTACACTACCATCGGTGCCCCTTCGATCCGCACCCTGACTTCATCGACGAAGTGCAGAACATGTGCCGGTCGTTCGTCGAGTCGTTCTTCCAGACCGAAGACTTCGCGGGCCACTTCGACATTGTGCACGCGCACGACTGGCTCACTGCCAATGCACTGGCCTGGATCAAGTTCGGCCGCAATGCGCACAAGACCATTTTCACCGTCCACTCCACCGAATACGGCAGATGCGGCAACAATCTCTACGGTGGCGCGTCGGAGCGGATCCGCAGCATCGAGTGGCTCGGCGTCAACGAGGCATCACGCGTGATCGCGGTGTCCAGGTCGCTCAAGGCCGAAGTGATGTGGCTGTATTCGGCGCCCGACTGGAAGATCGACCCGGTCTACAACGGCATCTGCTCCTGGAACTACGACGGCTACATCGATCCGGCGGTCGTCAAGGCGCGGTACGGGATTGGTCCCCTGGATCCCACGGCCCTCTTTGTTGGCCGCATGACCTCCCAGAAGGGCCCGGACCTGCTCGTTGAGGCAATTCCTCACATACTCGCGTTTCACCCCAATGCCAAGTTCATCATGGCCGGCGAAGGTGACATGCGGGGTCAGGTCGAGGAGCGTGCACGGCAGTTGGGCGTTGAACATGCATGCCGGTTCTTTGGCTATCTCAGTCGCGGCGAAGTGATTGACATGTACAAGGCATGTGACTGCGTGGTCGTCCCCAGCCGCAATGAGCCCTTTGGCATTGTGGTGCTGGAGGCGTGGAGCGCCGGAAAGCCAGTGGTCGCCACCATGAAGGGTGGTCCGGCCGAAATCGTATGGCACGGGGTGAATGGCTACAAGATATACGACAATCCCGAATCCGTGGCCTGGGGCGTGGGAACGCTCTTTGCCGATTTCGATCATGGACGGTGGATGGGTCGCAATGGCAGAATCGGGGCTGAGACCGCGTTTTCGTGGGATCACATTGCAGACCAGACGCTCGGCGTGTACGCGGCGTAGGCTGCGTCGTGTCCGACAGAGGCGAATCGCCGGGTTGCGTTGTCCCATCGAGCAAGCGGTCAGAGTCCGACACGGGTAGTAGTACCGAGACGCAACTACTCTGGTCCTCGATGCTCGTCTCGGTACACCTCAGCCGGTGGCCGAGCGCCGCACTGAGCCCAGTCGAAGCGTTGCACTGAGCTCCGCCGAAGTGTATGGCCCGTCGACCGAGACGGGCTGTATCGAGGCCCCCGGCTGAGTCACTCGACGAGCATCGAGAACCTGAGCAGTTACACCGAGATATTCGACCAATGGCCACCAGAAAGAAACAGCCGACACCACCGGAGAGCAGCGACGCCTCGCTGTCGGTTGACAACAAGGATCTGCCCCAGAGCTACGGCGACACGTCGCTCACGCTCATGGCGCGCGATCCGCACAATATCCACGCCTACTGGGATGTTGCCCCGCAGGCTGAGCGTGCGCTCAAGCGGGCTCTGGGCCCCGACTACGCCGACTCGACCTACGCACTCCGTCTGCATGACCAGGACAATCCCGGACAGCCGCTTGACATCGACGTAGGCGCCGACGCGCGAAGCCACTATGTGACTGACGCGCATGACAACGCATCGTACCGGGCCGAACTCGGGGTCCGCTCGCCGCATGGTGAGTTCCACTCGTTGGCTCAGTCTAACACCGTGTCCACCCCGCGCGCAGGTGTGTCCGACCGCAACGACGTTGCGTGGATGGGTCCCGCTCCCGAGCCTGCACCGGCGCCCGTTGCTGTGGAACCGACTCCGAGCGTGCAACCGCCACCGCATGTCACCGCGCCACCCCTGTCTGTGGAGTCGCCGACCGTGCCTGCCACAGCGCCGGTCGTGGCCGTGGAACCGTCGCCGGCGCCAGGTGTCTCGACAGAGACGACCACGATCGGCGATGCCGCCCCGATGCCCGCTGCCTCGACGCCGGGACAGATACCGCAACCGGAGCAGCCCGCGCACCCGGCACCGATCTGTGGTGACGCCCCGCCCGAGGCTGCGCATCCCCCGGTCGCCGGAGAGGTCCGCCATCCGCGCCACCAGGTCGATGCAGTTATTTTTGTCAAGGATACCGCCGTCGGAGCGCAGGTCGCGATGCGTCCGTCGTCAGTCGCACGAGAGACGGTGGGGACTTTGCGTGGCCACCTCGTCGAGCCGGGCCGGGGAAGCGCACCGCAGCCGCCCGTCATGGTCCAGTGGTCGGCGCCACCAACCACCGATGCAACGCGAGAGAACGCGAACTGGCAGCCACTGCCTCCACTCTGCGCGCCGGAGTGGGTGACCCTGCCGTCGCAAACGCTCTCCTCAGCCGAACTGCACGCAGGTGCAAGTGAGCAGCTCTACCCCGGCGCCAGCGAGAACTCCGCGCTGCCTCCTCCGGGTGGCATGCCTCTGCAGATCAATACCGAACTCATCGTCTGCGGCCGCACTGCCCCGGGCGCGCGCGTGGAGTTGTCGGGACGCGACATACCAGTGCGGGAAGACGGGACGTTCACTATGCGACTGGCGCTGCCCCAGGGAACCATTCCACTCGACTTCACCGCCCGATCGCCTGACAACGAACATACGCGCAGCGCCCGAACATCGGTGACACGACACGGAACTTCGGGGGACTGAGATTTCCCGCTCGTCTCGATACAACCCCGCCGCTCCCCGAGCGCCGCACTGAGCTCGGTCGAAGCGTTGCACTGAGCCCGCCGAAGTGTGTAGCCGCAGGCTGTATCGAGGGGCGCGGCGGGATCACTCGACGAGCGGAGGATTCCCGAAAGGCTCCAGGAAAGCGACACATGCCCAAAGGTTACCTCTGCCTCCTGCTCCACACTCACCTGCCCTTCGTACGTCACCCCGAAGAGGATGTCTTTCTCGAAGAGAGCTGGCTCTTCGAAGCGATCACCGAAACCTACATCCCGCTGCTTGACGTAATGGAGTCATGGGTGCGCGACGGCGTGCGCTTCCGGCTCGCCATGTCGCTGACGCCCACACTCGTGTCGATGCTGCGCGATCCGCTGCTGCAGGGCCGATACCTGCGACACATCGAGCGGCTCGTCGAGCTCTCCGAGAAGGAGATTGCGCGCACCGAGACCGATCCGGCGCTCAACCGGCTCGCTCGCATGTATCACGACCGCTTCATCCATGCGCGCGAGGCGTTCGTCGACACATACGGCAGGGATCTTGTCAGTGGGTTCCGGAGAATGCAGGACCTGGGGCACATCGAAATCCTCGCCTCCTGCGCGACGCACGGGTTCCTCCCCAACCTCAGTGTCAACCAGTCAAGCGTTCGCGCGCAGATCCGCATTGGCGTCGACCACTACCGCGCTGCGTTCGGTCGCGACGCGCGAGGCTTCTGGCTCCCCGAGTGCGGCTACTATCCCGGTGTCGATGCGCTGCTCAAAGACGCGGGTGTCAACTACTTCATCCTCGACTCACATGGCGTGCTCAATGGAGAACCCAAACCGCACTACAGTGTGTACGCCCCGGTCTTCTGCCCCACGGGCGTGGCAGCCTTTGGTCGCGACTGGGAGTCGTCCAAGCAGGTGTGGAGCGCGCAGGAAGGCTTTCCCGGCAACCCCGACTACCGCGAGTTCTACCGCGACATTGGCTTCGAACTCGACTTCGATTACGTCAAGCCGTACATCCATCCCCAGGGATTCCGCACCAATACGGGCATCAAGTACTGGAAGGTGACCGGCAAGACCGAGCACAAAGAACTCTACATCCCCGACCGCGCGCGCGACACCGCTGCCTGGCACGCGGGCGAGTTCATGTATCACCGGCAGCAGCAGGTCGAGCGTCTGGCCGGGCAGATGGATCGCAAGCCGCTCATCACCGCGCCGTACGATGCGGAGCTCTTCGGTCACTGGTGGTACGAAGGCCCCATGTGGATCGACTTCCTGGCGCGCAAGATTGCCTGCGATCAAGACACTATCGCACTTGTCACTCCCTCCGAGTACCTCGCAGAGTATCCCGTCAATCAGGTCGTCACGCCCTCGGCCTCCTCGTGGGGCTGGAAGGGCTACAACGAGTATTGGCTGGAGGGCAGGAACGACTGGGTGTACCCGCACCTGCACGCTGCCGGGCGGCGCATGGCGGAACTCGCGCGCATCAGCGCTGCCACAAAGACCGGCGACGGTGCATCGCGCCTGCTGCGAAAAGCTGCGAACCAGGCGGCGCGCGAACTCGTGCTGGCCGAGGCAAGCGACTGGCCATTTATCATGCGCACCGGCACCATGGTGCCCTATGCCGACAAACGCGTGAAGCAGCACATCAACCGATTCGCCCGCCTTTACGACGATGTCAAGAAGGGCGCCATCGACGCGAAGTGGCTTGCGGAGGTCCAGCGGCGCGATTGCATCTTCGCCGACATGGAGTGCGCACGGTACTACGCGGAGCCCACGCCACCGGGGCGTCGGGCGACATTTCGCAGAACCGCGAAGGCGAAGCCTCGACGCGCGGCTGTGTCCGCGCCGACCAAGCGAGCGGCCCGGTCGGGTCGCTCGGATTCGAAGACTCCACGAGGGTCCGCGACCCGGGGCTCTTCCCGGCGGAGAGCACGTGGCTGCGGCGCGACCTGAGCACCGAGGCCGGACGCGACGGCAGTCCATGCCACTTACCCGCACCGACACCCCACACCGCAGACAGGAGAACTCCCATGCCGGCATCCAAGTCCACTCTCACCAAGGGCGACATCGTCGACAACCTGCCCAACATCGCAGGCCCGGCCACCGACGCCGCTCGCATTGCGCCACCCGATTCCGAGCAGTACGCCTCGATATCCAACATCTCCATCGACAAGGTCAATGCCTCCTTCGGCATTGCGCTGCACATGCATCAGCCAACCATACCGGCGTCCACCAACGACATCCGCACTGCCGGGCTCATCTGCAACTTGCAGCACATGATGGAGCATCAGGACATTGGCGACAACCACAATGCCTCGGTCTTTCTCAACTGCTACTCCCGCATCGCCGACATCGTGCGTGAGCTTGCAGGCCAGGGCCGAAGTCCCCGCGTGATGCTCGACTACTCGGGCAACCTGCTGTGGGGCCTGCGCCAGATGGGGCAGGGTGGCGTGCTTGACAACCTGAAGAGCGTCACCTGCGATCCGCGCTACCAGCCGTGCGTGGAGTGGCTGGGCGCCATGTGGTCGCATGCAGTGGTCACCTCCACGCCCATTCCCGACATCAAGCTTCACATTGCCGCATGGCGTCATCACTTCGCCTCGATCTTCGGCGCAGAAGCAGCGCAGCGCGTCAAAGGGTTCTCTCCGCCCGAGATGCACCTGCCCATCCACCCGGACGTGTGCTACGAATATGTCAAGGCACTCAAGGAGTGCGGATACCAGTGGCTCATGGTGCAGGTGCATACCGTCGAAAACATCGACGGCTCAGGCATCCGCCGCCCCCACTTCCCGCACCGGCTGGTTGCGCGCAACAGTCGCGGAGAGGTCGCAGAGATCCCCATCCTCATCAAGACCCAGGGCTCTGACACAAAACTGGTTGCGCAGATGCAACCGCTGTACGAGGCAAAGAGTCTTGCGCGTCAGGAGTACGCAGGCCACGACGTGCCTCCGTTCGTCCTGCAGATTGGCGATGGCGAAAATGGCGGGGTGATGATGAACGAGTTCCCGCCCTGTTACCGCAAGGGCTTTGGCGAAGCAGGTACCGAGGGCACCGTAGCCCTCAATGGCAGCGAGTATCTCGAATTTGTCAAGCGCATGGGCATCAAAGATAGCGACTTCATCCCGGTGCAGCCGATCTCACAGCATCGCATCTGGAAAGAACTCGACGGCAAGCACGGCGATGGCGCCGCTGACAAGGCCATCGAGCGGATCAAGGCCGGGGACAGCGGCTTCAACCTTGACAAAGCATCGTGGACCAGCGACCGCAGCTGGGTGAGTGGGTACGAAGACGTTCTTGACCCCATGAACAAGCTGAGCGCCGCATTTCACGCCTTCTTCGATGGTGCAAAGGCAGATCCGTCAGACCACCGCTACCGCGAGGCGCTGCTGCACCTGTTGTTGTCGCAGACGAGTTGCTTCCGCTACTGGGGCTCGGGGGTGTGGACGGAATACGCCAAGGAGATCGTGCGGCGCGGTATGGAGATTGTGGCTGCGGCGTGAGGCGGGGGCGGGCTGTCTGCTGTCTGTGAGATGAGTTGGCAATGCCTTTGGATTGCTGTGCCGGGTGCCGCGAATCCACGTCATCGTTGATAAGAACAGGCTACCGTCGGTGTTGTCGCCGGCAGAGAGGTTCCCACTGCCCTGAAAGGGCTGCGTCCACCGGCAGCAGGACTCTCACCGGACCTTCCGAGAACCCCTCGCCTCCATGGAATCTCCCCGTCCCGCCAAACCGGACCCTCGCCCAACATCACTTCTTCTTCGCAGGACTCTTCTTCACCGGTTTGGCCGCGGCTTTCTTCGGCGCATGCTTTCTCGCGCTGGGGGTTTTGGTCGCCACGCGCGCTACTGCCTTCGGCGCAATCCCCGCCTTTGCCGCGGGTGTCATGGCGTCAAGCCACATGTGCTTGCAGGTCTTGCAGGTCCACCACTTTGTTGTTGTCGAGTAGATCACCGGCGTTCGGCTGCATTTTGGACATCCCAGACCCATGGTGTGCCTCCTGTGTAGGTTGTGTTGAATGGGGGATTGCGGGATTCTCGTCTGGCTGTGGATCGAGACTCCCATCCATGGTGGTTGCAGGACCAGACGCACATCCCGACTTGTCTCAGCTTCGACAGACTCACTGCAGCAAGCTACGCGTGAACTCTCTGCGGTTCCCAACTGACTGCAGGACGCTTCTTCTTCTCCTTGCAGTCTCGGAGGAAGAGATTCATCAGCTTCTGGTAGGGAATGTCGGCATCGCTCGAAAGCTGTTTGAAGCATTCGAGAATGTCGGAATCAACCCGAATCGAAATCTGCTGCTTCAGCTTTTTCGTGTACGGATTCCTGATCGAATTGGAGAAGTCGTAGTGTTTTCGCATGATTACATCCTCCTGCGGATGGGGTACTGGAGCTGTTCGGCTTTCTCAACTACAATGTCGCGCAAAGCGGCCTCGATCCCGCGATACCGATGTTCAAGATCGTTGACGGCCAATTCTGCGCGACCATGATCAGACAGACAAGCTTCAATTGTCCGTTCATGCCCCTTATTGCCAGCGAAACACGGGGATCGCAAACGATGCTGTACGACACGACCAAGACGGTACTGGACTATCTCCCCGGCATGTACTGCGGTTTCGATCCCGCGAAATACCCGAACAAGCATGCGTCGATAGGTCCGGCGAGCCGCCACTATGAGCATGGAACGCCTGCCTTTCGCGCGCGGTGGATAGACGGAAGAACACTGGCCGTAAGCCTCGCGGGCGATCGCCGTTGCGTCGGCGCCGCACGTTTGGTAGGTACGCCACGAAGGCTGGTACACGTCAAGCCACTGTCCGACCGTGGAGGACACTGCGCACAGCTGGTTGCCGCTTTCGCCGACCGGGAAAATGTGCTTGAAGCCCACAACGTCGCAATAGGGAAGCGCTACCGTTCTTGCAGCTACGGCGACACCATGCCCCATAGAATAAATCAGAAAGGCGAATCTACAAGACAGCGCAGAGGGTCTTTCTTGTCATCCGAAAGCTTTGTAAATTCCACCCCCCATACGTATCCTGAGTCCTTTTTACTGCTCCACACCGTACGCGCCGTACATTCGGAATTGCCATAGGGGGTTTTGACGGTGTAAGCGATTTCTTTGTTCGGCGCGAGCGCGGACCCGATTTTTTGGCCCTCTATTCTGAAGCCGGCTCCAAACTCGGAAAGATTCTCCATATAACAGACCTGCTCGATCTTATCGTGCATAAAATGGGCAGGGCAGTTTGTTGCAATAGGCGTACGGGCAACGCGGCGGCGTTCCGTGCCTTGGGGTTTACTCATGGAACAAGCTCCTTTGTGAGACAGGTCCGGCCCGAAGAACCCAAAAACTAAAAATATACTATGACTTGAGATGAGTTCTATGGCTTCGAATGCTTAGGGACGGACTATATTGTTCAACAATTGATCAATTTAGTCCGTCCCTCGAAACGCATCCCCGCAGAACCATCATCGGCCCGCAATCCACCAGACGTATTTTCACGCACCATCACCCGGAGCGACTCCGTGCCTGCATCCCTTCCCAATAATAGACGAAGCGCATTCGTGCAAGACCTTCTCGCGCACCGGCTGGTCTTCATCCTGCGCATGCCGGGACCTGGTCGTGTTGCCGAGTTAGTCGAGACGCTCTGGAGCGCCGGAGCGCGGTTCGTCGAGGTCACGCTCAACACGCCCGGAGCACTCGGGGTTCTGCGGACACTGTCGCGCAAAACGCCACCCGGATTCTACCTGGGCGCAGGCACGGTCAGGAATGCCGCGGACGTCACGCATGCACACGGGGCGGGCGTCTCCTTCGTTGTGAGTCCGGTGGCCGAGCGGGAAATCATCGATCGCACGGTGCGTCTGGGCATTGCCTGCATTGCCGGTGCGCTCACTCCCACGGAGATCAATGCTGCCTGGACACATGGTGCTGATTTTGTCAAGGTGTTCCCCGCGCCGTCACCCGGGTACATCAAGGCTGTGCACGCCCCGCTCGAAGATGTGCGGCTCGTGGCTGTGGGCGGCGTGGACGCGTCGAATGCGCGTGACTTCCTCGATGCCGGGGCGGCAGCCATTGCAGTGGGACAGGCGCAGCTCGGTGTTGGCGCGGATGGACGCGTGCGGCGCTCGGAGGTGGTGCGGAGGGCGAAGGCGCTGATCTCGATTGCGGGGACGGAGAAGCGAGGAGGGACTCCCGCAGACCCATCGGCTCCGCTCAGGGCAGGTGGACGGAGCGCGCGGAGAAGACTGGGGACGTCGAGGACGGGGAGACCATGACTGGCCGACGCCTCCAAGTCACTAAGAAGAACGCTTGGTTCCAGCGCATTGAGGCCATCAAGCGCAACCGCCAAAAACGGCAGGAGGAGAAGCTCTTCCTCGTTGAGGGCGTGCGGCCCATCAACCAGCTCGTTGAGGCGGGCGGGTGGGAGCTTGAGGCGTGGATCCATTCGGGCGGTCGCGACCTGTCTGGCTGGGCCTCCACAATGCTTGCAGACCACGCGGCCCCCACGATTCTGGAACTCTCCCCCGAACTCCTGGCGGAACTCAGCGACAAAGAGGAAACCTCCGAACTCCTCGCGCTTGTGCGGATACGGGCGCCCGCGCTTGACACCATCCGCGTTGACAAACACATGCTCGTCGCACTCATGGACCGACCATCCAGCCCGGGCAACCTCGGCTCAGTGATGCGTGCATGCGATGCATTTGGCGTGCATGCGGTGGTGATCTCCGGGCACGCGGTCGATCCGTTTGACCCGGGGGTGATCCGGGCGTCGGTGGGTGCGTGCTTCCGGCTGCCGGTGGTGCATCTCTGCGGCAACGAGCAGGCCGTGGACTGGTTCGACCGGTTGCGGCGCGGACTGCCCTCTGTCCAGATGGTCGGCACCAGCGCCCGCACCGACATTGCATTCACCGAGTGCGACCTCACGCGGCCCACCGTGCTGCTCTTCGGCAACGAGACATCGGGGCTCAGCCGGTTCTACAAGGAGAGCTGCGACGCACTGGTCAACATCCCCATGTGCGGCACGGTCTCCTCGCTCAACTTGGCGTGCGCGGCCACAGTGGTGCTGCACGAGTGCTTTCGTCAGCGGCAGGGAGGGTCGAAGTGAGCTCGTCTCAGACCCGACCACGACTGCTTGTCACCGGCGCCAGCGGCTTCCTCGGGTGGAATCTCTGCCCCATTGCCGCGCGCACGTGGGAGGTGTTCGGAGTGATGCGGTCGCATGTCATCGAGATTCCCGGAGTCACGCCGGTCACAGCCGATCTCACCGACATCTCCCGTGTCAAGCAGCTCTTCGCGGAGGTTCGGCCCAACGCCCTGGTCCACCTGGCGGCACTCTCCCAGCCCAACGACTGTCAGAAACAACCCGGCCTGTCGCGTCGCATGAACGTGGAGGCGCCCTCACTGCTGGCCGGGCTCTGCGCTGATGCGGGGATCCCCATGGTATTCACATCCACGGATCTGGTCTTTGACGGCGAGCACGCGCCGTATCGCGAGGACTCGCAGTGTGCGCCCGTGTGTCTCTACGGCGAGCACAAGGTGGAGGCCGAACGTGCGGTGCTCTCCCAGTGTGAACGTGCGTGCGTCTGCCGCATGCCGCTGATGTACGGAGACCCCGGCCCGGCAGCGGCCAACTTCGCGTGGCAGATGATCTCGGCGATGCGTGAAGGTCGCCAGGTGAAGCTCTTTGCCGATGAGTATCGCACTCCTGCCGGCGGATCGGCTGCGGCGGAGGGACTGCTGCTCATGCTCTCCCGCAACCAGCGCGGCATCGTGCACTTGGGCGGACGGGAGCGCGTCTCCCGCGCCGAGTTCGGACGCATTGCCGCGCGTGTGATGGGTGTGCAGGCGGACATTGTGGAGGTGCGACGCTCGGACGTTCCCATGTCCGCACCTCGACCGGCAGATGTGTCGATGGATAGCTCCCGTGCATTTGCGTTGGGGTATGAGCCCGGCACGGTGGAGGATCAACTGCGGGGACTGGCGCTCCGGTCTTCGTGATGGGGCTATCCGGTGCGGTTGAGCGGGGCCTCTCGTCGATTCCGCCGCTGACCTCGATACATCGGTCGTCCATGGGTGTTCCTGCAAGGATCGAGACGATCGGCACACCTCGACCGGGCTCAGTGCACCGCTCGATCTGCGGCTGCCTGGATGGCTAAGTCAACGACATCGGCTGTCTCCTCGGGGGTAACGACCATCGACACCGCGCAGTCGAATATATTCCACCGTTGCCCGCAATACCGGGCTGGCGGCGCAGGGCAGGTCCGAGGTCTGCACCGTCTCACCACCAACAGGAATCGTGCATGAAGAAGTTCGCCTGGATCGCCATCGTCCTGCTTGTTGTCGGTATTCTCGCCGCAGCCAAGATCCTCACCATGCCCAAGGAAGAGACCGGTCCCCAGACAGGCGGCGCACGAAAGGGCCGTGGGGGTGGCAAGGTCTCTGCGTCCATCTACGTGGTGACGCAGAAGCCCATGCAAGACCGGATCATCGCATCCGGCACGGTTGCGGCCAACGCCGACATTGAGTTGCGATGCGAGGCGGCGGGCCGCATCACCGAGATCGCCTTCAAAGAAGGCTCTGTTGTCAAGAAGGGACAGGTACTGCTCAAACTCAACGACGCCGATCTCCAGGCACAACTGGCCAAGGCCCAGTCCTCACTGTCACTCGCGCAGGAGCGAAGTACGCGTCAGAAATCACTGCTCGACGACCAGATGGTGAGTCGCGACGCCTACGACGCAGCCACGCGCGATCTTTCGTCTGCTCAGGCCGACCTCCAACTCGTAGCAGCGCAGATCACCAAGACCGAGGTGCGCGCGCCCTTTGATGGAACCATTGGCCTTCGTTCGGTGGATGTAGGCGGATACGTGTCGATCGGCGCCAAGATCGCCAACCTGGTGGCACTGCGGCCCTTGCGTATTGAGTTCTCGGTGCCCGAGCGTCTGGCGGGAATTGTTGCACCTGGTGACAGCGTCGCGTTTCGGGTGGAGGGCTCGGCCCGGAGCTACCCTGCGACGGTCTCTGCCGTGGAGCCCAAGATCGACGAATCCACCCGGACTGTCAGGGTGCGCGCCGTGTGCAAAGACCCCGACAAGAAGGTTGTGCCAGGCGCGTTTGCCAAGGTTGAGATGTCGCTGGGCAAGAAGAGCCACGCACTCATGGTGCCGAGTGAGGCGCTGGTGGGCGGCATCGCCGGATACTCAGTATTCCTTGTCAAGAACGGCACCGCAGAGACCCGGGCCGTGACGACCGGCATTCGTGATGAACGGAACGTCGAGATTCTCGATGGCCTTGCCGAGGGCGATTCGGTCATGACCACTGGCCTTCTGTCGGTGCGGCCGGGTGCGCAGGTGGATGCTCGGTCGGGCGGGGACGAATCTTCGGGCAAGGCCCGCAGATCGGACATCGGTGACAGTGTTTCGGCGCAACCATCGCGGGCCAAGGCGGGTTCACGACCATGAAGTTCTCATCGCTGTTCATCAGTCGTCCGGTGCTGACTCTGGTGGTCAACATTGCCGTCGTGTTCTTCGGCGCTCTCTCGGCACGCATGCTCGGCGTACGCGACTATCCCGCAGTCGACCCGCCCGTCATATCCGTTCGCACCTCGTACCAGGGCGCAAATGCCGACGTGATCGAGAGCAAGATCACCGAGCCGCTCGAGCAATCGATCAACGGCATCGGCGGCATCCGTACGCTCACCTCGTCAAGCTCCGACGGTAGCAGCAATGTCACCGTGGAGTTCAACATTGGCACCGATCTGGAGGCTGCGGCCAACGACGTGCGCGACCGCGTATCGCGCGCAAAGCGCAGCCTGCCCGAGGAGGCCGACGATCCGGTGGTGAGCAAGGCCGATGCGAACTCCTCGCCAATCATCATGA
>Ga0315284_10004559_pt1 | contig 19667 bp, 14 predicted proteins | sample YL17G09_16_MG_FD_203696 | JGI IMG/M metagenome (GOLD analysis project Ga0315284, IMG submission 203696) | Sediment microbial communities from Yellowstone Lake, YNP, Wyoming, USA - YL17G09_16 | ecosystem: Environmental > Aquatic > Freshwater > Lake > Sediment | place: USA: Wyoming | collected... | reverse complement strand
AATCTTCATTGATGGTTACATTCCCAGCATCCATCAGAACCGCACCATCAATTCCGACTGCTCCCGTTAATTGAGTATCTCCAGCGATAGTCATTTTATCTGTATCGGCATCCCACTCCCAGTATTTACTCGCAGTATCGCCAAAGAATTTAACATCGTGTCCCGCAGTATTAACTCCGACGGTCAGGGTGTTATCAAATTGAGTAGCCCCGTCAACCTCTAGGGTTCCTGCGGCATAAACATTTCCGACTCCGCTAACTGTAAACTTATCTACAGTACTTGCTTTCCATCTAGCGAAGTAACTCGTAGTAACACCTGAAAAACTAAGGTCAAAATCCAACACAGTGGCATTGATGGTGTCTGTCCCTCCCCCTACTTCTCCAACCCTGGTAAAATCCAAGTTAAGCCAAGTATAATTAAGGGTTTCTACATCAGTTATCCCCAAACCAGAAGGGTCGTAGTTTATGTTTACATCCCAGCCATCGGCAGTAATTTCGTCATAGTCGGCTTGGAAAACAATATCCTCATCCCACTGCATCTTGTCTGCGAGAGAAATTTGAGTAAAGTTTACGATATCAAAAGTCGCACTTACGGCGAAGTTCTGACCTTTACTTACTGTGTTTATGCGGTAATTCCCGCCCCCCATATCCGCAGTTGTCAAAATGCGATAATACTTTCCGCTGTATGTTCCACTGGTTACTTTTACATAGTGTGACCCGTCGGCATAAGCGGCTGGATTGCCATTATTTTCATAGATACTAGAGCCTGATGTTGGGGCGTCCATCACCCACCCAGTTTGGTCGGCGTTTTCGGTTTTAACTGGGTGGTATGTAAGGGAGAAATTGGTTAATGTAACCGCCTCGCTAGTGGCAGTCCAAGTAGCGGTATTGACTAATCCTAAAGTGCTATCAAGATAAGTCGCTCCATCTACTTCTAGAATCCCCTCAATCCCGACATTAGGAGAGTGTCCCCACGAATAAGTCCCATCACCGATTCCTAAAGTTCCTGCTCCGATAGTGATTGAGATATTAGAAGCATCAGGAGTGATTGAATCAAGGGCAATACCCCCGACATTAGTGATATTCCCATCAGAGTTATTTATGCCGTTGAATTGAACACTTGAGGTCGTTAAGACGGCTTGGTCGTTCCAACTCATCACTCCTGCGGTAGAACCTATCAGAGCGTAATTATTAGCTGTAGGCATTGCTACTGGGAGGGTGTAAGTAGCGTTGGCGGTTTGTTCTCCTGCTGTAATGGTAGTGTAATAATTATTAGCTCCAGCACCCCACATTTTAATATAACCTGCCACATTGGTCGCGGCATCAGTTCCTAAAGTTATCCCTGAAGCTCCTGTGAGTATTGCCGATGCAAAAGTAACTCCTGAAGTAGTGAGAACTGCCTGGTCATTCCAAGACATCACTCCAGCATCAGAAGATATAAGCGGGAAATTACTGGTGGAAGGATAACCCGTTGGCAAAGTAAATGTCTTACTGGCAGATAAATCTCCGCTTTGGAGAATCGTATAATAAGTGGACGATGTTCCACTTTCCTTCAGGGCAATACTCCCAGCTACAGCAGTTCCAGTAGTAACCTGACCAGAAACCTGGACTTGACCTGCTCCAGTAATTCTGAACTTTTCCGATAGGGTGGCACTTCCACCGCAGAGAGAGATGTAGAAATCAGCATTTTCTGCCGCCGCAGTTACTCCAGTCGTGACTACCGACATTCTCCCCATATTCACAGAAGTACCAGAAGCGTTTTCAATATAGTAATTATTTCTTAAACCGATTCCGATAGCCGCTGTCGCTGAAGTAGTCCGAGTCCAGCGTTGGAGTTCGTGTTCAGTATTAGTAGACGAGGCATTAACCGAAATAGATGCTCCGAGAGATGTTGTAAGTGTTGTATTTGTTACTGATGCAATTAGTGCCGTCCCAGAAGTAGTGGCACACTCAAGAGAGGTTCCAGTAGTTGAGACAGCGTAGACACCTCGCCCAGAGGTAGTAGTTCCGTAAACTCCAATTCCCGTAGTGGTAACCCCATAAACAGAGGTTCCTGAAGTAGAGTTACCTTGGACTCCATATCCACTAGTGGTCGTACCATAGATAGCTGACCCATAAGTAGACGTGGCGTAGACAGCATAACTATACGCTGATAAGAAATACCCACCATAAGTATTTCCTTGACCATAAACCCCAACCCCGTTAACCGAGGTAAAGTACCCTCCATAAGTATTTACCGAATATCCCATGACTCCGTAGTTAGAATCAGAATATCCGTAAACTCCGTAATAGGTACGACCATAAATGTAGTAACGAGGAGTTTTGTTGCTTTCGGTTGTCCAAGAATCTTCTACCGCAGTCCCAGAGTAAGCATAGGCATCTGTTCCTGTGGCAGTATTAAGACTAATCTGAATTGACCCTCCGCCAGTCGGTGCGGCACTATACATCGCTACAATCCAATAAGTTCCGGCGGCTAGGGCGTAAGAGAAGTTTTGCTGTTGAGTAGCAAAAGAAGCCGTGAGTTGACCAAAGTAAGTATAACTACTTGCTGAAGTGACTAATGTCTTTGGTGCACTTGGAGTGTCGTCTGAATAAATATAAAGTCTAATATAAGCCGTTGGATTGGTCGGAGCAGATGTAAGGTATCTAACCCTGAAAGCTATCGAGCGGATATTTAATGTAGTAGCAGTAGTAATCTTCCACGCCTCGTATTTATTATCTAAAGTTTCGGCTGATTCAGTTCCAGTGGTATAACTCTGTAAAGTAGTCGCCACTTGTTGCCCGTAGACGGACGGGTAAGTTTCTTGGTCATTGGTTTGTGCGAAAACAAGATACCCACCAGCTCTTACATAACCAAGTTCTGTACCAGTAGACCCTTGCCACGATTGTAAATTGGCTGTTTGAGTGGCGGAATATGCCCTGATAGATAATCCGTAAAAGTTATCCGCGGTGGGCTTGATGTAACACTGATAATTAGCCGCTCCTGTCGTCCCGATACCCGTGTTACCGTTCTCAAAAACTCCAAGTACATTCTCACCATCTTTTCTAATAAGAAAATCTCCAGTGGCTCCAGAGGTAGCTAAATTGATTATGAGGTTGTTAGCCCCAGTTGGAGTAATGGTAATATCTTGGGTTAGCGTCCCACCCAACTTAAATTCATAACCTGAAAGAGTAATACCATTTGAGGCCGTATAAACTGGTGGAGCGGATAGTTGGGTAAAAACAAGGTTATTTGTACCTAATACAGGGTCTTTGGTGGTTTGAACGAATAGCTTATTTGCATTAGTAGAACCTGCAGTAATAGGAACGAAAGTACCTTCTTGAACTTCAGAAGAAACATCATAATCAGTCGCTCTCGTAGGAGCACCAGAAACATTTACCGTGTATATTCCATTAGTGGTTGCGTTGGTTTGGTTTTTAATTAAAATCCTATCTCCAGTCGCAAGGACAATTCCATCCACAGTGTCTCCGTTTTCAAAACTACTTGCAAAAGTTCCAGCCGCAGTTGTAGCTACCCGACAAGCAACCTTGACTTCTAATCCTTGTCCGAAAGTATCTACATAAGCCTTGGTTACTAAATCTGTATCTCCAGAAGGCGTGAGAGAACTTGTTGGTAAAGTAGTGTTAAATGTCCACACACCAGTGACTGCAACATTATCAGCAATCCCCGCCTTAGCCGTGAACTGAGTTTGAATATCCGAGGTAACTCCACCCAAATACTGAAACTCGGTGTTAGAAACTGTGCCGTTAGCTATATTCGCAGAGTCAATTCCAGTAGGTAGGTCTCCTGCTCCGATAACAGTCCAAGTAGCATCTGTGCCGTCTGAACGAAGGAAAGTGGCACTCGCTCCGATAATAAGATTATCCCAAGTTGGGGTCTCACCTATACCGACAATTAAATCTCCTCTGGCTACAGTAGAGGCGGTGGTGTCGGTATGTGTAGCAGATAATAGGGCGTGAGCGTCAACCGAAGAAGACACAAACTCTAATGCTGTTCCTCCAGCATTAACCTTAACAAAAAATTCTTCTGAACCAACAAAGGTATCCTCATCTACATCGGATAAATCAAGAAAAGCTGTAGCGGCGGCTATATCTACCCACTCCCAACCATCGGTCGTGGCATTGGTGACTAATGCTTGTCCAGCAGTTCCGTAACCTGCGGGACCGTCAGTGAGGTCAGGCAAAGTAGTCGCCCCACTTCCAGAAGGAACTTCCCAAGTTAAGTTACCTGCTCCGTCATTCTGTAGAAAAGTTGATGCTCCTCCTTGTGCGGCGGGAAGATATAAGTCATAAGTTGTTTGAGTCGCATCTGGGTGGATATAAACTCCTTCGCCGTCCCCTCCATTGGGACCGATGTATAATCCAGAGCCAAGCAAGTCCCCTACTGCACCTACATCACTTGATGATTGGATATTTCCGCCTTCCAACATTCCTGTAGTGGCGAAATTCTGTTCCCCTAAATCTACTGCCTCAGTCGCTCCAGTATAGGGTACTAATAAATCTAACGCTTCTTGTAAATCCGTTTGAGCCGAGAGAGTACCTGTGATGTCGCCCCAAGCTACGGCAGCGGAACTTACAACAGCTTCAAGGGCGGTTTCTCCTGGGTTGACTTTGATTGTATACCCACCTAAACCCGAATAACTGGCGAAGGCATCCGTCAGTTGAGTGAACTTCCTCGCTCCTGCTCTGCTTACTCTAATAGCCATTAGTAAAGTGTTGCTTTAACTATTTTTTGACCTGCGGTGTCGGAAACTGCGTAAACTGCGTTGGTGGAATCGTCATAACCTTCTAAAGTAACCGAATCTCCCGCTCCCAAAACCCCGTACAGCGTTCCTGCCCCTAAATTAGTAATATCTGACTTTCCAATATAAATAATCCCCGTATTGTCTGACCGAGAAGTGATAGTAATGTTGTCAGTGGTAATAGTAAAAGTTACTTCAACCGCAGTAGTCCCGACTGTCACCAAACTCCCTTGACCGTTGGTTTTCTTCTGCGGAGCGATATAAAGTTCTCTCTTGGTGGTCATCGCCAGAACCCCGACATCACCATCGTCAAGTTCGTCTAAAGTTGTCTTATAAATACCTCCGATGGGAGTTACGAAATCTTGAGCTACTGTAAACCCAGCGTCATCCTTGTAAATCGTCCCACCACCAGAACTCCCGCCTCCTGAAACCGCCACAGAACCAAACTTGTCTATGATTTCACCCTTTTTGTTGACTATCTGCACCTTCAAAGGGTCGGCTGGGTCGTGCATTGCCTCCTTGAGCTCACTGAGAGCCCCTACAACGCCTTCTCCAGTTAATTTGATGGTATTGTCTGTTCCTGATAAATCAGTGGGTTTATACCACTCTGGACGCTTTACACTCACTTCTGATAAGGGAGTGATTTCGTTTAAGTTGCTGATTGAAACTTCAGTAACGGGCTTAGGAAAGTTACTAACTGAGATTTCTTTTAGAGGTTTCGCAGGTGCAGGGAAGTTTGTTATTTTAACTTCACTTACTGGTTCGGGGAAAGTCAAAGCGTCAATCTTTTCTCCTACGGAATTAAGTCCAGCTACGATTTCGGTTTTAAGACTTTTAATAGATGACACGGGGAGGACAACCACCCCAGAATCTTCTTCTGGTTCGGGTTCTTTGTAACCTGTGGCTACTTTAATTTCTTTATCCAAAGATTGATAAACCTCGCTCTCTGGGTCAAGAGTTTCCAATAAGGAAAGATACTTCTGAATCGGAGCTTTGCCTACCAGTTTTCGTTTAAGTTCAAGGTCAGCTAAAGCCAATGTTTCAGGAACGCTGATTTTTTGATTAAGTTGTTCTTCGGTCATTGACTATTATTTAGAGTTGTGTTATATAATGGTTGTTATTATTAAAGGGGAAAAGATGGAGATTTTAGGATTTATCGTTTTATTCTTATTAGTGGTGTTCTTGGTTATATTCGTTGGCTGGGCGTTATGGACATTTGTACCAGTAATAGCTGTTATTCTGACGGTGATTTTCTTTATCGGTTTGATAGGATACGCATTGTTTGGAGATAAATAGTTATTTGGTCTTAACTAATGGTTGCCACTTGCCATTTATCTTTACCTCTAACATTTCTGGCGGTATATTCTTTGAAGTAGTGTATGTCCCCTTACCACCTGCGAGCAAATCTTCTTGTAAATCAGTCGGTTTATAACTCGTTTTTGTTCGTATCATTATATCCCCATTTTTCCCATAATAAGATGCTGTCGCTTCGTTAGCACCAAAAGATATTTTATTAGGACTGGATACACCCTCAAATCTTGCCTTATTACCAGTGGTCAATCCGTTCTTGCGTATGCTTTCTAAATTTTCAACAGAAGTTGTGTGGTACAGATTATTACTTGTCTTGGTCACATAACCACCTTTAGTCGCATTTATTTTAGCCCACTTGGATTTCATATCTGGAGATTCCATCGCCTCAATAGCACTACCATACTGACCACTTTGTTTGGCGGATTTGATACTTGTAGTTATGTCATCTGCTTTGCCTGCCACCTTATCCCACTCTGCTTTTAGTTGGGAACGGGTTTTGAGAACATCTTTGTTGTAGATTACAAAATGGCTTACCCCTTCTTTCGGAACAGTTATCCCATCTATCCCTGCTTTTTTCATAGCATTTACAAAGTCGCCTGCAGAAAATCCTCCATCAGACCAGATTGCTTTTAAGAACTCATTACCATCTTTTTCAGCCATTACGGAGTCGGTGATGTTTTTAATCGCCTTATCAAAGTTTTCATCCCAATTTGTAGCCCAATCTTTTATTCTTGGGTTGCTTCTGATTATCTTTTCAACATCCGCCCTTTTTAGTATCTTGGGGGCATCATTTACATTTATTACTTTAGCGGTTGGACTAACAGAAACAGAAGTAAGATTTTGTCCGTAAGACTTTGCGTTAGAAACCGAGTCGGTGAAATAAAGACCAGGTGTGTTATTAAAAGCGGAAAGTGCTTCTTTTTCTGCTGGGTTGAATACTTTAGCAGTATCCATTTCGGATAGCTTTATCGGCGTAGTATCTCCGCGATGTATCTCCCCCTGCCCCTTCACCCACTCATCAAAAGACTGACCAGAGACTTTGGCTTGGGAGATGGAGGAAGTCCCTTTAGTGGCTTGGTTGTAGATGTCGGTGAGTTGGGATTTGGTTTTGATAGCACTATCGTCAAATATAGTGTAGTTTATATTTTCTCCAGTACTTGTGAACTGTTTATGTTGTATTCCTTTTATTCCTGCTTTTTTAAGTAATTCTTCGGGATTTTTCTTAGTTAATTCCAATCTGTTCCAAACAAACTCACCCGTTGGATTTTTGCTCCAATCCCATTCATCACCGCCCATAACTTTTTGGAGGCTTGCTTTTTGTGTGGCGGTTAATGGCTGGTCTATTTTCAATAAACTACCTTTGTCTAAATATGCTTCCACTGTTTTGTTCCCGTATTGTTTTGTGATATTTTTATCTGAAGCAAAATATACACCCTTACCATATAGTCCGTCTTTGCTCACCGCTTTTGTTGGGTCAAACTCTTTATAATTCGTCCCGTGATATACCGTCTCCCCCTGCGCCTTCACAAACTCCTCCGCACTCTTATACTTACGGGCTTCTTGGGCGAGGGGTTGGAGTTCTTTTGATAACCCTGCCGCCTTCAACTCACTCGCAGACATTTTGTTGACATCTTTGATTCCTTGTCCTATTTGCTTACCTGCTAGATTTTTTTTTAGTCCAGTTGCGACTTTAGAACCTGTGGCGGATATGGCTTCTCTGGGGGTTACTGAAGACAGTTTTTCCATACTCTTACCTGCCTTGACTAGATATGCCCCAGCTTTTCCGCTTCGTTGCAACCTAGACATACCCGTTAATGCTAATGGGGCTATATTCCCAGACGATAACGAACCAACCAATCCTAACGCATCAGTCAAACTAACTGCCTGATTACGCATTTCAACTGGCAATCTTCTAATGGCGGCATTTCTAATAGGTATGAGTTCAGATAAAGCTTTGTTTATTTCTCTAACTCCAGAGGGAGATGCCTTTTCAATAGCTTCTTTAATCTTTCTATAAAAAGCGTTGTAAACAACTTCACTGGCTTTGGCTTCTGGGTCAACCATCCCAAACTTCCACGCTCCTTGTGCTCCAGCTTCTTGTTTGAGTATCTGAGCGGTCGTAAGGTCAACTGGCTTTTTGGTTACAGCGGCAATCTCTGCTCTAAGTGTTTGGATGGCTTTATTCATTGAAAGGTTAGTACCAAAGGTTTTTGCTTTATTAGATGCGAGTTCTTGCTCTACTTCGTCGGCAATCTTTTTAATATCCAATTTAACCGAGCTTGAGCCAATCTTGGTCTTTAGTTGTTCAGTTAAGTTCCGCATCTTATCGGTTGCCTTTGATACCACTTGACCGACATCTCCTCCGACATCGTGTTTAATAACATTTTCTATACTAAATCCGTCTTTCATATCTGCTGCAGTTGGCTTAATCGCAGTATTCAAAATCTTCTTACCAGCAAATCCAGTGGCTTTGGCGAACTTATTAAATGCCGCACCAGCTACTCCGAACGCCGCAGTCGCTCCAGCCCCCATAGCACCTATCTTTAGGGCTTCCTTATTAGTGTTTCCTTGTGCCTTAGCTACGCCAAAAGTTGCCAATCCTTCTACGGCAGATTTAGCTGCGAGTTTAGCAGTCGGGGCTAATGCCCTGACGATACTTGGAATTTTAGACACTGCTTTAGCACCTAACTTAACCCCCTCTATTCCAGTTTGAGCTTCTTTAACAATTCCAGTTGGGGCAAGATATTCAGCAATTTGTTCTACATTCTTCCCAACTAATTCGGCTTTGGTTCTTGCCTCTAACGCATTAGTGATTTTTGTCTCTGCTAATTGTCTATTGGCCCTGACTTGAGCTACTTTTTCCTTACCAAACACGGCTCCAGTCGCCACATCTGATAGTGCATTGGGAATAGCAGAAGCGGTTTTACCCATTTCGTTTAATGTATGTCCGAGCCCTTTTGCAGCACCAACGACATTCTGTTTCAACGCTTCGCCAAAACTTTTAGCACTTGGTAATTTAACGCCGTATTTTATGGCATTGGTCGCTGTGTCATTTATGCCTTCAATGGAATGTCCTTTCGCCATCAGTCCTTCAGCCAACTTGTCTAAATCAGCAGGTTCTGTAATTTTGTATTGGTCGGCGAGATTATATAATTGTTGTTTTGTAAGATATGACATTATCGGATTGAATTAATTGCTTGGCTTATATTATCTAGAATTTCGTTGGGATTAAGTCCAAGTCTACTGATACTGGTTGTCGGAGATGTCGCACTATTACTCTGGTAGCCTTGTTGCTTTAATGCGGTATCAATTGCCGAAACATCAACCCCAGCGTTTCTTAATTCGTCTAAAATATAGGTTTGCACAATCGGCTCATCGGGATAACTCCCCATAATGTTTTTATATTCCTGAGCCATTGAGGTAAGTTTTGACGACATCAGTTTAGTGGAAGTGGACAATACACTAGAAAACTGTGTGGGCGAGAAGTTGGAAGCCATCGCTTGATAAATCTTTTCAGTTTCTTGGTCAGTTGGGGCTGTGCCACCCTTATAGGCAGAGGCGATTTCAGATGCCAACACGGTAAGATTATACTGGAAGTCTACCAACTGAGGGTTACCTGAATTTTTAGAAATCCAGTTTTTGATAGTGTTGTATTGACTGGTTAATAAACCAGTAACGGTGGGGAGTTTAACATTATTCAACGCCTTGGATGTTTCCATTAGTGTCCCCATATGTCCTAAAGCGGTGTTGATAGCAGTCCTGTTGTCAAACAATTTTCCATTATTCCATTTGGTTTGCTTGAATGAGTATCTTTGTTTGTTGGTAGTTTCGCTAAAATTAGGGTCTATTTGCACGGCTAGGGCGTTATATTTCTGCCTCATTGCCGCACCCTTAATTCCAGCACCTAAATCTCCGAGCAGAATATCACCACTTATAAGTTGGCGAACATTTGATTTATCCTGAGCATTGAGTCCCAAATAAATCTGTTGCTGTTGGGATGTTTTGTCTTGCAGAAATGTTGCATCCTCTACATTCAACTGATTTTTAGCCGATATGGTTGCGTTCGGATTGTAACTGCTTTCTTTTTTAGCAACCGCATTAGTAAATTGGTCTATCAGTGGAGCCAAATCTTTTAATTTAGTTTGTGGAGTTATACCACCACCAGTATATTGAGCCACTTGTGAAGCCCATTGGTCAGGGTCATTACCATCTGCACGAGGAGCATATCTGTTGGCTAAATCTAATAATGTTTTTTCGGGTCCAAGTGTTTTGCTTTCAGAAGATATTTTATACAATAAATCATTTTTAAGTGCTTGCCATCCTGCTTCCATAGTCGGGAATGCCGCAAATCCACCCGTTCCTTGAGTTGCTCCTTCTTGCCCAATAAATCTCAGATTGCCAGGATTATTGTTTTTCTCTGCCAAACTGCCAGAAACAACAGTTCCAGTTCCTCCACCAGTGGTTCCTCCTGTTGCGGTAGAACCAAATAGAGCATCATAGGCTTCGCTGTAACTAATTCCGTTATTCTTGGCATAATCAAGGGCGGCTTTTTGTTTATCTGCCTCACTTAATCCTTCCGTAGTTGTTTCCTGTCCCTCAACTTTGACTAATTTTCCATCCTTGTGTTCATATAAAATCCCGCCAACTTCTTTGAGCTCTGGCTTAATCCCTGCCTTGATTTTAGCCACAGCTGATTTCAGATAATCTACACCGACATCGTATTCTGCGGATAAATCATTATATGCTTTTTCGTCTGTTTCGGGGTCGCCACTTAGAATAGCAGCAATCCCATCGGCTAAGGCAGTGGCTTTAGCAATCTGGTCTTTGGCGATATTGTCTTTGGTGGTTTGATTTTCTTTCTCTCTATCGTAAATCTTCTGCTCCAAATCCATAGCACTCTTAATCTGACTCTCCGCTAGGGCGAAGTTCTTATCATCAAAAGCGGCACGAGCTGATTGAATGACTTGATTTTTCTGAACAGTTAAATTACTGATTGCTTGTTGGTGAAGATTATCTAATGAGGCCATCGCCCCTAAAGCACTGGAACTTTCACCTAGTCCTCCGCTCATTCTTTTCAGTTTGGCTGCGTAAGCCCCAGACTCCTTAGCTTGTTCTCCTCTAAGGGTTTGTTCTCTTTGGGCGTAATCTGATTGAGTCCCAGCAATTCCAGCGTTTAGGTTTCCTTCTAACGAAGTCTGTTGAGTTCCGTAGAACTTATCTAATTTGGTCTGTAAATCGTTTAAATAAGACTCAAACGGGCTAGAGGTTGAGATTGCCCCTGGTTGAGATGATGACTGCCAATTTCCTTCAGCGTCAAAAGAACCTTGGGCACTAATCGGTTTACTGGTTGGTTTCGCCATTGTGGTTCTATTTCCTTCTCCTCTAATCCATACATTTCCAGCGTCATCTACAAATTGGTTGAATATATCTGTTTTATAGAGCCCTCCAGTTGGTCTGCTTCCCCCCGTAAATATAAAGTTAGCATTATAATCTGCTACTGATAGTTTTACTCCTTTAACTTGAGCAGTTTTGGGTTTACTCATAGCGACAGACTCTTCTAGGGTATATCCTTTGGATTGTGGAAAACTACTCGCTGATGGTTGTCTCAAGTTTTTAACAAAATTAACCGCATCTTCGTTGTTCCAGCCTTGACCCATTAGGGTTTGCCGAACCGACTCCACAGTTCCTCCTCCGCCTAAAATCCTATCAGCGGTAGATTGAGCCCCCATTTGATTTACAGAGTCCCAGTTGATACTGGAATAATCCACCATTCCACTGGGAAGTTTTTTAGGGGTGATTTCTTGAGGAGTGTAGTTTCCCGAACCTCCAGCAGTGGTATACTTCTCACCAGTCCACCTAAATCCTGCGTTCTCTAGTTTTTTACGATATTCTTCGTCTGTCATTTTAATTTTCTAATATGGGGCGGATTTCTCCGCCACTAAAATTACTTTAATTTATCAACTGTTCGCACCAAGACACTCGCACCCAATAGGGTGATTATCACCTGAGATAATTCCAACGGAATAATGGCATAGTCAGCCAAGATGGCGATGACCGCAGCGATGACTAACTGCCAGAACCTGATGGAAGAAAACATTGTCGTGATTTTACTCCACATACAACTCCTTATTTATTAAATAAATTAATTATTATATTTACTACTATCCCCGCTAGAGCCCCTAGAGTCGCCGAAATACCCTTCCAGTAAGCGATAGAGGTCTTGATGTCTGTAACATCTTTTCTTAGACCACATAAATCATCCTTGATGTCTTTGACATCTTGTTGGACATCCTCTAGTTTGGCTTTTTGATAACCATTATTCATTCTTTTTGGTAATCAGCTCTTTAACAGTTGGAATTGGGTCAGCGGGGTCTATATTTTCTATCAGAGTTCTTAATCTTTGTTCAACCAGAGAGAGCCTTTCGGGTAAACTTAACCCCATTGGATAATCAGTCAAGATGGCTTCTTCTATGCGTTGTCTAAGTTTTGTAATTTGTTTGATGGTCATTATCTAGTAGCAACTAATTGGTAGTTGTTTTGGATGGTATCGGTGCAATAAGGAGTATCTCCCCCAAATTGAATTCTGGTTACATCTCCAGTTGGGATGTTAGTTGTATGAGTCGCTACCAGAACATCGTTTATGTAGTATTTAATCGTTCCAGTGGTATTTATGAAATCTATCTTAAAATTGTTCCAGTTGGTAAAAGTTGCACCTGCACTAACATCTGTTTTTGTTTGAGTGCTACCATCAGCATTGGAAGCAAACACATAATATTCTCCAGAGTTTGCTTTATGGCTTCTAATAAATCCAGCGTGTCGTACTATCCACGCACCAGTTGGCGTACTTTCTGAATCTGGAGGCGTATTCGTGTCGTCAGATAGTCCCCAGAACCCAGCACCAGTCCGATTATCTGCCCCTTTAGTGGTTTGGATTGCACTGAAGTAAAAAGTGTATTTATTATCCCAATCATATTCAGTCCCTCCAAAATTAGCAGACCATAATTTAGTCCCAGCAGTGTTCCCAGAACCTACAATGATAGTTGTCATAAAGTTACGAGTAATTGTTCCATTTGTATCTATGGACTCGGTCAAACCATCATCTTTAGAGCCTATGAATAGAAAATCTCCGTTATAACTGCCCTTAGCAATAGCTCCAAGTGAGTGGGTGTGCTTTGTATCTGCGTTAGAGGTTTCCCCACTTGACAGTGTTTCTAGCTCTGCTCCAGTAATATCAGTCGCCGCAAACACCGCTCCTGCTTCAGCTTCGTAAAGTGAAACTCCTTGAAGTTGGAATTGTGTTCCGTCATAAACTATCGTCCCGACTTGACCAGCAAGTATATCTCCAGTCGCCAAAGCAGTCGCCCCAGCCTTGGTGATATTTTTAGCACCCTTAGCGTCTACATTTATCGTAGCCGCACCCGTGTTGGCGGTGTTAAACTTTACTCTAAACGCCATACCCGTAGCGTAAGCAGCAATAGCAGGTGAAGTAGTAATAGCATAAGTATCAGACGCTTCAGCATCGGCAGAGTAAATCTCATCACTTTTTTGTAAGTCTGATTGGGTAATGAATAAGTTGGAAGCCGAAGGGGTGGTTGTACCCGCTAAAGCAGCCTTTTGGTCTGCTGTTGGGAGTTGGGTGTAGTAAATTGAATCTTTAAGATATTTAGGATTGACGACTAATTGAGCACTTGTGCCTCCTGTTTGAGTTCCAGCGTTGATTTCAGCAGCAGTGGCTTCTTCGCCCACTCCTTTAGTAGTCAAATCCATGTCAGGGGCACTCACAAGGGCTACGCCGTCTACATAGCTCTTAATGGCTACTTGGGTAGCTGTGGTGGGAGTAGGGGCTATTGGTGAGGCACTGAAGGTCTTGACACCTGTAACTGTCTGCGCTCTGTCCTTATCTAGCATATTTTCTAGTATCTGGGGGGTATCGGAGCATAATTCAACATAGGTTTCGTTGTCGTTCCATTCGTAGGCGGTTTCAGTAGCTGTTGTCGTTCCACCTTCGTAACCTAAAGCTCTTTTGTTGATAGTCGCACCTGTGGAGGTAATCGCATCGGCGATAGTAGTCCCGTCTACTTCAATGATTTCTAACTGAGTCCGATTGGAATTTCTAAGAGTTACATACATCAAAGCTGGGACTACCGAGGAGGTTAAATCTACCCCATCCCAGTCGTCTATATCTGATAGGAAAAGTTTAGTCCCAGTAGAGGTGAGTCTCTGGTTCAATATCTTGGTTGGAATTGTTCTTACTTTAGCCATATTATTAAATAGTTTTTATACTGGTTGCTTCTTTTAATTTGTCCGATTCTATGCCTAGAGATATACGGGTAATATCAAACGCCTGACCTGTGCCACCGTTCTTGACTCCAATAGCGAAATGATTGCCGTGAATAAACGGGAAGTAAACTACGAATTTGAAATGCCTAAATCCGTTTTCATCGGCTGAACCGATTGATGACTCTGGCGAGATTCCAAGCGGAGTAGCTCCGAGATAATTGCTAAAACTGTCTTGAGTGATTAAATCGCTCTCAGAGCCAGTAAAATCAAACGAAAGAGCTGGGTCGGTAGCGAAATCATTGTAAAGTTCAAATGTTATCTTAGTCTCGCCTTTAATCCATCCTTCTACGGCATAGGCACTGACTTCCTGGAGTTCCAGGTCTGACGCCATTAAGTTAAAGTAATTAGACAACCACTGTGAAGACACTCCGAACCTGTTGTCTCCTTGGACATCATCAGTTCCGAGCAACATCCGATAGACATTCGGGGTCTTAGAGTCTCCGTAGTAAAGATTAGTTTGATATTCCATAAACCCAAAAGCAGGAATAAACCAGACTCCTTCAAATGACCTTGTGCCTTTGTTGTAAACCAAGACTCTGTTCTTGTAAGTATCTGAAGAATCTTCTTTGTAAGAGAAGTAAACCCTGTCTTTGTGTTCAATCCCCCTCACGCCTGATAAATCAATGTCGTCTAGGTATCTGTTGATTACAGAACCTATATTCGATGTCTGAGGAAGGAGGTCTTTGGTTGCCGCTCTGCCGATAGTAGTAATTTCATTTCTGTTGGTAACAAAGTAAACATCGTCCTTACCCTTGACAGTCCGATAAATAGACCCGACACCTTGTTTGACGGGGACTCTTTGAATAATGTCAACGGTATCTTGGGAGTAAGCCGCTGACTCAATATAGTCTTTTTTGAATACATAAAACGAGTCCTCTTGGTCTACTATATCTGTGATATTCCCGCCTCCGTAAGGAACTGAAACAATAGCTCCCTCACCAGCGGCTCTATCTGCGGCGAAGGTGAATAAAGTCGGGTCATCAAGCCTGGACACATAATAAGAAGACTGTGATTGCGACCCTTGTAGAGCACCTGCGGAGTCCCTAGAAATCCCTGAACGGACATTCCCGACAATCATTCTCCCTAAATGACACTCTAAAATGTTCCCTTTGGGAGCGTCTTTATACTGAGTTGGGACAATAGTAACTGGCGAGTCATCCGCCGCAGCGGGAGCCGAGACGACAGTAAAGGTATATTCAGTCGGGATGTCAGTATAAGCCACTGAAGTTCCATTGACATAAATCGTGCCTGTTTGGGTAGCATCGGTAAATCTAATCTGAAAACTCACGGCTCCAGTAAGATCTGTAATCGCAGGGTCTATTGTCAGCGAAGTAGTAGAGGTGTCGGTAATCTGGGCTATCTGTCCAGAATAAGTCCCTGATGTTATCTTGACCCAATAATTAGTCCACTGACCAGTCGCAAAGGTATCTGCTGGACAGACTAAGGTCGTAGTATTAGATGAGTCCGAGGTCAAAGTTTTGAAAACCTCATCTGTAAATATAGAAGTTGTGGTAATAGTAGTTTCCCCCCCTGTTAAGGCTCCGTTGGTTTCTAATAAGAACCCGCTCCATCTGCGATAATTCTCGGTTCTGTTACACCAGTATAGGTAATCCGAGTTATCGGTGTTGATTAAAGACTCCTTAAATCCGAACTCTTGACCTGAAGTATACCCAGAGTCAAGTGTATACCAACCTAGTAAGGTCGGGTGATAGAATTGTAGATAAGTTGAATAAGCTCTCATCGGGATTTCCGTAACCCCGTCAGATTTTTTGTAATTGTAAAGTCCGCCACAACCCGAAGCGGTAGTTGAAAGAGTCCCCAGGAGTTCTGTGCCTGGTCTCTTACTAAGTCCTCCTCTGTCAGACACGACCATATTGTTCATTATTTGAGCCGAACCAAAAGGAGCCTTTGAAGAATCAACTCCCAGCCACAATCCCTTATCAAAATTTTCTAAATCCACCATCTTCACTTCGTCCACCAATCCCCGTCTATAGAACCAAAGTTATAATAAGTTGAGGTATAAGTAAGTGCCTCTGAAGGATATTTAGAGGTGTATCTATCTGACAATTCAATGTAATTCCTTTTAGCAATAACAGCGTCATCGTATTCTCTGGCGTTGTATCCTAGCATCTCAACGCATTTTTCTACTATTAAATTAAACTCGTCAGGTTCGGCGTTTAAGAGGTCTGAATTAGCAATGGAATCTTGGATATACACGCCTGCCGAAGTCTGCCAAGGATATTTAGTGTAGTAAATTAAGTCCCACACTCCTAGTGAAGTATTGTCGGTCAAGGTAGCGATAAGTAATTTGTAGGTTGTGGCATTGGGGTCTACCGAGATAATATCCCCCTTAGCGGTTTTGGTGCGGTCAAACTCTTCTCTTGGCACAAGTGTCCAATCAGGTTTTGCCGTAGTCGTAAGCTGAGGGACTAAATCAATAATCCCGAATCCTTTTACATCTGTCGGCAAAGTATAAGAATACAGAGTTGAGGATAACACTGGCGATAAGGTAGACTTCCGCTTCGCTGTCCTTAGATTGACTTCAGCCCAAACATAATTAACTGCGAGGTTAATCGCATCTCTGACAGAGGATATAACGCCTATTTTATTATGAAGGCGAGAATTAACTGCCGTTAAAATGTTGGAATAGGAATAATTCATTAGTCGTTATATGCCGACACAAGGATAGAAATTGTCCCAGCCGTCATTTTTAGTTTCAGTATGTTATTAAATAGTTCTTCGTACATTTCTTCCTTTCTAAATGTTTTTGCGTGACATTTCCTACAAAGTGTTATCCCATTATTTATGTTGAGTCTTAATTCTTCGTGCGTAGAAAACTTTTTTATATGGTGTGCGTTTAAGAATCTTTCGGTTTTGTCGCAGTCTGGCATTTGGCATAAATAGCCATCTCTTTCAAATACCGCATCCCTCCAAAGTCTAATATCCACACTTCCCCGTATCCGCATATTTTCAGAGGTTGTGCCACCGTGCCAGTTGGGGTTATTTTCCTTGCTAAAGGAGTCTTTTATATCCTGACTATTCCAATAACATCGGCTGGAACAGAATTTTGATGTATCTTTTCTGGCAATTTTAGTGTTAAACTTCTTGCCACATTCTTTACAAACCTTGTCAACCTCTCCGCCCCTCCAGTTATTGTTTTTGTCCCCTGATATTTCTGGTCTTTTCTTGCCCGTACACCACGGCAACCTCCCCAGCATTTTAATTCTCAATTTTTCTTTAACTTTTTTGGTTTGGGGTAGCCCCTTATTCCAGGCAACTTGTCCTTTTACAAATCTCATATATCTAATCAGAGTACGCACTTACCACTATTCCTATCGTGCCCTGGGTATATGCGGTACAATCTACACTCACCCACTCCTTGCCTGCGGTGGTTAGAGTGAACACTCTGTTATCAGCCGTTCCCGTACACGCCACACCAGTATCTCCATCTATTGAGGTTCCGTTCTGCTCGTCATAGACATCAAGATAATCCCAACGATTAGTAGCTGACTGAGATAATGAACAATCTACATCAGCCAGTTGGTCAGAACCCTGAAACTTGATAGTTAAAGTTGGAGTAGTAACAAAGTTTAGTGAAAAGTGAACATTCTTCCAATCACCGACATAAATCATCCGTCCTTTAAGGTGATAGGTGTGTGTCCCTGTACCTGTGTCAGTAACATTGACAGTCGTTCCGCCTGGTGTAGCACTCACCTTGAAAGTAGTCGTACTCGGAGTGGAGATGATGTAGTAATTAGTCAGCAATTCTAACCCTGCTGGTAGGGTGGTAGCAGTGGTAAACTGCAACTTATCACCTATCGTAAAGCCGTGAGCGGCTCCTGAAGTAAAAACATCAGTTGCGGCAACTACCGTAAAAGTAGATTGTGGTAGTGCTAAATAGTCATAAATGACAGCACCAGATAAACGATTGTTCATATTCTTTTGTTAATAATTATGTCCTTATGACTGGGAAAAAGATGGCTCTTTCCCAGATGAAAAACACGATTAGAACGGCATAAAAAGTTTAGCTAATTTACCTCGCCAAGTAACCATTAAAAGATGTCCTTTAATTTCCTTGTCGTAGTCCATCGCTCTCACAATTATCCAACCCAGGAGGCAATTTTTACCATCCTCGGTTGCTGTGATAGCGTCAGTAACTTGTAACTTTTTAATCAGCTTCATTTTGACTTTATGTTTCTAATTGTTTGGTCATAATGTCATTCGCACCAGATGTAGCAAATGTAACACCATCCCAGTTATCGCAATATCCTACTACGGTTGTTGCGGATGCATCAGAGAAATGCCCCGAAGCTACCGCACACCTATTGCCAATAACCGAACCACCAGCAATAGAAGTAATTGCTGATGTGAATGTACCCAAATCTTCTGTTAATACATTGTAACCAACCAGATTATGTACTGCCTTATTTCTTATTCCATAGGTAGCCGTGTTATTGGCAAGTTGGATAAGATTATGCACAATAGTTGTTTTTGCGGCACCACTCTCAACATCAATAATGCCGTTTGTGAATGCTCCGCCCGTAACTTGTGATTGGAACCAGTTGTGACTGATTTCGCTATAGGAAGCTCCATCTCCATTACAGTCAAGCATTGGAAGAGATGTGGTTGAACTTCTGCTAACGAATGTGTTGTGATGAATGTTCAGACCCCAACCTGAAGTTGTACCTGTCGTTGGAACCGTTATGTGAGCATAGGTAGATATGTTTTTCAGATAGAATCCAGCTACCTCTATACCACCTGAAGTTATCTCCATAATAGCCAAACCAGTACCAATCTGTTGCAAGCGAACCTTATTCATTGAACCGTATTCGGTAGCTTGATTTGTCGGAGAAACTAAATGCATATTAGATTTACTTAACGAGAGTAATGCATCGATGTAATAAGTGGTGGTACTGGGCATAACAATTATGTGGTCGTCCCTCCCCGCAACAACAGAAGATATTGCGGCAGTGAAGGCATCTGAAGTAACCGTTGTGGAAGTAGCAGAGTGAACATACACTCTTGACACACCATCTCTGTCAACGGGAAATTCATTGAGCATATCACCAGCCCAAGAATCAGCACCGTTAACAATGAAGAACACTTTACCGAGAGTCGCAGGGAGAGTTCTTGTAACCGCTCCATAGCGACTTAATTGATTTTCTAACATAGTTTTATAATTTAGATTTACTTTTAACGGAAGTTTACCCCGCAACCTTGATATAGGTCAGGGGCGGTGGTTGAATCCGCCCCAGCCAAATTAAAACTTAAGCAG
>Ga0315284_10004557_pt1 | contig 19673 bp, 15 predicted proteins | sample YL17G09_16_MG_FD_203696 | JGI IMG/M metagenome (GOLD analysis project Ga0315284, IMG submission 203696) | Sediment microbial communities from Yellowstone Lake, YNP, Wyoming, USA - YL17G09_16 | ecosystem: Environmental > Aquatic > Freshwater > Lake > Sediment | place: USA: Wyoming | collected... | reverse complement strand
GGGCTCCTCGAGCAGGTGGAACCCGCCGATCACGAAGTACAGCGGGCGGCCGGTCTGCCGCTTGACCTGTTCGAGCATCGGGAGGATGCCCGGGTGCGCGCAGCCTACGATCACGACCAGACCCTCCGGTGTGTCCACGGTGAGGCATTGCTCCCAGAATGGGTAGGTGGATTCCTTGCCCGGCTTGTCCGTCGGTATCTGACCGAAGGGCAACGGCTCGCTGACCGCGATTCCGTCAAACAACGGCGTGGCCTGCGAAACCGCCACCAGCTCAAGACCGCCCGACGTCACCTTCGCCATCTCCTTCGCCAACCAGTCGGCCATGCTGCGCGCAACATCCTCCTTGACACCGGCCGACCTCAGCGTCGCAAAGTCCTCGAGACCCCGCGGAGTGAGAACTCGCACGCCCGCCAGCTTGCCGAGTCCCGGCGCACCCCAGGTGTGGTCGGGGTGCCAGTGCGAGATGACCACGGCCTCGATCTTGGCCGGATCGACCTTCAGCGCCGCGAGGTTGTCCTTGAGCACGTTAGGGTCGGAGCCCGTGTCGAACAGCACCGTGTGCCCGCGTGCCCCGACAAGGCAGGCGAAACCCCACACGGCTTTGACGCCGAGGTCCGCGACGGCGTTGTCGCCGAGGATGGTCAAGCGGACCACGGGCGCAGTGGCCGCGGCGGAAGGCGGTGTTGCTTGCCCGGAGAGCCGCGAAGCAAAGCTGAGACTGGCGAGAAAAAGGAGTGCGACTGCCGAGCGAAGAATTTTGTCGTGCGCTCCCAGGCAACCGGCTACGATGAATGTGGCCACTGTCTTCATCACGTTGCTCCCTCCTGAGTGGACAAAATCAGCTTTTCTCATGGTTCTCCCGTTGCCAAAACCTGAGTGTCTCTGTTGTACTGCGTGCTGACCGTGTATTGCACGGTTCTATGCCAGCTTGTCGATGCTGCGGGCGACTTTGTGCACGGCCTCGATGATCTCGTCCATCTCCTTCCTTGAGCCGAGGAAGGGGATCTTGCTGTCCATCGAGAGCATTTCCTTCTGTGGCGGCTTCTCGCTGTCCATCACGGGGAATCGCAGCGATTGGCGATACTGATCCAGGCGAGCCTTGGAGAATGCCGCCTGGAACCCGGATGAGTTCAGATGCTCCTGCAGCATCTTCTCCTTGTGACAGCCTTCGCTGTATCGTCGCGGGCCGCCGCGCATGGGGATGTTCTCGCCCCGCAAGGCCTCGGCGAAGCGGGCGGCCGGGACGTTCTTGAATTGTGCGCGGTCGTAATTCATCTCGAACTGGACGTAGGTGATTCGCGTGTTGTCCGCGTAGCGTTTGCGAGGGGGCAGGCCGGGGATTTTCGTCAGGCTCTCCTCGACGTATCGCCCGTTCTCGTGGCGCAGCGGCGCCTGCTCCTGGAATCGCTTGAACTGCTCCGTGAGGACGGCGGCCTGGAACTCGGTCATGCGGTGGTTTGAGCCGGGGAAGGGGTAGCTCTTCTCGATTCCCTTGGGGTCGCGGCCGTTGTTGATGAACGCGCCGCAGCGACGCATGACTTCTTCGTCCCTGCCGAGAATCGCGCCGCCCTCGCCGCAGACGAGCGACTTCCATTCCTGGAAGCTGATGCATCCGGTCCTGCCGAATGTTCCCACCTTCTTACCGTTGACCTCCGCAGAGACCGACTGGCATGCGTCCTCAATCACCGGAATGTTGTGCTTCTTCGATATCGCCATGATCTTCTCGATATCCGCCGGCCAGCCCGCCAGGTGCACGGGCATGATCGCCTTGGTGTGTTCGGTGATGGCTGCCTCGATCAGGTCGGCGTCGATCGAGCCGGTCTCCGGATCGACGTCCACGAACACGGGCAGGGCAAAGAGATTCGTGATTGTGTTGATGGTGGCGATGAACGTGTGCGGGGTGGTGATGACCTCGTCGCCCGGGCCGACGCCGAGCACGTGGAGCGAGGCGCTCAGGGCCGTCGTGCCGCCGTTGGTCAGGACGCAGTGCGGTACATTCATCGCCTCGGCGAACATCTTCTCGAAGTCATACACCGCGTTGCCGCGCAGGCAGCACCAGTTGCGGCTCTTGAGGGCCTTGACCAGGGCCTTCTCCTCGCGCTCATCGATGATGGGCCAGGTTCCGGAGAAGGGCTTGCCGCGGACGGGCGTTCCGCCGTGGATGGCCAGCGTGTCGGCCTTGCTCGCGGCGCCGGCGTAAAGGGATTTGGCGCTTGCGGCCAGAACGCTGATCCCGGCCAGGCCGGCGGATGCTTTCTTCACGAACGAGCGGCGTGTCAGATGTGATTTCATAATCCGATCTCTCCAATATCGACTGACGACAGAGCTTTTTTCCTTGCCGGACTGTATTCTCAGGCAGATTCTGCTATGATGTCAACATCGATTCAGATGCAAGTATGGAAACGTCTGTTGGAGGCATGCAAGTGGACCGCAGCAGGGAGACACTCGCCCGGCCGCTATGCGGGATCATCCCGCCGATGGTGACGCCGTTGCTGGATCGTGACACGCTCGACGTGCCCGGTTTGGAGCGGCTGATCGAGCACATCCTGGCGGGGGGCGTCCACGGGCTTTTCATTCTTGGCACGACCGGCGAGACGCCCAGTCTGAGCCACCGCATCCGGCACGAGTTGATCGAGCGTGTCTGCTCGCAGGTCCGCGGGCGGGTGCCGGTCCTCGTGGGCATCACGGACACGTCTTTCATCGAGTCGGTGGAGATAGCCCGCAAGGCCCAACAGGTCGGCGCGCAGGCGCTGGTGCTGGCCCCGCCGTACTACTTCCCGACCGGCCAGCCGGAGCTGCTGGAGTACCTCACCCACTTGGTATCCGAGTTGCCGCTGCCGCTGTTCCTGTACAACATGCCGAACCGCCCGCAACCGGCGTTCGAGCCCCAGACGGTGCGAGCCGCCGCCGACATGCCGGGCATTGTCGGGCTCAAGGACAGCTCCGCCAGCATGATCTACTTCCGCCAGGTCCAGCATCTGCTGGCGGACCGTCCCGATTTCACGCTGTTGATGGGACCGGAGCAACTCCTTGCCGAGTCCGTTCTGCTCGGCGCCCACGGGGGCGTCTGCGGCGGGGCCAACCTTCTGCCGCGACTGTACGTGGACCTGTATGAGGCCGCTCGAACAAAGGACCTCGCGCGAGTCGAGTCGCTCCATAGAACCGTCATGCAAATCGATGCGACGATCTACACCGTCGGCCGATATGGATCAAGCTTTCTCAAGGGCCTCAAATGTGCTCTCGCATGCCTCGGCATCTGCAACGATTTTCTCGCCGAGCCATTTCACCGTTTCCGCGAGCCGGAGCGTGAGATTGTGCGTCGCTATCTGGAGGAGCTTGGAATCACCAGGCAGGGGCTGGTCTGAACATGTCCGATCGCACCTACAAGTGGGCTGTCGTCGCCATGCTCTGGCTGGTCTGCTTCTTCAACTACGCGGACCGGCAAAGCATTTACTCGGTCTTTCCGATGCTCCAGAAGGACGCCGACTTGCAGCTCACGACTGTGCAGTTGGGCTATGTGGCGTCCTCCTTCATGTGGGTCTATGCCGGCGCGGGCTGGCTGGCGGGACTGGTGGGGGACCGATTCCGGCGTAAGACCGTCGTACTCGGCGGCTTTCTGTTCTGGTCGCTTGTCACGCTGGCCTTCAGCTTCGCCACGAAGTACTCGCATATCGTTGCCTTGCGGGCCATCGAAGGCTTCGGCGAGGCATTCTACTTCCCGGCGGCCATGGCGCTCATCAGCGCCTATCACGGCAAGGACACCCGCTCCCGCGCGATGGGGATTCACCAGTCGAGCGTCTATATCGGCACGGTCGCGGGCGGGACGCTTGGCGGCGCCATGGGCCAGCATTTCGGCTGGCGCTCCTCCTTCACTCTGCTGGGACTTGTCGGGATGGTCTTCTGCCTCCTGCTATTCCTGTGCCTGAAGGAACCCCCGGAACAGAGCCGGGCGGAATCCCGGCGGAAGGAGAGCCTCGGCGAGATTCTCAAGACGATCGGCGACGTGTATCGCGTCCCCATGGTATGGGTGCTCACGGGCGTGTTCGTCGGGGCCAATTTCGTGGCGATGGTCTTCCTGGTCTGGCTGCCGAAGTTCCTCGTCGATAAATTCGACATGAGCCTTTCGATGGCTGGCTTCAGCGCCACGGCGTATCTCCAGGTGGCCTCCGTGCTGGGCGTGCTGTGCGGCGGCGTGCTGGCCGACCGGATGGCCCGACGTTACCGCGGCGGCCGCATGATGACGCAGACGCTGGGTCTGTTCTGCGGCGTACCTTTCATTTTCATTGTGGGCTGGACATTGCATGTGCCTCTGCTGATCCCGGCCATGGCCTGCTTTGGGCTCTTCAAGGGGTTGTACGATTCGAATATCTGGGCCTCGCTGCATGATGTCGTGCCGCCGGAGCGTCGTGCGACGGCGGTGGGCGTCGTCAACTCCGTCGGCTGGCTGGGGGCGGGGACCGCTACTGTGACAATCGCCGCGGCATCCCAGCGGTTCGGCATGAGCACCTGCATCAGCGCGACGTCATTGATCTATCTGTTCCTCGCGGTTGTGCTGGCGTGGGGTATTTCCCGCTTCATGTCCGGCAAAGTTGTGCCTGCCGCTTCCGCAGGCTCAACGATCTCGGCGGCAGAGTGAGCTCATGCGAAGAAAGACCCAAACGCCGCACGCCACTCAGCATCGTCCCGCCGTCTTTTTTGACAGGGATGGCACTGTGATCGAGGACCGCGGGATTCTGGCTGAGCCTTCTGATGTGGTGTTCTTTCCTGATACCGCCGACGCCCTGCGGCGGCTTCAAGACCGCTTTCTGCTGTTCCTCGTCACGAACCAGCCGGGAGTGGCCCGGGGTGTAATCACGCTGGACAATGTGGACCGGGTGAATGCCCGGGTCCTCTCGCACCTTGCTGAACACGGCATAACCATCACGGCGGTATATGTGTGTCCCCACCAGCACTCGGATGGCTGCTCCTGCATCAAACCCAATCCGCACTTTCTCCACAAAGCCGCGGCGGAACACGCGGTAGACCTGCGGAGATCCTTCACAGTCGGCGACCACCCGCACGATGTGGAATTCGCACGCGCCGTCGGCGCGCGGGGCGTGTACGTGCGAACTGGACATGGAGAAAAGCATCTTCCCGAGTTGCCTGCCGGCGAGATTGTCGTGTCCGGGATCGCCGAGGCGGCCGACTGGATTCTCGCGAGCCTATGAAGCGACGGGTGGCAGCGGCAAGTTCCGCTTGGTACCTGTTTAGCGTGGGCAGATGTGACAAAGGGTGGCACGGGCAAACTTGTTTGCCCGTGGGGTCTCGAAGGGTCGCGCCCGATCGAATGAACACCGTCAAACGAGTTTGGCGGTGCCACCCGGGGCATAAAGGACAGGCAGGCTAAACATGTACTTGTGTTTGCCGCTGCCACCCATCCTCAACGCCCTGAAATCCTCACAGATGCTACGAGACCCTCAGCACGGCGGCTCCCTGTGTTTCGCCTTGCTTGACCAGGAGCAATGCGTCGTTGGCCTGTTCCAGCGGGAACTCCTGGACCTGCGGCCGGATGGGGATTTCGGCGGCCAGCGGCAGGAACTCGCGGGCGTCCTGCCGCGTGACGTTCGCCGTGGTCTTGATCTCCTTTTCCCGCCACAGGTGCGTGGCGTAATCCAGCCGCAGCAGGGTGTCTTTGTCCTTGGCCTCCTTGCGGATGGCGTTGATCACCAATCGGCCGCCCGGCGCCAGGACCCGCATCGCTTCAACGATCGGCGCCCAGGCGGGCGTCGTATCGATGGCCGCCTGGAGTGGAACGGGCGGGTCATCGCCCGTCGCCCCGACCCAGTCCGCGCCAAGCTCTTTTGCCATCCGCTGATGTTCCGTCTGCCCGGTTCGGGTGAAGACGAATAGCCGGGAATTCGGAAACCTGTGCCGGGCAACCTGGAGCACGAGGTGAGCGGAAGCGCCGAAGCCGAAGAAGCCGAGTGCCTGGCCGTCTTTCAGGTTTGTCAATCTCAAAGCCCGGTAGCCGACCACACCGGCACAGAGCAACGGCGCCGCCTCTACATCCGTGAACGGGTCGGGAATCGGGTAGGCCGATGCTTCCGGCACGACCATATATTCGGCATAGCCGCCGTTCGCATCGCAGCCGGTCCCGCGAAACTGTGGGCACAGGTTCTCGGTTCCATCGCGGCAGAATTCGCAAACGCCGTCGGCTGAGTATATCCAGGCGACTCCAACGCGGTCGTTCCGCTTGAACGCCGATGCGCCCGGCCCAAGGGTTTCGACGTGGCCGACCACCTGATGGCCGGGGATGACGGGCAGTCTCGCTTCAAGCCGGCCCTCCGCCTCGTCCAGGTCGGTGTGGCAGACGCCGCACACGGAGATCCTGATCCGAATCTCGCCGGCCTGCGGCGCGGGAGTGGGAACCTCTTTCAACTCCAGCGGCCCGCTTTCAATCGGGCCGATCCGGGTGAGCACCATCGCCTTCATCGAAATCGCTCCTTGGCTCTTCTCGTCATCTCATCGCGACCGTCAAGCTCTCAGTATAGCCGAAACGATCTGGACATTCCATTTTGTGCCGGCAGGAATCCCCCGTGTGCGACCCGATTTCATTGGGCAGGCATGACTCCGTTAGGCGAGCGGGGACGCTCGCCCTACGAGGAGGGCCTTGGGCATCTTCTGTAGGTCGTGCGGCCACACACGACTTCTCTCGCCGAGCAGAAACTTGCCTTTTGCTATTTCTAAGGGTGGAGAGTTGTCGAGCAGGGGGGTATAATGCGATGTCAAGAACTGGATTCAGGGCGAAATCATGGACTTTTGCGAATCAAAGGAGGTCAGTCATGAGCCGGAGCAATTTCACGAGACGACAATTCCTGGCCACTGCATCAGCCGGCACCATCGCCGCTGTGGCGTCCGGGACAATTCCCGCCTATGCGAATGCGGGCGGCAACGCGGGCAAGTGCGCCATCCTCGGCGGGCAGCCCGTCCGGGCCAAGCCATTCCCGAGCTGGCCGGTCTGGGACAAATCGGCTGAGGAGTCCGTCCTGGGCGTTCTGCGCAGCGGACACTGGTATCGGGGCAGCGGCAACACGGTCTCGCAATTCGAAGCGAAGTACGCAGCACTGCTGGGGGCAAAGCGATGTGTCTGCACGGTCAACGGCACAAACGCACTCCTTACGGCTCTGCATATTCTCGACGTGGGGGTTGGCGACGAGGTGATTGTCTCACCCTACACGTTTATCGCCACGTATAATGTCGTCCTCAACTCCGTGGCCTTGCCGGTCTTTGCCGACACGGACCCCGAGACCTTCCTGATCAATCCGGACAAGATCGAGGAGCGGATTACGGAGAATACGAAGGCGATCCTGCCGGTCCACATCCTCGGCCTGCCCGCCAATATGGACAAGATCAACGCGATCGCGAAGAAGCACAATCTGAAAGTCATCGAGGACGCCTGCCAGGCGTGGCTGGCGGAATGGCAAGGCAAGAAGTGCGGGACGCTGGGCGACCTCGGCTGCTTCAGTTTCCAGGAGTCGAAGCACCTGCCGTGTGGCGAGGGCGGCGCCGTCGTCGGAAACAACGAGGAGCTGATGGACCTGTGCCATTCGTATCACAACTGCGGCAGACCCTACGGCGGTATGAAGGCGGCCAGCGGCTATCCCATCGTGGGGACGAATCGCCGCATGACCGAGTACCAGGCCGCCATTCTGCTGAACCAGATGCAGAGACTTGAAGCGGATACGGTAAGGCGCGTGGAGAACGCCAACTATCTGACCTCCCGGATCAAGGATGTTCCGGGCATCGTACCTCATAAGTTGTATGAGGGTGCGACGCGGGCGGTATATCATCTGTATCCGTTCCGCTACAAGAAGGAGCAGTTCAACAACATGCCCAGGAGCCGATTCCTTGCCGCTCTCAGTCGGGAAGGCATCCCATGCTCCGGCGGATACGGCCCGCAGTACAGGGACGGCCTGATCGAGGCGGCGCTCACCTCCAAGAACTTCAAACGAGCGTTCCCGAAGGCGAGGCTGGACCGATATCGTGAGGAGCTGCGGTTGCCGGGCAATGACCAGCTTTGCGAGGAGGCGGTCTGGTTCACGCAGAATATGCTCCTCGGGACCAGGACCGATATCGACGACATCGCCAACGCCATAGCGAAGGTCTATGAGAACAGGGATGCTCTCGCGAAGTCGCAGAACTCGTGACAGAGTCTGGTTGTCAGTGAGAGGCTCCAACAGAATGGACTCTACTATGTCACCCCCGCGCAGGCGGGGGTCCAGGATCATTCGATGCGTGGCTGGATTCCCGCCTTCGCGGGAATGACATGTGGACGTGTCTTCATCCTGTGGGAGGCTCTAAGGAAGGAGAAAAGGTCATGAAGATGCGTGTGTTGGCGTGGCCGATCCTGGCCGTGGTGGTTGGCTGGGGCTCGTGGGTGTACACGCAGCAGGCGGCTCGGCAAGACCCCGCGGCCACGGTTTTGCGCGTCCGTCAGACGGAGGATTTCGCCGTGAACGGCATGGGGGACTCGCCCACCTGGGCGAAGGCCGAATGGGAGCCGCTGCATCCGCGGGTCGCCGACGGCCGGCCCTATGCGACTCGCGTCAAGATGCTGTACTCGCGGACCGGATTGTACGTACTTATGGACGCCGAGGACCGCACGATCACTGCCACGATGAGCGAGGACTTTCTCGATCTATGGAACGAGGACGTGTTCGAGTTCTTCCTGTGGCCGGACGAACGATACACCGTCTATTTCGAGTACGAAATCTCGCCGCTGGGCTTCGAGCTTCCGATTCTCATCCCCAACTTCGGCGGTGAGTTTCTCGGCTGGCGCCCCTGGCACTACGACGGCAAGCGAAAGACGCAGAAGGCCACCACGGTCGCCGGCGGCCCGAAGCAGTCGGGGGCGAGCGTGACAGGCTGGAAGGCGGAGGTGTTCGTCCCGTACGCTCTGCTCAAGCCCCTGCAGAACGTCCCGCCGCAGCCCGGAACGCGGTGGCGAGCCAACTTCTACCGCGTGGACTACGACGACGGCAAGAGCAAGAGCTCGAGCTGGGACTGGGCCCGGGTCGGGTCGGGTTTCCACGAGTTCAACAAGTTCGGCACGCTGATTTTTGAATAGCTTCAGTCCGCCAAAAAGGATGAAGATGGTCGGGTGGCAGCGTCAAGGCCGAAGGCCTGCTTGTAGTGACGCCGTAAGGCGTTTCAGTAACATGGGCGCGAGCGCCCATGATTCAGGATCACGGGCAAGATGCCCGTGCTACGGGATGCCCTTACGGGCACACTACAAACGGGCTGGGCTTGGGCGGCGCCACCCGGCGTCTAACAACGTATTTTCGGGGTAACTTGGAGACGCATCTCATGGCTATGAATCTGTCTCGCAGAGAGATGATGCAGGCGGCGGGGACGATGGCTCTGGCGCCTTCCTTTGCAGTGGCGGCCCCGGCCGCGGCACGGTGGCCGATTGTCGAGGGGCCGGACACGCCGAAGCTTTGCCTGGGAATGGGCGACGGCGGGCGAGCCCCTGACGGCCAGGAGGATGCCGGCTTTCAGCGCATCAAGCAGCTTGCCGTCGATTACGTGCTGGGGGGAGGACCACGCATCCCCTGGCAGGAGGCCGACCTTCGCGCCCGCATCGAGCGTCTCAAGGCTGCCGGCCTGACCCTGTACAACCTGATGATCGGCGGGTTCCTGAATACGATTTACGGCAAGGCGGGCCGCGACGAGGAAATCGACAAGGTCATTCAGTCCATTCGTGCCGCCGGCAAGGCCGGCCTGCCGGTGATCGAATACAACTTCTATGCCCACCGCGCCATGGAGGGATACTACGAGCAGATCGGCAGAGCGGGGGCGGGATACACGGCGTTCGATTACGACCGCATGAAGGACCTGCCACCGCTGCCGCAGGAAGGGGCTCACAGCCTCGAAGCGATCTGGGCCAACATCACGTACCTCCTCAAGGCCGTGGTGCCGGTGGCCGAGGAGTCGCACGTGCGGCTGGCCCTGCATCCCAACGATCCGCCCGCGCCGCTGAGCCGCGGAAGCGGGCAGATCATGGCGACCGTGGCCGGCTGGAAGCGCCTCATCGAGATCGTCCCGAGCCCGGCCAACGGCATTACGTTCGATTGCGGCGTGACGAAGGAAATGGGCGAGGACCCGGTGGAGGTCTGCCGCTACTTCGCCGAAAGGAAGCGGATCAACCACATCCACTTCCGTAACGTGCGCGTGCAGAAGCCCTATGAGAAATACGCGGAGGTCTTCCCGGATGAGGGCGAAGTCGATATGTTCGCCGTGATGAAAGAGCTGGTGCGGCAGAAGTACGCCGGCACGATCTATCCGGAGCATCCGCGCGCCTTGGACTACGACCGGCAGCAGCCGGGCTTTCGAAGCGGCTATCCCGGCGGCGGCGGACACGCCGGCATCGTGTACAACGTAGCCTATGCCCGCGCGATGCTGCAGGCGGCGTTGGCGTCCTAAGAGGCTCTAACAGAAGGAGCCATATCATGTCACCCCCGCGCAGGCCGGGGTCCAGGACCATTCGATGGATGGTTGGATTCCCGCCTTCGCGGGAATGACATCTATGCGGCCTTGCTGTGTTCTCGTTATGTTAGAAGCTCTAAGGGAACGAGTGAAGAAGGGATGCTCCTATGCCCACGATCTATCGCGACGAGGATGTTGACCTATCTGTGCTGAGCGGGCGCACTATCGGCATCATCGGGTACGGCAATCAGGGTCGTGCCCAGGCATTGAATATTCGGGACAGCGGCTTTGGGCCATTGGTGGGCAACCGGGAGGACCGATACAGGGACATAGCGATCAAGGACGGCTTTACGGTTCATCCGATAAGCCACGTGGCGGAGAAAGCCGACGTCCTCCTGATGCTCATCCCGGATGAGGTGCAGCCGCAGGTCTATGGGAGCCAGATAGGGCCCCACGTTGGGGCCGGCGACGTGCTGTGCTTCGCCAGCGGCTACAATGTCTTTTACAGGACAATCGACCCACCGCCGGGAGTTGGCGTCATCATGGTGGCTCCTCGCATGATCGGTGCCGCGGTGCGCGACCTGTACACAAGGCGTCTCGGTTTTCCCTGCCTGGTGGCGAGCCGGGAGGGAGACGATCCCCCGTATCTGTCGATCGCGTTGGCGCTGGCCAAGGCCATCGGCTGCACCCGGCTGGGGGCGTTCCGGTCCTCGTTCAGGGAAGAAGTGGTGATCGATCTGTTTGCCGAGCAGATGCTGTGGCCGGGGATCATCAAGCTCTGCCTGCTCTACTTCGAGAAGCTGGTTGAGAATGGCTGCGACCCGGAGATTGTGGCCACGGAGCTGCACCTGTCAGGCGAGTTCGTCGAGATCGCCAAGGCGATGATCACTCACGGCTTCTTCGGCCAGTTGACGCTGCATTCCCAGACCAGCCAGTACGGCCAGTTGTCGCGCATGGATCGCATGGCGCCGCCGGAGCTTATGACCTGCGTGAATATAGCCATTCAGGAGATTACCTCGGGCCGGTTCCACGGCGAATGGGCCAAAGAGCAGGAGGCCGGCAAGCCGAACATGAAAAGACTCTGGCAGCAGGCCCTTGAGCATCCCCTGGCCAAGTCCGAGGCGAAGCTCGAAGCCCTCCGCAAGATCGTCGCCAGGTCCTACGAAACCGCGTCCGACTGAATCATTCATAGCCCGATACTACTGATGTGCTACCTGAGTGCCAGTAATCTGGAAAGGCGTAATCCTGGGTGGCACGGGCAAACTTGTCTGCCCGTGGGGTATCGGGTGGTCAGACACAATCGAATCAGCACCGTCAAACGAGTTTGGCGGTGCCACCCGGCTTACGAAAGGCCGCCGGGCCAGATTCCACGCTATCGCGGCTGGGTTATCGCGACGACGCTGAATCCTCCGGGGGGGACATCCACGTGAATTACGCGCGTCTCCGGGGTCTTGCCCGACAGGGTGACGCGGATCTCGTGTGGCCCCGGCGGGACTCGGGCACGGCAGAGGTACGCCCTGGCCGGCAGGAAGGTCCAGGACCGCGTGTCCGGTTTGTCGAGACCTACCAGCGCGGCCTCTGTCAAGAGTGCGGCGAGTATGCCCATGGACTTCTCTGACTTGTTGCGCGGCAGCAGGCGGACGCCCTCCGCCACGGCGGCGCGGGCGAGCATCCGCGTCACGGCGGCCGTCATGATCTTCGGCTTGATTGTCTCATACTCCCTGAAGATCTCCGCGTCCAGATTCGTCAGCAGGTCCACCGTCGCATTATGACCATCCAGACTTGCGGCGGCGCCGGTGACCGAGTTATCCCTCGCCGCCAGCTCAGGATACACGAGCACCTTCAGGATCAGATGGGAGAGGATTTCAGGGTCGGAGGTCACAGACACCCCCGCATAACCGAGGGCGACGCCGACCGGGATTCGCTTGGGGACTTTGTAGGAGACGCGGCCCAAACCGAACACGATCAGGAGTTCGCCGTCTGAGCCATCGTTCAAGGGTGGCCCAGCGGTCTCGTTCGGGGTGGATGGCTGCACCCGGCTGAGGTAGTCTCTCAGCTTGGGGCCCCGATAGTCGGACAACCTGGAGAGCCGCAGGATGGGCTCACGGCATGCCTCGATGTCCCCGGCTTCAAGAGCCTCCTCGTAGTACCGCAATGCCCGGTCAGGCTCGCCGAGCTTCTCGAATACGAAGCCCGCCAGGTAGGAGCCGAACGCCCCGTGGCTCGTTCGATCGATCGATTGCAGATAGTCGCGAGTCACCGTGAATCGCCGGGCCTCGACGCCGGCGCCTTGCAGGTCGCCCAGGGCCAGGTAGTTGAGCATATTGAAGGCGTTCATCGCCAATCGCTCGGTGGGCGGGGCTTTATATTTCTCGGCGCTGTCACTGTAGATGTAGTTGCCGATCTTGCCCAGCGCGTCCGCGCTGAGGTCCAGGTAGTCCAATTCCGTCTCGGCGGCGCTCAGGTCTCTCGCACTGTACTTGTATTGCCCGATGGCCTGGAGCAGGACCGCGCGTTCCAGGGCGACCAGCGGGCGGTGCGCGGTCCATTTGTCGGGTATGTGTTCGTAGTCCTCGACGCCCAGAATTCCGTTCAACTCGCGGATGCCGGCCTCATAGTCGCCTCGCTCGGCAACTCGGTGGGTCTTGCCGACGGTGTCGCTATAGGTGGCGCAGCCGCCGCACAGCAGCAACAGGAAGACCAACGCGCATTTGTGACATCTTGCCGCTGCCGGACTGTCCATGCCGGAGCACCCCCGCGTTCACCTGCTTAGCGCTCCAATGCTTTGCTGCGGATCGCTTCGTTCTGGAACCGGATCAGGCCGGTCTCGACCTCGATGACCTGGAGGATGAGGCTGTACTGGAGCCGGTGCGTGCCCTTGAACCGCTCGTCCACGGAAGTGATTCTGCCCGTCACGAAGTACTGTGCCCCCAACTGGCGGCCGAGCTTGCCGGCGGTCGCGGGGTCGTAGATGTCGCTCTGGCGCAGCCGCAGCTCACTGACCAGCTCCGCCTGCCTCTCGCGGCTCACGACTCGCACCCGGCCGGAGTTGACCAGGTGCGTCTCGATGGACGACAGCAGGGCGCTGGCCTGGTCCTCGATGTGCTGCGTCGTTGCATTCTGCAACGGCCAGATCGCCACGAACGGCGCTGCGCTTGCCTTGATGATCGTCTCGTTCCAGATCGCCGATTGTTGGAACGCCTTGACGTTCTCGGAAACGAGGTACTCGATGTCCCGGCGGTCGAGCGTGACACTCATCGCCGGATCGTCGAGCTGGGGGTGTTCCGTCCCAGGTCCGCCGCGCCAGGCCTTTGGGCCGCACCCAGCCACTGCTGCCACCAGGATCAACGACATCAGGGCCGGCGCCAGTCTGAACCGGGTCTGTCTTCGGCTGAACTCTTCTGCGTATGTCATCTCTGTAGCTCCTATCACGCGTTCACTGCTTCTTCATCGCCGGGCCGCATCTATTGCCAAGCCCGTGCGCTTGTCCATCGGCATCCGAAGTATACAAAGTCGCGCATGCGAGGGCAATCCACTGGGCACGACATCCTGAGCCTATTTTGTCCTGTCCATAGATAGAGGCAGCACGACGGCAGGAAGTAACGCTCGTTCACCGATTGACCATGACTCGCGGTGGCGAGGGGCAGCCATTCAAGGATCAGTGTTGGGGAATGAGGGCCCGGCCCAGTGCCTCGACGGCGGCCTTGCGGTCCACCTCTTTCACGCCGAACATGATGCTGATCTCCGAGGAGCCCTGGTTGATCATCTCGATGTTCACGCCTTTCTCCGCGAGGGCGGCACAGGCCGTGGAGGCTATGCCGACCGCATACCGCATGCCTTCCCCTACGACCATAATCAACGCCAGATCGTGCTCGATGGTGACATCATCCGGCCGCAACTCCTCCCGGATTCGGTTCAGGACGTGCTGCTCCTTATGCTTGGTCAACGGCGAGCTGCGCAGAATGACCGACATGCTGTCGATCCCGGAAGGGACATGCTCGAAGGAGAGCTGTTCCTGTTCGAGGATGTACAGCAGGCGCCGGCCGAATCCGACCTCCCGGTTCATCATGTACTTGCTCAGGTAGATCGTGCTGAACCCGCTGGCGCTGGCGATGCCGACCACCTCGCCGTGGTGATATTTGCGCTCCGGCACGATCAGGGTCCCTGGCGCCTCGGGCCGATTGGTGTTCTTGATGCAGATGGGGACCTTGGCATGGACGGCCGGAACGACGGCTTCGTCGTGGAAGACGCCAAAACCGGCGTAGGCCAGCTCTCGCATCTCGCGGTAGGTCAGCACGGGGATCGGCCGGCTATCTGGCATGATGCGCGGGTCAATGGCGAACACGGAATCGACGTCCGTGAAGTTCTCGTACATCTCGGCCCGAACCGCCGCCGCCAGGATGGACCCGGTGATGTCGGACCCGCCGCGGGGGAACGTCACGACCTGGCCCCGCGTGGTATACCCGAAGAACCCGGGGAAGATGACGACGTCTTTCGTGTCCTTCAGCGCCGCCAGACGGGAATAGGATTCAGGCAGCACCAGGGCGTTTCCGAAATCCTCGCTGAGCAGCATGCCTGCGTCCCGCGGGTCCACGTACCGGGCCGGAACACCCTGCTGTGTGAAGACGCGGGCCACGAGCTTGGCGCAATTGTCCTCCCCGGCGGCCTTCATGGTGTCCACGAACTGGGCATCGTGCTCGCCGCGCCCCTGAATGCGACGGTGAAGGTCCTCCTCGATCTCCTTGACGATGCTCCCATCCAGGCCCAGCTCCTGCTGAATCTCCGCGTACCGGTGCGTTACTGCCGCTACCTCGTTCTCGAAGGGCTTGCCGGCCAGCACTGCCTTGGCCAGCGTGATGAGCAGGTCCGTGACCTTGATGTCGGTCGGGTTGCGCTTGCCCGGAGCGGAGACGACCACGATCTTCCGGGTGCTGTCCGACTTGACGATATTGACGACCTTCAGGATCTGCCTGGCGTCGGCCAGAGAGGTCCCACCGAACTTCGCGACTTTCATATCGGTCCCTTCTTCATGCCTGAACTGAGAGTGCTGGGATTCGAACCCAGGACCTACGCATTAAAAGGTCAAGGTTCACTCCATAAATACTTATCCCCATTATACTTACACTGCCTTTTTGGCGTCAATAACCAAGTTTCTGCCTATCCTGTACTGACTCTGCGCTGGCCCTACGCTCATCTTATGGGAAGAAGTGACGCCCAGAGCAAGGCTGGAGGATCTATAAAGTGTGGGTCTGTCCATAGTGGGGCAGCAGAGGGGCATCATGCTGAGAACGTGCCCCTATTTCGAGGTACACGAGAACTGCTGCGACTGTGCGGGGTTCTACGATGGGTGCAGGGCATGGCCCGACTCCAGGCCGTTCGACTGCCACAGCTTCAACCGACTGCCGGACGTAATGCCGGGCACCTGCGGCCAGAGGTTTCCTGCCACGTCCCGCAAGCTGGCGTGCGGTATGGCGAAGGAGCGGCAGACCGAATACGCCGACACGATCCCATGCAGTTCAGCGCCGGACGCCGATAGCCGAGTGACCGCAAGTGATTCAGGCGAGGCCCGCGCCCCTGTTGTCAATCGCGCCAGCATCCGCGTACGGACAGTCAACTGGGAGCGGCCGTTGCGGCTGCGGCTCACCACTATCCAAGGGTAAACGGTTCTGTGATCAGTGCCGGACCCAGAACAGGCGGCGGACCATGCGAGACTACATGAGGCAGAGGCGGGGTTCTGGGGTGGTTCACGCCGGCTCAGGCGTGCCCGCTACGCACGCAGGAACGCTATCCATTGCGTCTGGCGGCGAGGGAAAACCCCAGGAGGTACTCCGGTAGGGGTCCACCTCTTTGAGCAAACTTCTGTATAATACGGATTCTGATAAATTCGTGCGCGGTATCCATTCCGTGCGACAGATCGAACATCATTGTTCGGGCGTCAGATGTCAGATGCTGGCGCTACCCTGTTTTAACAGGCGCGCAAGAATTTTCCCGAATCCGTATAACAAGACGCCGCTACAGGAGCGAACTAAACATGGCACGGAAACGACCACGTCAATTCGAATTCGCCTGCACGGTGCTGTCTGTGGGTAGCTCCCACCACAATCGCGGATAGTCCTTCCCTTCATCAATCCACCAGATGTCCTCTGTCCCGTTGGCCGTCTCGCCCACGAAGTCCCATCCGGCATTGAGGAACGTGATGGCCGTCTGCATCTCGGCGGTGGTCTTGCCCGTGCCGTCAGCGCTTGTGGCCTGGGCCGAGGTCTGTGTGTCCCAGAAGCTCGAACTGATGGTGCCATCGCAGTTGTCGCCCACGAGGCCACCGACACACTCGCCGCTTCCGCTGACCTCGATTGCTTCCGGGCCCAGATTGGAGACGCTCGCTGTAGAGCCTGATTGCCCGACAAGGCCCAGGTAGCTGCCGCCTTGGATATGGAGATTGCTGATCACATACCCGTTGCCGTCAAAGCTCCCTCCAAAGCAGGGAATCACAGCCATGGACCACGTAATCCCCGATAAATCGACGGACTCTACGAGACGGTAGTGGGCCAGCGGCTCGAACCACACGGTGCCCAAATCCCTCGCATCTCGAATCAGATAGGGCTGCTCGGCCGTTCCGAGTCCCTCTGGCATCAACGGACGGTTCCCCCCATGGTACCGCAACAGCGGATATCCATCTGGCGGGATATGCCAGTAGTCGCAGGTGCCGTTGAGGACCTCATCGACGAAATCCCAACCGGCACCGAGGAAGGTCTCAATGTCCTGCATCTCCGTCGTAGTCAGACCTGTGCCGCCGACACTGGTCGTCTGACCTGAGGTCTGGATGTCCCGGAAGCACGAACTGACGCTCCCACGCCATTTCTCCCCCACGAGGCCGCCGACATTGTCAGTTCCGCTGACCGAGCCGCTGCTATAGCTCGCAGCGACGCTCCCACTGCTCGAACCCGCAAGGCCGCCGACAGAGGTGCCCGAACCGACGATATTGGCGTCGACCACTCCAATATCCTTGACCTCGGCCGCGGATGCCAGCTGACCAAACAGTCCCAGGTAGCCTTTGCCTTTGATTGTCAGGTGCGAGACCACATGACCCTTGCCGTCAAGAACGCCCGTGAAAGAGGTCCCGACGGGCTGAGAAAAAACAGCCTCAGCCGAAGCGATGACGGCCCTGTCGAAGACCTTTCGGCCAAGGAGGTTGGGGTCCAGGTCGATATCGGCGGTCAGGATGAAGTGCTTGTCGTAGTCTTCGGGCGTCTCGCCGATGTGACCGCATGTCATAAGTCGCGCTGACAAAAGAACAGCGTGGCCAGGACAACTGCCAACAGGGTGGGCGCCCCATATCCCAGAGTCACACGGAGCAGTGAAAAATCGTGGAACGCTCCGCCTTCGAAGAAATCGGGCGTGGTCGCCGCCGGCTTTGATGGAGCGTTGGAGAAGACGCCGAGGAAGTGGTCCACCTGCCGAGCGAAGGTGTCATCCTCTGCGCCGGCTTTGCCCTTTGCATCCGCTTCGGTCTCTCGCCAAGACTGACGAAGCTGTGTAGACATCGCCCGGCTCAGGCTGACGGGTGAGAGTTCCTCCAATGAGAAGACGTTCAGAACAAGGCCAACGGGATACCACAGGAAGATGAGGACCACCGCCGCCAACAGCGGCTTTCGCAGCAGTGTTCCCGCGAGGAACCCCAGAGATACGAGAAAGGTAAGGACAAGTCCCACCACGGCCAGCGCACTGACGATCCCGAAGGCAGTCACCGTATCGGCGGGAACGGGGCGCTTGGCTAGAACCACGATGGCAATCGCCGGGACGGTCACCAACAAGTACACACTGAGCACGAGCAGCACCCGCGACGACCAGGCAGCCAGGAGATACTCGTAGCGGCTCACCGGGCGACTTAGGATGCCATCGGCCAACACTTCGGCTCGAGAGCCCGACACCGGGCTGACCCCGAGCACCACGACCACGAAGAACCATGGGAACACGAGGTGCGGAAACAACAACGACGCGATCAACGGCGCATCCTGGAACTTCGACCAGTTCGCCGCGACCAACATCAGCGTCAGCAGTGCGGCGGCTGTCAGCCAGAGCCGGACCAGCCAACTCTGCCACAAGCCCCTCATGTCGTGTTCGAGGATCGCCACATAGGGCGTCATCTTCATGCCAAGCGTCAAAGTCCTAACGGTGGAACCCATGTGCCTCGTCCTCTTGCAGCAATTGCAGATAAGCGTTCTCCGTCACGTTCTGGCCGGAATGGATTGCCTGCAACGAGAGACCGCAGGCGTCAACGGATTTCAGGATTCCGGCCAATACAAGGGAGCGGCTACGACCATTGGCAATCCGCACGCGTAACGCCTGGCCATCGAGTACCCGGGCCTCAACACCTTCCAGATTCGTGACCTCACGAGCCAGACGGCTGACCTGATCAGGGTCGCCCTCCAGCTCCAAAGTGGTATCGTCGCAGCAAATCCGTTGTTTGATATCCTGCATCGAACCGGTGAAAATCATTCGTCCCTCGTGCATCACGCCCAGATGATCGCAGATCTGATCGATGTCGCTGAGAATGTGGGTGGCAACGACAATGGTCTTTGTCTTACCCAGCTCACGGATGAGGTCCAGCGTGAATCGCCGGGCGGAAGGGTCCAACCCAGCCGTCGGCTCATCCCAAAGCAACAGAGGGGGATCGCCGACAAGAGACGCAGCAATCCCCAGACGAGTGCACATCCCGGTCGAGAAGGTCTGTATCCGCTGATCGGTGGCGTCAAGCAACCCTACGGCGCGAAGCAATGACGCGATGCGCGGCTTGCGAACTTCTCGCGGCAAACGACACAGCTTGCCGAGAAGGTCCAGGTACTCGATGGGCCGCAAGTCCTCCGGCAACTCCGGATTTGTGGGCAGATAGCCAATCTGAGAGCGGACGGCCACCGCATTGGGACCGCACGACTTGCCGAAGACTTCCGCCCGGCCGGCGGTGGGTCGCTGCAGCCCCAGCAACAGGCGCAGTGTGGTCGTCTTGCCCGCACCGTTGGGACCAAGCAGTCCGAAGACGGAGCCTCGCGGCACTTCCAGATTCATGTCGTTGACTGCAATGAGTCGCTGACCGTAAATCTTCGTCAGATGCTCGGTGCGAATTGCCAGTTCCACTGCGGACTTCTCCGCCACAGTTAGCCCATCAGGCGAGCGATCACCATCTCCCATCACTGACATAGAGACTATTCCAT
>Ga0315284_10004556_pt1 | contig 19673 bp, 19 predicted proteins | sample YL17G09_16_MG_FD_203696 | JGI IMG/M metagenome (GOLD analysis project Ga0315284, IMG submission 203696) | Sediment microbial communities from Yellowstone Lake, YNP, Wyoming, USA - YL17G09_16 | ecosystem: Environmental > Aquatic > Freshwater > Lake > Sediment | place: USA: Wyoming | collected... | reverse complement strand
GCGCAAAGAAACCCATTTCTCCGAATGCGACGGTGGATGAACATATCGCTTATCAGAAGGATATTTTGCGCGACCTCGATTTAGAAATCAAAGACCTCGAATCGCGCATCAATGTTGAAGCGGCGACGCTCAAGGCATTGAATGACTCTCTTGTATTATTGAAGGAGAAGCGCGAAACGGAAACGTTAGCGTTGGAAATGTTCGAGTCCCGAAAACGCGGAGAAGATTACAACAATCGGGTCACACAAGAGAAATTCCACGCATTTGTCAACTTCTGTTTTCATCTCGTTGAGGAGTGGAACGACGAACCAGAGATTACGCCATGGACAAACTTGGACGGACGTGTGTTGGGCGGCACATCATCGTACGCAAAATTGGAATGGGAGTTTCCGAAAGAGTTTTGGGCAATGTTCGGTGATGATACTGAGAATTTTGTGAATCTGTTCAATGTAGGTACAGACTTTCGAAGTCAGGCGTTGCTGCACTTCTTGGACGAGAGTAAATTGGACTCGTACGCATCACTACCACGAACATACGAACGCGAACGCCGCATGGCTTTGGAACGACACCGGCTAAGATTGTTGGCGCTCGGAGATCCGAGGCCAAATGCGAAAATGCGTTCTCTGATGCGAGAACTCGGTGTTAAAATACATATTAAGGCTGTTATCGGCGACCATGGAGTATTTCTCAATCTTTTTGAAAAAATCCCAACACGATTACACGATTGGCCAATCCATGAAAAACTTCAAATCACGTGGCCGGATGATGCTTCTGATTAATGACGTCAAAAAAAAAGGAAAATTTTTTATTAAAACAAACACACACAAAGTTTTAATGAATAAAAAAATTCGCCCCCGTCCCCGATGCAATAACAAATCAATTGAACATGAGTGACGTCGATAATTTTTTCAACACAGTTGGTGCATGGTCGCAAACTTTGGGCGAGTGCTTCGAAAACATCCAGCCGAATCAAACTTTAAAACGTATGTTTTTGAAACTTTGCAACTTTACTTTTCCACCCTAAAGTTTCGTGTCACGTTGCCAAGAATCACTTCTCAACTCCCTCGACGCTTCCTTGGCTTTCAGCCCGCGTCGTGTGTCGGCACTCGGAGTCAACAGCGAGAAACTTCTCCCTGTTGGTTTCGCGACGCCAACTCAGTCTTCTGAGAAAACTTTAGATGCAGACGCAGACGCAGATGCACGCGAGGATGCGCGCGCACGCGTACTTTTTTCTGAACCGCGGAGCCCGCTGGCGTCTTCTGTCGATTGGTCTCGGTTTTTTGACGACAGCAACACTGAACAAATTGTTGCCTCATCACCACCACCACCGATACCAGACTGTCGTGGTAGTGGCGGCGTTGTGTCTTTGTCGGCGATCGATGGTACCCATTCGCGCGTGACAAATGTTTTCGTTCGTGTCGCGGTGGCGCAAAAAACCGTTCCTGGAGACGGCGGTGATGGTGCGCGCAAGCGTGTTCGTGACGACGATGATGATGACAACGAACAACGAGAACGAAAGTTATCGTCCGCGGAAATTGAAGTGGAGCACTTGCAAAAACGTGCGCGCGTCGAACTTCCCGACAGCGACATCATTCACGATCTCACTGCAATCAACAAGGTCGAGCGTGATGATTCGGACGGGGGTTTTCTCGATGATGATGATGATGATGAACCAGAATTTCACGATGACAGCGATGACAGCGATTGGGAAGACGAGACGTCACGCGAAGAGGAGGAGATTCGCTACATCGATCCGATTGGCGAAATTGAGATTCTTCACTCGTATGTGTAACCAAAAAATAAATAAACTGCAAACAAACAAACAAAAAAAAATCTCGAAAGTGTTTTCCAACTCTCTCACTCCCTCGTGTTTTGATTTTTAAAGGTATGTTTTTTTTTGGGGTGTCGGAATTTATTTTCATCTCTGAAACCTTCGTTGTCGCGAACTCCACTTTCAACGTTTCTTCGTGCATGTGCGCGTGCGCGCACGCAAACTTTTGAAATAAATCGCATGAAAACCAAGCACCGCGCGCACTCAAAAACAACCCACCGACGAAGGATGTCCTTCATTACACGGTTACGTAGATGGTACTGGCGTGTCGTAACGGCTTTCGAGCGCCGCCGGCGCGCCGAGGCACGCAACGCCAAAACTCGTTATTCTTTGGCGGAATGATGCGAGGCGAACTTTTTTTTTTAAATTCACACCGGTGCATCTTTTTGATGTGAACACTGATATCTCTTTTCTCCAGCGCTGCATGTCACAGCACGTTAACTGAACATGAGTCTCTTCAATGAATCCGACGAAGCACGCGACGAGGCGGTGCGAAAATACTGGGCGACGAATGGACCAAGGCATAAATTCAACGCGCGTGTGCAATACGCGAAGACGTTCACTGTCGCGGGCAACACCGAAGGCGGACCAGCACGCGTGGCTTGCATTTCGAGCAACGGAATCGAGTTTCTTTACGACATTGAGTTCGAGAAGACACACTATAGACTCTGCGACGTCAAGGAGAGCGACCTCCGCGCACACAACGACAACATGCAGACGCAAAGTGGCCTCGCAAGCACGAGTGAGTTCTGGCGCGCGTACAAGAGAAAGTTTCGCGATGGCGAGCGCGTGACGCTCATGGCAGCATCGAGCGGCGCCCGCGCGGGCGTGCCTCTGAAGTACGGCAGTGTGCAAGCGCTGCACGACACGCCACACGAGCGACACTTTGCGACCGACTTTCACTATCGCATTGCGTACGACGATGGAACATTTGACACATACGAGGCAGAGAGAAATCTACAGAGAATTTATTGAAATCAAACGCCGCCGCCGCCACCGCGCCCTCTCTCTCTCTCTCTGAGAAATTCATTCATTCTTGCGCTGCTGCTGCCGTCGACGACGCGCCAATTCGTTTCTGTACGCCGTGCGACACGCCGCGCGCAACACGAACAACACCAATGCAACCGCCACAAGCAAATAGAGACCAAGAAAGAGCGAACGCCAATCGTAATCGCTGAGAGGAATCACCGCCATTTTTTCGACGTATTCTTTCGCCATGTTGGTGGTAGTGTCGACACGTATGCTTTCGCCTGCGCCCAACACAGACACAGCCACGCCTTTGTCGGAAACCGCTGGCTGCAACTCTTCGATGTTGATTTTCGGCATTTTTTGTTTCTCGTCGCAATTGTTGTGCCGCACGAGTTGAAAAATGTCCTCGCTCGAAACACAAAAAGAAACCGCGTTCGCGTACGGCGGTGGCTCGAACGGCACACGCGACAAACTTTCGCGTCTCAATCCGCTGCCGCAAATCGACAACCACATTGTGTTCTACGAGTACATTGTTGTCAACGATGCCGACGTTCCACAACCGGCGCTGGCGCTCGACGAGCGTGGCCACTTCGTTGACAGAACCTACACGCTGCCCGACGGCTGGCGCGTATTGAATCACAAGTATTTCGTCGACGACGAGATGATGGAGGAGTCGCTCACAACGTTCATCAAGCACTTTCATTCGCCATTCGACGACGTGCAAGAGGCGGCACGGTGCGCGCGCGAAGCGAAACCGCGCACCAAGTACTTCGGCAAGACGGCCGACGAGATTCTACAAATCTGGCAAGATCGACGCGTGCGCGGCCAGCAGTTGCACGAGTACCTCGAATTGTTCTACAACGACTGTCACGACCCGAACGATACGCGCGCGCGCGATCGCTCGTTTGCACACTTTCTCGCCTATCAGGAAGAAGTGGTGAAGAAGAACGATCTCGTGCCGTTCCGCACCGAGTTGCGCAACTTTGACGTATACGACGACGATGATCTCGTTGTTGGTGGTGGTGGTGGTGGACGCGCGGCTTCAGAACCGGTCCGACGGAGGCGCAACAAGCGGAAGTTAATGTGCGGCACCGCCGACATGATCTACATTCGCCGGCAAGACATCGGACACGCCGACCGCGGCCTCAACGTCGTGGTGTTCGACTGGAAGTTTCTCAACAAAATGTGGACTACTGGACGCGAAGGCGTCAACATGTTCGCTCCTTTCGACGACATGCCGGACTGCAATCTCTACCACTACTACGTGCAATTGAACGGCTACCGGTACATGCTGGAGAAACGCACGCCGCTTTTCGTCACCGACATGTACGTCGTTGATTTCGGCGAAGACAATGCCGCGTATCAAATGTATCAAGTGCCCGACATGCAGGTCAAGATTCGCATCGCGATTCAGATGCGCCGCGAGCAACACTTGCGCGAATTTCTTCAGCAGCGCAAGTGGTCGTTCGAGAAGGCGATGGTCGACGCAAAATATCTCGCGAAGAACTTACCCGTCGAGGAAGGTGTCGTCGGCGCAGCGACGCCAAAAAGATTGCGCGAGACCGCCGAAAGTCTCCTCGTGTCTTTGAGTGCGGTTCGCGAGTTCGACGACGATCTAGAGCCGCTTATTGGCGAATTACGCACGAAACAGCGTCGCACTCTTCACAAAGCCGTCGATGGCACCATTCAAACAAACATTGCCGATTTCTTCCTCCCAAGTAAACAAAAAAAATGACTCATGTTTGCGAAATATGCGCCAAAAGTTTTTCGTTGCCGTCGAACTTGAAACGACACGTCAAGACTGTGCATAGCGAAGAAACTTTCACATGTGCGGAGTGCGACAAAAAATTCGCGCGGTCGGATAATCTTAAGATTCACGTGAGCGCGATGCACAAGATATCGAACAAGAACAACAACGCCACGACGTTTGTATCTTCCAGTAGCACTGTATCGACAAGTGACACGCAAACGTCAACGCCGATTCGCGCGCGAGACGATCTTCATGTCGCCGCCGTTCGCGAGAAAGCACGAACAGTTCTCGGACAGACGAGCCCTGTTAATGATGCCCGAACAGCGCTGACAGCGACAGCGGCGACGTCGCGCAAACAAAAACTGTGCTGGGACGAAACAGACGACGAAGAAACGCGAGCGCGGAAACTGGACACCGCGCAGCGACAATCGCGCCTCGCTCAGTATGGAACCGAAACGCCAACGGAAGCGGACTACCGCCGTTATATCGCAGCAGAAGACGAACGCTTGAAGAAGAACGCGCCTCTCTCAGCCGAAGAATCGTTGCGACTTGCACTCATCGACGAGTTTGGCAAGGAACATGTGACCGCGTCGGAGTGGGCTCTTTGGGAGGCGAAAGAACGTGAGAGAGAGACGCACGAGGCGAGGCAGCCCCTTTGCAGGACAATCGAAGAGCAGAAAGATGCAGTGAAGTCTGTGCTGGAACTGGCTGCCCTCTTTCGCACGTCAGTAACGTGATGAAGAGAAGAAGAAAAAAGTAAACTCTATTGCTTATCTCTGTATCTTTATTTCGCTCGCACACAACTGCATCTACCGGAAAGAGAAATAAACAACACACTTGAAATGGCGGATCACGCGGAAAAGTGCGCCGACGCACAATCGGACGCGTTGAACAACGCTCGCGCGCAATTCAATCTCACAAGCAGCAGCCTCGGTGCCATCTCGGTTGCACTTGATAGTACGCTGGTCATCATCGGATTCTTCACGTCCATGGTGTCGTCACGCGTCAACGCACTGGTGCCAGAGAATCGCACCAAGCACGTTGCGATCCTCTCTCTCTGCATCACGGTGCTTCTCTTCCTCATCATCAACATTGTGATCGAGTGGACGGCGTTGCTTCTCTGGCGGCTCTCGAACGACTTTGCGTTCGTCGTGTTTCGCGTCATCCAGTTCTTTCGCTCTCTTGCACTCGTGTTGTCTTCGAATTTTCTCACGACGATCTTGTTCGCTGAATTGAACGGCTCTCTTTCGTGGCTGGAGGCGGCCTCGGTGATTCTCTGCAGCGTGTTCTCGCTCTATCTCGTATTGCAATTATTTCACATTCGCAATGCCGCGTGATTTCATGTGGAAGGGCGCGCGCGCGCGCGCGCTCTCTCCCGCAACACCAATTCGAGGAAAATATGAGCGCATTCGAGGACGACGACGGAAAACGGAAGAAAGTTTCCGGCATAGGAAAGTCTGGCGAGTCGTGGAAGAAGAAGAAGTTGCGCGACTTTCCCATTGCCGAACTGCTCGGACGAGTCGTTTCGCGCGTCACAGTGATGACAAACTCTGTGCGTGCCGTCGCCGAGCAACTTGAGAAGGAGAAAAATGCGCTGTCCGCCAAATTGATCGCAACAGAGACCAACAATCGCAAACTAGCGACCGAGAAGGGCGGCGATGGCAGTGACGTGTCGCGCGAAATGTCCGTCTGGCAATTCGTCATCTTTCTCATGACGATCCGCAAGGATGAGCCAGTCAGAGAACACGCGCGTCGCACGAAGAGCATTACGGAGGCGCTTGAAATGTTCATCGGCCGCGTGTTGTTCTCCACCGACAAACCGGGTCGCATCACCAAGTGGATTCGCGAGAAGGGCCTCAACTCTCTCGAGACTCTTGAGGAACTCGGTGCAAATCTCACGACCACTGGCAAGCGGAACGTCAATGGCATGGGCAAAGCCGACGAGTGGGACTCGGCGCTGCAGTTTGGATTCGGTCGCGAAATGCTTGCGTGCATCGCAGCGACGCCGGAAATCAAACGCAAGGTGGCGCAGATTTTCAAACTTTGCCATCGTGAGGACGCCACCGAGGATGTGCTCGAAGACTACATGGAGGAACTCTACAAACTCGTTGCCAAGTCGCCGTTCTTCGGACCGCTGGCAGAGAAAGCAGAAAAGTCCAAGAAGAACGTCGAGATCAATGACGACGACGTTTCCCTCAGCGAAGATGAGAGCGGCGACGACGATGATGAAGACGACGATGAAGATGACGACGACGATGATGATGACGACGATGACGATGATGATGAGGAGGAGGACGAGGAATTCAAGAAACCACCACCGAAGAAAATCCGTCGCAAGCAGGAGAAGAAACCTGCCGCAAAGTCTGTTGAAGTGGACGGTATTCAATCGGTGCCGCTTGTGCTTCCGTCCGTGCCTCTTGTTGCGGAAACGCTTGTTTCGAACGGCACGAAGAATAACGATGTTGTGGGGCCGAACACAGCATCAGAAGTACTGCAAGATGCATGCAAGAATGGCGAGTCAGCGGCCGCAGAAGCAAAAGTTGCTGACGCCGATTGCCAGTCCACAAACAAATAAAAGATGCCTTTTCGCGAAACACTTCCGGCCGTTCTTGAATCGCTCGTTATTGATGTTATGCCAGCCACTCCGTTGTTCCGATTCGCCGGATTCGTCGCGCCTTTGGCGGATCTTCTTCTCGGCGATGCGCAGTTCAGGAAGGACTTGCGCACTGTGCATGGTGCGACCGTAGTTCTCTTGCAAACATGCCTTTTTGCCGCGTGGCTGTTTTTGCCTACTGTCGCTTTCAACGTTCACCCGGGTTTCGGCTCAACTTGGAGCGTGTTTCTCGCGCGCGCGCTCGCACCACTATTCTGTGTCCCGCTTGCAAATGGAAGCGGTGGAAAATTTCTCAAACTTGCGACTGCGCTTCTTTGTTGGGTGCTTCTGTTTGCGGTGCTCATGCCGGGCGCAGATCTTCGTCTCAATGCGCGCTATTCTATGCAGCCCGCGCTCGGTGCGATCGCGCTTCTCGTTCTTTCCGTCATCGCGTTCGTCGCATTCACCTCGCTTGAGAAACGCACTGGCTCCAGTCGCATGGAGGTGGCACTTCTCCTCTCGTTGTGCATTGCGCCAATGTGTAATTTCGCGAACCTCTTGCTGCCGAATGTCTGGGTGCCGTGTTTTTTTGTGGCTTTATTCTCGTGGATTCACTCGCGTGCAACTGACAACTACAAGAATGCGGTCGACATGGATCCCTACGCCATTGCGTTTCTGTTTCTCGAGAAGCAAACGCTGATCATGCTGGTGAATTCTGCGACGTTCTGGAACGCGCCAGCGATGGCGGTGTTTGCATTAATCGTCTTTGTGATCTGCTATCGCACAACAACGAGTGCTGCTGGCGCCGAGAAGAAGAATAAAAAGGAATCATGATCTTCAGCCGTTCATTGTGAAATTATTGTCACCAACTAACGAGCCATCCATCGCGAGCGCAAACGACTCATATGTTTCGTGGCAAATTGAGACGCCAAGCGATGCTGTGCACGAGGCGTATTGCGGCGACATTCGCTTCTCGTCTTCGAGATGCGGATCGCGAAAATACACGCTGATTTGTTGACGCGGCATTTTTCTGTGCAACTGAAACGCTTGTTTGAAAAACATCCTTCTCCGCTCAGTGTTAGTGAGAAGTGCACGAAATCCGTCCGAATGCGAGTCACGGGAGGTGCACGCCAATTCAAGCGTTGCCGCAAACGTTTCCGGCAGCGTGTAGTTTTCCATCTGCAAACCAGTGCGCACGGTTGTCGGAAAGCCGTGCAGAAGTTTCCAGAATTTCGCCAGTGTTTCCGGTGACGCGTGATACAACCACTGCAGTAAAAACAAATACGTCTGTTTCTTCGCTGCGTTGAGAATACGCAGTGATGTATGGCTCGACGATGCACCGTGTCCCAGTCTCTCGATAGTGCGTTTTCGCTCTTGATCGAACGCGTGGAATAATTTGAGATATGCGTGGAGATTATGGTCTTCCCCTTTGGCAGAGTTGCGATTCAGTATTGCATTCACCGCTTGCACATCTGGGTCCGCGTATATTCCGCTCGGTTCTTCCGTGATATCGAACGCGGAGTCGAAATCGCGCGGTCGCAATGCCGCGATGGCAATTTCGCGTGTTATTTTCAGTGTGCAGCCTTGGTTCTTGCTGTACGTGCGTTGCGAGAGACAGAAGCAAAGAGAATCGGTGTCATCGAATACTGTCGAAACGATGGTGCGCAACGTCTCGAGCGGCTTGAACACCACTTCGAGCGGACTCTCCCACTTCATGATTGAATCGCAGAACATCGCGCCGTTGTATATCTCGGCGACCGCTGTGCTCTTTCGCTCGACGCCGATGGATTCCAGAGAGTCTGCGTCGTCTAGCGTATTGAGTAGACCGTTGGAGAGTGCGGGGCGTCGGGCCGACCACGTGTTGACGGTCTCGAGTGCGCTGGCGTTCGAGGCCAGACCAAACAAGTGCTCGAGAATGCGCGGTGAGAGGAGGTATGGAATTCGCACATCGTTGTAGAGACACCAGTAGAGGAGAGCGAAAATGAACAAACACTGCTCGGTGAAGAAGGAACCATGATTCTGCAAGGATCGCACCGTCGCGAAGTCGAGAACATCGTCGTCCTCGTTGAAGCGAAAATTACGCCACGTGCGCACGCCTTCGAAGCAGCGCATGACAATCTCGCGCGCGACGCCGAGTCCAGTAGCATTCTGCTCCTCGTAAACGAATTGCAAATTAAACGCCGTCTCACACGGCTGTGTGCTTTTTATCGTCGCGGCGAGGGCGTCTTGCACGAAGATCGAGAGAAGAAAGTCCGAAGAAGCAGACTTATCACAGTCGGTGTCAGAACGGCCGTTGATGCTGAATAAAATCACATTCTTTCGCGAAACCGCGTGCGCCGCGTCGCCAATTCGCATCACCGATGGCACCGCGCATACTTGCGGGTCGTCGGTCATGCGCTTTACTGCGTTCCAGAGCGTTGTAAATTTTGCGTTCTTCGCGACCAACAGATTCGTTCCATAGGCAATCGACTGCGTCAGTGCGAGTGTGGTCGGTGCTGCGAACACAACATGCGAGTTGATGGCGCTGGTCTCGATTTTGTTCGTCATGCACAACATCAGCCAGTTGATCAGTGGCACCGACGAGAAGCGGAGAAACGCGTCGCGTTCGATAAACTTCTCGGCTTTCACTTCTTTGCACCACTCGGCGTAATTCGTCGCTTTTGAGCCATCGACAAAGTCCTCGTCGATGGAGCGCGCAAACGTCAGCATGTAGACAATACGACACACAGAGAATAGAAGAGCGGCGCGTTGTTGCTCCTTTCGCGGCAACATTGCGACGTAGGGCGGCACAAGCGTAATGTTCTCTGTCATGCCGGCCAGCAATGGCATGTGATAGAGTTTGCCAAACGCATCGGTTAATATGGAACCCGGTGTGAAGAGAAAACCATGTGCGACGGCCAGCATCTTCCTCGAGCGCAAGCCGTCGCCAAACTGCAAACCGCGGTCTTCGGGAAGATAGTCAAAGTCGACGAAATCTGCGAGCATCTCCATGCGCTCGATGTAGTCGCGCGTCATCGTTGCGAACTGCACGCAGTGCTGATGAAAGAGACCCGGTGAGCGTTTCGGTTTTGGCACGCGACTCTGCGTGATCTCGTGGATGTCGGTGTTCTCGATGTGCAGTCCAACTTGCAAATGCCACGGCGTCTCTTTGCCGGCGAAGATGCCTCGCTGACGAAGCGCAAAGCGCTGAAACACTCGTCCGATCAGCGTATTGTTGATCACAACATCACTGTTGTGTTTCCAGAAGAGTTCTGTGTCGGGCGGCGCCGCGAAACGCAAGAACGGGAACGACGGGGTGTTGACACCAACTTCCAACAGTGGCAGCCACGCCGAAGGTTGATCTCGTTTTGCCGTGAGAACAACAAGCGCGTACATGAACTCGTAGTCGACAACGTTCAGCGGTGTGATGTTGGGATTGACCGAGTGCACCACGAAATTTTTCGTTGTGAATTTCTCCGTCGTGCGCCAGACGTCCAAACGCTTCAATTGCACGGCGTGAAATTTCGACCAATCAAGTGGCAACAGAAGATTGAATACATCGAAATTCAACGACGATGCGCGCGCGAACTGATCGACTGCGCTCGATATCATCGGTTTTAGACCGAAGAAAATCTCCGATACGCGACTTTCGAGAATGAGTTCGATGAGCAGCGAGTTGGGAAGTGCCAATTTTCCTCCGCCATATTTTCTCACATACATATCGTCCTCCATCGTCGGAACGTAAATTTCTTGCATTGGTGTGCCATTAGGTGTAAAATTCATGTCGAAATCCTCCGGAGTGGAGAATTGCAAAACACGTGCAATGTAGTTGACGATGCTTCTCAGATGAAATGGTTGCGGAGAACCGCCTTCATCAAGTATCTCGGCGAGTGCGAGATTCGAGTTCATTCGTGTGCAGTATTCGAACAATGCTTGCCGACACGCTGGTACAAACTTTAGTTTGTCGTTGACAATAAACGCTGCAGAGCCGAAGACGAGACGTCTTTTGCTGGCTTCGATGAAATTTTCTACCAAAGTTTCGTCGCGCTCGCGGCGTTTTTTCGTTTGCGAAATTTCCCTGGAACTCATTTTTTTTCTCGTTTGTTCTGCGGTCAAATTTCGTGTGTGTGTGTGTGTGTGTGGTTTTATTTATTCTTCGTCGCGCGCATGCAAGACTCAATAAATTTGATTCGTGGCATTGTTGACGCCCATCACACGCTCGATCTCCAAGCGGCCCTGGTACGAGAAGTCGTTGACCGTGAGCAAATCTTCAACGCCCTTCTTGGCGTCGAGCGTCGCTTCATCGATGCACTGTTTGAAGCCCGGATCAGAGGCCATTCCAGTCGCCCAAAGGCTGTTCGGCAGATGACGAATCGGATAGAGACGTGCGCCTGTATCGGGATTGACCATCGACGAAACCGACGCCGACGGTGGTGCCGGGCGATGGTTGAGTTGCACGTCGTTGTCGATCAACTTCCACGGCACGCCGGTCTCTCTTTGAAAACGTTCCGCGTTCGACATCGCCTGCGCGCGCGGTTGTGGTGGCGGCATCGATGACGAACTATCAAAGCGCGACGGGCCGGCGCCTTGATTTCCGTTGTGCGGATCGAGGGCCAGTACTTGCCGCAATGCGGCAAGCGTTGGGTCTTCTTGCGGCGGAGCGGAGACCCGCTCGCGCTCGAATTGCTCGCGAAGTTCGCGCTCGCGCTCCTCGAGCAAGCGCTCGTGACCGCCGCTCGACTCTGAAATGAACTCGAGCGACTGTCCGATGTAGTTGAGGTCGCGCTCGTTGAGCGGGACTTTCTTCGCCAACTGGCCCTTCATGCGTGCGAGTTCGCCGTCGCGAATCGCATTCTTCGGAACCTTGAAGTGACCACGGAAATCGTTGTCGTGCTTCTCAAACGCCTCGACCAGCACGGCACAGTACTTGGCCACCTTGTCGCGCATGTCGGAGAGTTGCTTTTCCATCTTCAATCGTTGCCCGTTGTCTTGCAGCAAATCGCGAACGTTCTCGTACTTGCGCTCCTCGGCCAGCACAGCCTCTTGCATCTGGTTGATCTGCTTGATGGCGTCGTGCATGGGATTGAAGTTGGTGATGCGTGCATGCTTGCTTGCCACTGCCGTTGGTGTCGGCTCCGCGGCTTTTGTCGCCGCCGCGGCGACGACAGGCACGACCGATGTCGTAGGCACAGGTGTCGCCGGTTGCGGCGGCGCCAGTTTGGCTGCGAGACCATTGAAGAGGCGATTGAATTGATCTTCCGAGAGAGAAATAGCAGCGGCGGCAGCGTTTGCAGACTCTTGCGCTGTTGTCGACGATGCGCGCTTTGCATTGGGATCGTCAAGACCGGCGTCGTCGGCTTTTCGTTTGCCGCTTGCTGTTGTTGTCGGTGGCGCCGGTGTTGTCTCTTGCACAACCGGTGGAGGCTGTTGTTGCGTGGTTGTGGCCATAGGTGTTGGTGTTGGTGTTGGTGGTGGCGGAGCAACATTTGAAGGAACGCTGAATTGATTTTGAGAACCAAACGGTGTACCGAAATGATAGTTGATAGTTGGTGCACCGAATCCATGCATCGACGCTGGAACAGGTGCCGTGTTTTGCTGCACTGCGATGGGTGGCGGCGGCGCTGCGTCCACCTTCATAAGAGTGGAAAGAGGAAGTTCCGCTTTTGCCGGCAGCGTAACTTCCGCTTTTGCCGGAGGCGGAATTTCCGCTTTTGTTGGTGGCAGAGTGTCCACTTTCGGCACCGTTGCTTCGGGTGTGACGATCTTCGCAACGCTGGGCGTCTCAGTAGCGACGACGGCGGTGGCGGGTGTCGGTGTCGGGGTTGGTTGTGCCACGGACGTCGACATGGGCGTTTGGTCACTATTGTAAATTACGAGAGGCCTCGTTTCTGTAGTTGGCTGTTTTTGTTTTTTCATCTGCGTCTCCAGAGAATTTTCGCTGGTGGTGGCGGTCGGCGCGAACTTGCTGAGAATCTCCTTAACTGGCGCTGGATCGTCGGCGATGAAGTAAATCTGCGCGTCCTGATACTCTGGCTTCGAGACAATCGCCAAATTGAGAAGGTGTTTCTCGACTGCCATGCGGTCGTCAACCGGATCGCGGTAAGGCGCCGTGAACATACGCCACGAAACCGCTTTGTAGTGACCGTCACGCATCCTTCTCAACACGGTGTTGCCACTCAGCGAGTAGTTGACAGCGCCGCGTATCCATATGCGTTTCTGACTGTCGACGCCCGCTGCGATAATGGTGCCCACTTCCTTACCGTCGGCGTTGTCGTGATAGTCGACAAGCGGTTTTCCTATGCACTCGCCAGCGTGTTTCTCCACTTCGTCGACAGCCAGTTTCGCGTGATATCGTCCTTTGTCTTTCAGCGCTGGATACATAGTACACGCAATGAACTGCGTGCGATCGTCAGTCGCCGGCAGCGTGGCGGTGAAGACCGCGCGTGGTGCGAGCGCGCGCCACGACGTGCCGAAAGGTTCTTGTGCCATTGAGCGAGTGTGTCTTCTTATGATGTTCCACTGCGCACAAATGTTACACGTCGATAAGCAAAAATTTATTGGTCGACGCCATTTGTCCTCACAGCGTCAACGCAGAGATTAACAACCATGCACAAAGTTAGCGTTGTCTTTTTTCTCTTTGCACTGGTTGCAACGCAGCAGCAGCAGACGAGCGACAATTCTTCACAGTTCTCAGTGTGCCACAATGAACATTCGTTCACACGGCGCGACCTACACAGATTCGCCGAGGAGAAACGAGCGCACGCCGATCCAGTGGGTCAACTTTTCAAATGGTGCTCGTCGGATGCGTTGTGTGCCGACGCGTATCACATCAGCATGAATAGAACGAAGACCGACGAGACGACATTTCGCTACATCGCTGCGCATTGGCTGCACATGCGCAACGCGAAACTCGACCTCATGCAGCCGTTCAACGAGACAGTCTGCACGACGGCAACGTTTGATGATTTGCTGCGGCTGCTTTGGATCATTGGCATGCGCCTCAACGTGAGGGAGAAGGTGCGCATTGAGTGCGGCCCGAATGAACAAGCGACGCTCGACATCGAGACCATGCAATTGCACTGTGTGTGCGCCCCCGATCGAAAGTGCTTTGATACGGAGGAATGGCGCGAAACGTCGCTCAATTGGTCCAATGTGACTGTGTCGATCGCGAGTCTCACGCTTTTCATTGCATCGATGTTGCTCATCCGCAACGCCATTGAAAGGCGCGCTGTGAACCATCGACTACTCCTCGAGTGTCAAGATAAATGTGGTTGCCGTGTTAACTTTTTGAAACAACTATAAAATTAATAGTTTTAACCACACAACAACTGCTATCCGCTGCCGTCGCCACGCCCATCTTCCGTTAGAATGAGCACCAATATTGACGCGAGTGCGCCGGCCGTTCCATGCGTTGAATTGAAAGTCGACTCTCTCTTTCAGTGCGAGGCGTACTGGCTTGAGAAGGAGAAGAAAGTTCTCGCACTTCTGGAGAAACTCGACGCTGTCGAGAAGCGTATTGCGCACTACGTTGTGACATCACGCGTCGATTTGACGAACCAACTAGAAGAATTACGAAACGAAATCAAAATCCGAGAGGTGAAAGACATTCAACTGGTCGGGCTTGTCGAGATCATTTTCAAAACATGGATGGCCACTGAGCCGGCGTGCCTCGCAGAGGTGCGGCTACGCGAAGATTTCGGACCGAGCAACGCGGTGCTCATCGCTGAATTTTCACTCTTCCTTGCGAAATCGCACCCCGATATTTTTGCTCTTGCAGCGACATCGTACGGAGTTTTCTACGTCGCCATTCTCAACGTGTTTCGCGAAAACGAATAGGAAAATAAAATGACCGTGCAGTTGCCAAACAAAGACACCGTACAACACACGCCGGGTGATTGGGTTTGCGTGCAATGCGAGCAGTACAACTTTCGAGCGAGTGCTTTTTGTTGCAATTGCAACAGACGAGAATTGACGGGCAAGCAAACGCACGAATTCTGGCTTTGCGCGTGCTCAAACTTGAACCGTGTGCAACTCTGGAAATGCGCGGCGTGCGATTGGCCGCGCAAGATGCCCGGATGGACTCAGAAAGTCAGCGTGCCACGGACACCCACATCAACGATAAAAAAAGAACCTTTTGAATTTGTGAAATGAAATTGAAAACATCGTTTTATGAATCATATTCGCACACACTTCAGCGCATTCCTTTGTGCTTCGCCTCGTTCACCTCTGACGGCAAGTTCGGGTCGTCTTCCAGAGGACGTTTCGGTTTCGGCACGTAAGAATCGTCGAATCTGTCCACAGTCGCCGGACCTCCAAAGGAAAACGCCGGCTTTCCAAAGTTAATCGTTTGTTTGCTTGTTGTCGTTGCAGATGCTGTCGGACTCGTAGACATCACGTGTTGCACGTTGAATGGCATTCCAACTTGACTGGGTTGTCCGCGTCTTAATGCATTCAACGCCTTGAAGCATCGCATGCAAAGCGAGGAATTACTGCTGCCGGTGCTCATGAAAGAGGCACCACACTCTTCCAAACAATTCGAGCACGCGACGAAAGATTCCGAGCGCGGAAAGTCTTTCGAGTAATGTCGTGGATCGCAGAAAATGCACTCAAAACTTTGCATGCGCGCCAAAATCGATGCATCGTTATTCAAAGTCATCTTCTTGTGTCTTCGGTCGATGCATGCACGTGTACTCTCTCATCATGCGTCCTTTTTTTTGAGAATTATTTTAATTATATTATTTCAAACATATTTTTTCCTCTCTCTGCAGACTCTTGGGTATCGAAATCGACAATAAATCTTTTCTTCTTTCCAAGTAAATAGTAAATAGAAGCGGCGCTTGATAATTCACTAGCAAAAACCGAAATAATTGCAACGTCCATACGCGCAACTGTAACGAGTATGCTGAACACGTTACTGAGAGACGTAACAAGAAACATGCCGTTAGCGAGTAATTGCAATTCCATCCTGCCAAAACCATAGACGGTCTCGCGTGTTGGGTCGTAAATGGAAAATCCGAGATTAGGCATGCCAATATCATTGATGATTACTGACAGAGATCTGAAGACGCAAACCAATCCAATCAGAATCCAATATCGAAGCCAACTATCGATGACGACGCTGCCAACGATGAGTTTCTCACTTGGTCCGAAAGTAAATAGCCCTGTCTCAGGCGCTGCAATGAATGCGCCACCAACGAGAATAAAAAGCAATACAGTGTTTGCAACGAGACAGAATTTTGTGCGTTTAGCAACTCTCATTTTACTAAATTTATGGTTCACATAAAACGCCCCGACCTTCACTTCTTATGAAAAAAGTTTGGTTTGTTCAGTTGGATTTAATTTCTTTCAGCCGCTCTTTCTTCTGTTCTTCTTGTGGTGGTGGGTAATAGGGCGTCAATTGTCTCACGAGCGAAGAGTTGTACTCGTTGTGGAAATCATGCACCGGCCAATAGCGTAGTGAGACATAGAAGAGGAGCACGCCAATCATCCCAATGCCAATGAACAGCCATCCAGTTTTCTCGATTAAGTCGGTCACTAGTTTCATGCAGCCAACGCGTATGCAGACATTTGTATGCTCAAGGAAGTAGTCCATGCGCAAATCTTCCACCGACATGTGTTGCTCGATCGACGCGTTCCTACACGACTTGAAGAAATTCTGCATCACTACTGGATCGTTGACGCAACTTCTGTGCAGAGCCTTCGCGTCTTCTATCTTCTTTCTGCCGTCGAACTCGCCGCGATGTAGATTGTAGAAACCGTTGGCACAGAATAGAGCGAACCAAATCAGAAAGACCATCGTCACCTTGCTCGGCATATAGTGGTGCAGAGGAATTTTGACGCCACAGATGTTTGTTTCACACTCGTCGTTGTCACCATCAAGAAATGCACGTCTTTTACTCATTGTACGCGCGCGCACACACACAAATGAACTCGGTCGATATTTTACAAATGCTTCCTCTATAATAAGGGAGGAGGAAAGAAAAATTATATCTGCGCAACGCCGATGATCGCTGTCGCATTCATTTTCTTCTCTCTATGCGCGTGTGCCGACGAGTTAGACGCGAGCGACCTCGCGTTGACACGCGGCGGCAATGGCAATCACAAACATTGCGAATCGGGCAATGAGGTTAAACAACTGCAAATCGACAGATTTCCCGATCTCTCGACGGTGCACCCGTTCCTTGCGGTACACGTCGACGAGGAAGAGGGCACGCTGCATTTCACTGTCGAGGTGCCATACATTCCGTTCGACGCGCGCTATGTTATCTCGTTCGATCCGATCGAACACGCCGCAGAAACTCCTCTGGCGTGTTCGAGTAACTTCTTCGTGCGCAACAATACCAATACCGAAGACGACAAGAATTTCGTCTCACTGTGGGCGCACGCACCCAACGCAAATTACCGGGGTGCCTTTTCGTCCCCCATTGAGTTTCCGGCGTACTACTCGGCGCCCGAAAGCAAATGGATCGCGCACGCGAATGGTTGTTCGCATGTGAAGTACGGCGCGACGTTCTCGCTCGCCGAACTCACCGCGTGCGCGGATTCGAACGAAAACTTTGCCGTCGCTGTGTCGCAACTCGCGACAACCGACGAGGCGAGCGCTGTCTCGCTCATTGGCATTGTATGGATCAGTTTGCTGCAGCCGAGCAAGTTCGGCTCCGCCGGTCTCGACACACTCGAGACGGCCATTGTTGTGGCGAAATGGGCGCATCCGTTCTCGGTGACCATCGACGAGCGCGACTCGAAGGTGCTACTCGTCGACTCAGCAAACGGCGGCCTCCGACGCACCATCACGCATGTGCCCACGTTCGCTGCCGAGAGCACTGGCGCGATTGAGCGTCCGCGTGCCGTCACAGTAATGCGCGGCGCGGTGCTGACCACCGCCGGCGTGCTCGAAATTAATTTGCAAACACAACTGACGCCCGAACTGGACGACGACGGCGAGTGCGTGCGCCGCAATTTGACGCTACGGCATGTGTCGTCACGCGATTTCGAATTCATTGTTCTGCCCGATGAAGCGGGCGCGTTCTGCTCGCGCAAGGCGGACACTGACGTCGCAGACAGCGTGGTGTTGCAGAACTGGAAACTGCGCGCCAAGACGGCGTCGGACGTCTACGATGGCGACTTCATTCTCCTCTTCTGTTTCGACGACGATGCGCTGTGCGACGAAAGCACGGCCGAGCACCGCACAATCCTCGGTGTGCGCATGTCTCACGAGAGCGCACAGACGTCAGAGGCAATAACGTTCAACAGCGAAATTACACAGCACGTTGTGTCGAGCGCGGCAGACGCCAACAAAGTCCACGAGGGCGACTTCGAGTCGGGACAGCGCGTTTGCATGCAGACCTATGTCATCGGGCCGAAGAAACTCACGTCGCAGATCGAGGTCCAACTCACCGACGCGTGGCTCTGCGTGGTCGACGAAGCGTCGAACGCGCGCGCCACCGTCGCCGATAACGAACTAGTCTGCGAGAAGGCTCAATATCACGCGCGGTTGGCCGGCCTCCAAAACGACACCTCAGAGTTACTGCTCGATAGAACGAGGAACGTCTCGGTGCATCACCCGGGCGCGTACGGGCTGCTCTCGGTGGGCGTTTGTTTCGACGCCAATGCGAGGTTTATCGATGCGCAGAATCGTACACTCATCGATTCGCGGCAGAGATTCGAGTCGCGTATTCGGATGCAGCCGGCGACCATTCGTCGCAACGGCCCCATTCACATTCAGCCGATGTATTTGTTCGCCGCCGAATTGGCGCAGCAGGCTTCGCGCGCCTACGATCCGGCCATAAAGGCGCTCGCCGAGCACGCCGAAGATCAGTCGCTGCAGACGACACCGTTTGTCGTCGCCGCGCTCCGCAAGGCAATAGACTCTGCGCGCGTGTCGGGACGCGCTGTCGAGATTCACGGACACGGATTTACCGTGTTCCCAGCCGACGTTGACGATCCCGTTGTCAGCGACAACGAGGCGGCGGGAGGACTGCTCGCTATTTTTGCGATCTTGATTCTCGTTGGTCTCGGCATCGTGTGTTGGTTGGCCATACCGGGACGTCTGCGAGCCATTGCGAATCGGCTCGATTGAGAATAAAAACAATATATACAGAACGATGACCATCATTATTCCTATTCTCGACATGTGCATCTTGGTGCTGACCGTACTCATACTGATTAGCATGCCTGAACTTGCAATGCAGATTGCCATCTGGAAGAACATTGAATACAGCGTAAGAAAAAAAATCCTCGGCCGACTTTTCATTGTGATTGTGGCAAACTCTGTGGTGTATGGTTGTTGTTTTGCGCTGCGCGAGTGTGCCGTCGATGGATTTCTCGTCGAAGGATGGTATCGAACAGTTTTCGTTTACGAGATTATTGTGGTGGAATTGTCCGTCATCTGTGAGATATGTTTTCTTCGTCACTCCTTGCCGCTGTTCAACTGGGTGGTGTTTGGTCTCAGTCTACCTCTCGTTTATTTCCCATTCGTGCTTCGCAAGTATGTCGCCATTCGCGGATTTCCAGAGACGCTGAAGACGTGAGCGCGGCGCTCGACCGCGCAG
>Ga0315284_10004555_pt1 | contig 19674 bp, 13 predicted proteins | sample YL17G09_16_MG_FD_203696 | JGI IMG/M metagenome (GOLD analysis project Ga0315284, IMG submission 203696) | Sediment microbial communities from Yellowstone Lake, YNP, Wyoming, USA - YL17G09_16 | ecosystem: Environmental > Aquatic > Freshwater > Lake > Sediment | place: USA: Wyoming | collected... | reverse complement strand
AACCTCGCCACCGCCTACCAGGTCTGGAAGCGCATGCTCGGCGACCGGACGATGATCATGATGGGAATGTCGGGCGCCATGGTTCCGGCCGGCATGCGCCGACTGGTCGTCTATCTGATCAAGAATCGCCTGATCGATTGCCTGGTCTCGACCGGCGCCAACTTCTTTCACGACCTCCATGAAAGCCTGGGGCGATTCCACTTTCAGTGCTCGCCGGGCGTTGACGACGTGGCGCTCCAAAAGAACCTGATCGATCGCATGTACGACACGCTCGCGGATGAGGAGGAATTCCGCGAGGAAGACGCTTTCATCGGGCGCTTCGCTTCGACCCTTGACCAGTCGCGCCCTTACACGACGCGCGAGTTTCTGAACTTGCTGGGGAAGGAAATCTCGAAGCGGTCCAAGGAAGACGGCATCGTCACGGCAGCCTACCGAGCCGGCATCCCGCTTTACTGCCCTGCCATCGGCGACTCATCGATTGGCATCGGAATCGCTGAGAACCGCTACCTCGGCAAAAACCGATTTACGTTCGACGTCATCGGCGATGTGCTGGAAACCGCGCAACTGGCGGGAGAATCGCCCTCCAGCGGCGTGATTTACTTCGGGGGCGGGACTCCCAAGAATTTCATCCAGCAAAGCGAAGTGACGGCCACCTTCATGCGTCAGGCGCACAACGGCCACAAGTACGCGCTGCAGGTCATCACCGACGCCGCGCACTGGGGCGGGCTCTCCGGCTGCACCTTTGAGGAAGCGCAGAGCTGGGGCAAGATCGCCCACGATGCCAGCCTGGCGACGGTCCATTGCGACTCGACCATCGCCATGCCGATTCTGGTCACGGCTCTTTCGGAGCACGCCGCACTGATCCGCAAGCGCAAGAAGCCCGTCTTCGAAATGGGGCGCGAACTGAAATTCACATTCCCCAAATAAGAACGGGGCGATCGTGACGATCGCCCCGTTCTCCTACAGACGAACTCGATTATCAGAATTCGTAGCGGAGTGCGAACTGCATGACCCGCGGATTGGTCAGCAGATTGGTGTAGTTTCCAAACTCCGAAGACGCATCGAGCTCGGAAAGGTGTGACTGCACGTCAAACCGCACCGAGTTTGTGATGTTGAACACCTCCCAGCGGAACTGCAGCGAGTGGTTTTCCGCGTAAGGCATCTTCCAGCGCTTGCTGAGCCCCATGTCGATGTTGAAGAAACCGTCGCCACGAAGGATGTTCCGCATTCCCGATTCTCCCGGGCGGGCGTATCGAAACGCGTCCAAGGCCGCCTTCGGGTTCGCAAAGGCGTTCGGGCCGTCATTGGTCTTGGTGGTTTTGGTCTGCGGCGGCTTTCCGTGGGGCAAGGCCCAGCCGCCCAGTTCCCAGTTGGTCGCCCAGGTGTAACCGTTGGCGATGCTGAACGGGAAACCACTCGTCCAGCGGAAGAGGCCGGCCACTTGCCATCCCCCGATCACCGCGTCGAGCGCGCCGTGGGAATCACGGCCCCAATGGCGGCCGCGCCCGAACGGCATCTCGACAACCCAGTTGGAATTGAACTGATGCCTCGTGTCGAAGTCGGAAACGCTGCGCAGTTGCTTGTGGTTCCACGAATTGATGACCTGACCGCCGAGACCACCCACCCAATCGATGCGCTCGGCATCCGAGGAAAGGTCGACCGACTTGGAAAGAGTATAGTTGAAATCAAAGCCCGCGCCCTGCCCGAAGCGCCTTCGCACCGTCAACTGAAAGCCGTGATAGTTCGCATTGCCGCGCGAGCGCCAGGCGTAAAGCGACGAGTACTGTGGGTTGTAGAAGGAATTGAGCCCTGCTACGGGTGTGGCAGGGTAGCCGAACAAATCCAGGTAAAAGAGGGCCGTCGTCTCATTGTGCAAGAGACCATTGACGGGGTCGCCGAAAAGATCGAAGGCCGCCTGGGCTGCCGATGGAGTGAGGCTCTCATCGGCCAACGGGTAGGGTCCTGGACCAAAAAGATTGGTCCAGTACGCGGCGGTCGAGCCGACCAGGCTGTCCGTCACATCGGGGGTCCGATAGCCGGCATCTCCCAGTTCGGAGAGTCGCGATGCCGCCGTGAAGTAGTCAATCCCCGTCTTCGGGTCAACCAGGTTGAGGGGCATGGCGAGATCCTGCTGCACCAGGAGCCGATGAGCGATTCTCCCAACATAGGCAGCCTCAATGGAGAAGTTCTTGGGCAGTTCGCGGCTGATCGAAAAGTCGAACATATAGGAGTAGGGTGTTCGGATGGAGTTGTCGAGTCCCCAGGCGATGGCGAACCCGCCGGAATCGAGGGTCGAGGGGAACTCCTGCGGGAAATCAACGTGCTGCGCCGCCGGAACAGTGATCGAGGCCGGAACGTCATTCAGTCCACTCAAGCGAGGGGCAGACTCGACGGTCTGAATTCCCGCCGGGTTGGTCAGGTTCGTTGATAGCCCAAACGACCCGTTGCGATCAAAGGTGTTCAGCAAGCCGGAGCCGATGCGGTCGTAGACGATACCGAAGCCCGCCCGGATCGACGTCTTGTCCGCATCCCCAAAGAGCCGCTTCGCCCAACCCCAACTGGGCCGCGGCGAATAAGCAATGGCCACCCGGGGCGAGAAGTTGTTTTTGTTCCAGTCGTAGAACCCCGGCTTGCCATTGGCCGGGCCCGCCAGGTCAAAGGATACCAGTGGATCCTGGTTGGAAGGGATGCCTTTGGCTCCATTGATCCCCCGCTGCTCGAACCACTTTCCCAGGCTGACTGAGGGCGCCACTTGCAAGCCGGTCGTCTCCCAGGGCGGGGAGAACAACTCGTACCGCAGGCCCAGATTCAGCGTCAGGTTCGGCTTGATGCGCCAGGAATCCTGGAAGTAAATCTCGTATTCATCCGCGCCGAAATTCCGGTGGGTCGGAGTACCGAGAGGAAACGCGTTGCCTGACCGGTCGTAGTTATAAACGGCGTCGGCCTCACTGACGATGCCGAGCAACGCCATGGCGGGGAAATCGAAGGAATTGTTGAAGTCGGGATCGACCGTGGGATAGCCGTTTACCGGAGGATCGAGCGGATTCCCGGTGTTAGCCAATCCTGCCGTGTCCAGCCAGGAGGCGTTGGTCGAGCCGCTTGGAAAGGAATTTTCCAGGCTGAAGCGCTTGTTACGGATGAAGCGCAGGTTCGCTCCGAATCCGAAGGAATGGCGGCCTTTTACCCACGAAACGTCGTCCACAAAGTTATGGACCGGGAAGGTGAAGCCGCGGCTGTAAGCGAAATTCTGCTGGATGGCGGTCTCATTCAGCCCGCGAAAAATGATCCAGGGTTGGTCCGAATTGCCCAACACCGCGTGACTTTGACGCGTGAATCCCCAGCGGAAGTTGTTCACGAGAGTGGGCCGAAGGATCGCGGTATGGCCCAGCACAAATCCTTTGCTGTAGTCGGGGGTACTTCTCAGCGAGCTCCCGCCGGGCAGATAGGGGATGCCTTGATTGCTGGCGTTGAGCAGGTTCGCACGCCAGAAGAGGCTTTGATTTCCGCTGGAAGTCAGCTTGTAATCCAGCCGGGCAATGTACCGGTCGAACCGCCGTTGCACCGGTCCGGGGAAGCGATAGCCTGAGAAGTTCAGGTCATCACCCACCGAGGTATCGTTCGGCATGGGGTAAGACTGGAAGAAGTTCAGCACCACGGAATTCGGTCCCAGCCCGAGCGGGTCCATGGCGGTCAGGTCGTCTGGCGAGAGGGCCTGTATGCCGCCGCCTTCCGAAGGATCGATGGGATACTGCACAATACCCTGGCGAAGCGTGGCGGTGGGCACGGTCCGAACAACGCTCTCCTCTTGCCGGTCACGCTGCCCCTCGTAGTTCAGGAAAAAGAAGGCCCGGTCGCGCTTGATCGGCCCGCCCAGCGCGCCTCCGAAGATGTTCCGGATGAGCTTGGGCGCCTGATTCTTTTCGCCACTCCCAAGCTGGGCGAACTTGATGAAATAGTCGTTGGCGCTGGTGGCCGTGTTGCGGTTGTATTCGTATGCGGACCCGTGAAAAGCATTGCTTCCGCTCTTGGTCACCAAGGAAACCTGTGCGCCGGAAGACCGCCCCTGGTCGGCGTTGTAGTTGGTGGTCGTGACGCGAAACTCCTGCACCGAGTCGAGGGTAACGGGCAGGACGGAAGTGAAAGCATAGCCGTTGCCCTGGTCGTTGACGTCCACGCCGTCGAGGGTGACATTCGACTGGTCGCTGTGGGCGCCGTTGACCGCACCGCTCCGCGTGTCGACGTTAAGGTCAATATCGGGGCGATTGCCCGTGTACGCCACCCCGGGCTGAAGGCTCAACAGGTCCACCACGTTGCGGGACTCGAATGGCAGTTGCTTGACCTGATTTTCGTTGAAGGCAATTCCCAGCGAGGCGTCCGTGGTGTTCAAAAGCGGCGCTTCGGCGGTCACGGAAACCGTGTCGGTGCGCCGGCCCACTTCCAGGCTTACATTGACCGTTGCGGGTGAATTTACCAGCAACTGCACATTCTCCCTCTGAAGTTTCCGGAAGCCCTCCGATTCAACAACCAGGCGGTAGGTCCCCGGTAGAACTTGCAGGAACTCATAATTCCCGTCGGCGGCGCTGGTCGCCGTGCGCTCGGAGCCCGTTGCCGTATTGGAGAGTGTGACCTTAGCGTTGGGGATGACGGCCCCTGTCGGGTCGGAAATGATCCCCCGCAACGATGTGCTCGCCTGCCCCCAGGCCAAGGCCACGACTGCGAACAGCCCCGCCATGGCCATAAGGGCCTGTCTCAAGAAACCTGACCTGGTCGTGAACATGCTTTTATCCTCCATTCCTGCCACCCGACATAACTACCGGCATCAACCAGTAATAGGGAGCAACGTCTTGCCCCTGACAACCTGGAAAGCAAGACCCCACCCCTTGCTCTTCTGACTCGAAGTGCCTTAGAGTTATCGACTTACCGACCCGCACGCCGAGGAGGAATATAAGCCAAACTGGTCCCAGTTTGTCAATAGCTATTGTCAATCAGCCACGGAGCGCGCTGCCGCTCCCTTGGTTCGTTGAAGCGTCGAAAGAAGCTTCCAGGCGCAGTGTTATAATCTATGACTCGTGAGCAGCGCAGTCTGAACTGCCGCCCGTCCCAGCGGCAGGGCATCCACGACGATGGCCGACACAGGCAGCGAACACGCCGAACCGGAGGCACGGCTTGACGATGAAACTGGCCGCGTGGTCGCGGACTTTCAGCATCACTCCCTGGACAAGATGCAGGGAATTTCTGCGCGCCTCATTTACCTGGCCTCGCTTCGGGACCACAACACCGGCCGCTATCACCATTACGGCCTGGAAAGCCGCTATTCCAACCAGGCGGTTGATCAAGGCTTGCACCGCTGTCATATGGCGGCCTTCGACTCCTTCGTCTCTCTTCCCCTCCGGGAACAAACCCAGGATCTTCTTCACTTTTTCGAGTCGCTCAAGGCTGAAAGGTCGCGACTGGTTAAAGTCTGGCAACATCTCCGCGCGTATCAGATTCTGCCGCCGGAGGACTGCCACCCGCTGGCGCGGCAATTGTTCCGCGAGAACATTGAGACGATTCTGGAAATTCTGAAAGAGAGCGAACTCTGGGAGCTACTGGACGAGCCTCATAGCGACGCCGACGACCTGCCCTAAGACTTCCCCATCGGCGGGAACGCGGATCGTGCGCGGCGCAGAGGTTGACAGGGGATGCGGGACCAGCGTCAACTCTTTGCCCCGCTGGTAGCACCAACAACATTCGTAGCTGTAGCGCAGCTCGAGAAAATATATCGGCCGGTCATGCTCGGTCGTCCAGCCCTGGTTCACCACTCGCCGCCGGGATTCATCAATCTGCACAATCGATCCGGGCCGCAACAAGGGCGCCATGGTGGTATCCTCGAGCCCGATGTAGCCGTACAGGTACTTCCGGAGATCCAGGGTGGCCAGCAACCCGATCGGGATTTCACCCCACTCCTCGATCACCCGGGATAAGAAGACGGTTTCCTCCATCCGAAATCCCGGATCAAAACGGATGGGAAATCGAATGGGACGGCTCGGATCGCCAATCTCCGCCGTGAGCCGGTGGGTCCGTGACTGGCACGATTTCTGGCGATGCTCTTCCATCTTCCCCACGTTAATCCCGTAAAGCGCCAGCATCTCTTCCACACCCAGATGGTAGATCACCGCCAGGCTGTAAAGTTTATAGATGCTGGGGAGTGAGCCGTCATTCTCAATCTGGTTCAGACGACCCGTCGAGACGACATACTCGGAAGTGCGCTCGCTGTCGCCAATCTCCAGGCTGGCTTCCTCAACGGCTCGTAGAGTCAAATTGAGCCGTTCGCGCATCTGTCGCAGTCTCTGACCAGCACGGCCGGCGAGTGTCCCAGTGGGAGTGGGAGGAATCAGACCAGAAGGCTCATTCATGGCTTTGACAATTCAAACATTCTGGAAATTTCCAACACGCCTATCACCCATCACGCGTTTTAAGCGATACATGATCTTGCTCGGGCGGATAGAGCTTTAGCAGTGTTAACTATAATCCAAATTTGCGGGTGCGCGCCAGCGGGAGTTTTGTCTGAGTCGTCCGCATTGGGGAAGTGAATGAGCAATCCAAGCGACGTAAACCCCCGACCCCGCCGCCTTGCATTGATCGCAGCATTCGGCCTGATCGCGATCATGGCCGGCCAGGTGGTGTTCTCCGTAAGGTCGGAGTCGCAGACGTGGGATGAGGCCTACCACCTCCTGGCGGGGTACCGGTATTGGCAGAATTCGGATTTTGGGATCAACCCTGAACATCCTCCCCTCGTGAAATGGGTGGCCGCCCTACCACTCTTGTTCCACGCCGCTCCTGTCCCGCATATCCCGCAGGGCACGTCCAAGAGTGAGGGGTTCGTGGCCGCTCGCCAGTTCCTCTTTTCCCAGGACGCGGAGGCGCTGTTGTTCCGCAGCCGGCTGGCAACGAGCCTTTTCATGCTGCTCCTGGCGCTCCTGGTCTTTGAGGCCGCGTACCGGATGTTCGGACCTGGGCCGGCAGTCCTCGCGCTTGCACTGCTGGCTTTCGAACCCAACCTGCTTGCCCACGCCGCACTGATCAACACCGACGTGGGAATGGCCGGTTGCTGGCTGGCCTCGATTTATAGCTTCTACCGATACGTTCGCAGCCCTTCGCTTCTAAAGCTTGCGGAATGCGGGATGGTCACAGGGATCACGCTGGCGGTGAAGCACTCCGGTGTGCTTGTCTTCCCCGCTCTAATTCTGCTCAGCCTGATTGAAATCCTTGCGACGCCGCATGCAGTGCAAGATACGAGAAAAACCCGCGGACTGTTTCAAGAAACCCTTCGCTTTGCCGCCGTACTTTTGGCCATCGGGGCAATATCCGTCGTCGTCCTGTGGGCTTGCTACGGTTTTCGTTATTCCGCGAGGCCTGACGGGCTCACCATGACGCCTCCGCTCGCCGATTACATCCAGGGAGCCGGAGGCAGCATGGGGCTCAGGAACCCGGTTCTGACGGGCCTGATCCTCCGGCTCGGCCATTCTCGGCTCCTGCCGGAATCCTACCTCTACGGCCTGGCGGATGTTCTGATTGTGGCGGCCGGCCCGCGGCCGATGTTCCTTCTGGGCAGGTTATTTTCGCACGGGCGATGGTTCTATTTTCCGGCGGTCTTTGTCATCAAGTCTACCCTGGGTTTGATCGTGCTGCTTCTGGCGGTTCTTTTCGCAAAGACCCTTCATCCACCAAGGCTCAGGAGAGCGGCGCTCTTTCTTCTTGTCCCAGCCGTCTTCTACTTCCTAACCAGTCTCGCGTCGGGCTTGAACGTTGGGGTACGACACATCCTGCCCGTCTACCCCCTGCTCATCATTCTCGTGGCGGCCGGCGCTTGGGAGCTGGCCCAGCATCGCCGGCGCTGGGCCTATGTGGTCGGAGCCCTGGCAGTCTTCCACGCCGTTTCGTCATTGCGGGCTTTCCCTGATTACCTCGCGTATTCCAACGAGATCTGGGGCGGGCCCGCGCGCACCTTTCTGGTGCTTTCGGACTCCAATGTAGATTATGGGCAGGGCCTCGTCGCAGCGTCAAAATACCTGCGACGCGAGGGCACGACAGAATGCTGGCTCGCCTATTTCGGCAGCGCTGACCCGGCTTTCTATCACAACCCCTGCAAGCTCCTTCAGGACGCCTTCACACCCTGGTGGGGCCAGCCCGTCGAAGTGATTCCCGAAATCTATGAGGGTACGTTGCTGATCAGCGCTAGCCAGATGGCCGGCGTTTATTCGGGGCCAGGAGAATTAAATCCTTTCGGCCAGTTTCTGCGTATTCCGCCCGCGGCAAATATCGGCGGCTCCATCCTGGTCTTCAAGGGACGGTTTGATATGAGCTTGGCCTCGCAGTGGAGCCGCCTCAACAAAGCGTGGCAACTCCTGGGCAACCGGCAAATGGGCCAAGCTCTCACCGAGGCCCGTGCAGCCCTCGTCCTGGCTCCCCGCACGGTCTACGCCCATTACACGCTCGGCTTTCTGCTGGATCAGACGGGGGAGAAAGCTGAAGCGCGCCGGGAATACCAGATGGCGCTTTCTCTCGCCCAGTCAATCCATCCTGAGTACCAATGGTTCTGGGTTCCATTCCTCCAGCAGCAACTCAACGCGCCGTAAACGGCGAAGTCGTTCGGCTCATCCTTCGGATAGGATCACCAAGTCTCGCGCGGGAATCACCACGCTGCCATTAACTTCTCGCTCGGTCAGGACACTTCGATAGGAGCGGCGCAGCCTGACGCTCTGAGCGGTGTTGCTGAAATTCATCACAAACAGGAGCTTCTTGCCGCCCTTCTCGCGACTGGCCACATCCACCTGGTCGGGCACGGGAAACGGTGGCGAGATCTGATGCCGCGCGAGGAGCCAGGACGCCAATGCGTCGGCGAAGTCCCGAGTCAGGTGAGTGCCGACGTAAACCACTTGTCCCTCGCCGACTTTGTTCAATGTCACGGCAGCCTTCCCGGTGTAGAATTTCTTGCTGTATTTAGCGAGCGCCTGCGCACTTTTCGGCTCCAGGATGTCCGCCCAGATCGTGCCGGTTGAGGCTCGGCCAGTGAATGGCGCCGCAGTGCCGTTGAGGGGCATTGCGCCTTCTTTCAAGTCCGGATCGGTCTTAAGCAACGGTTCGAACTCCTCGATTTCGATTCCCGCAAGCTCTCGCAGTCGCCCAGGAAGCGGCTCCATGACTACAGAATTATCCCACTCCTTCACGCCGGAGCGGAAGGTCAGGACCAGCGTCCCGCCTGCACGTACAAAACGCGTGAACTGCTCGACCATTTCGTCATTCACCATGTAGAGCATCGGTGCGACGACGATTTTGTATCGCGAGAGATCGCGCCCTCGGCCCGTCACATCGATATTTACGCCAAGACGCTTGAAGGCCAGGTAGTAGTCGGCGCGACGCTCGTCGAAGGCCCGCACGTCCGGCGCGGTCTTGGCCCACTCGCTCTCGTAGTCCACATAGAACGCCACGGGCGACACTGTTGTCGTACCTTCGAGCAGCTTGGCCACGCGTTCCAGGTCCTTTCCCATCCCGGCAATTTCCCGATAACGGCGGTTGGGACGGCCATCCTGATTCAGCAAGCCGAACCAGTATTCTTCCCCGCCCCGCGCCGCCGTGCGCCAGCGGAAGAAAAGGACGGCGTCCGCGCCGTGCGCGTAGGACTGATACGCCCACAGCCGGAGCAGGCCCGGGGCTGACTCCATTGTCTCGTTGTGTGAACCAGGGCGGCCGCCGCGCTGCTCGACGACCCAGTAGTTTCCGTCCTTCAACCCGCGGAAGGTGTCCAGTTCCAGGCCGTTGTCTTCCAGGCGCCCCCAGCCGTAAGCCGGATAGAAGTTCATTCCGGCGACGTTGAGGTCGCGCGCCATCGCAAAATAATCGGGCTTCCCCCAAAGATTGTGCGTCGTGAATTGCTGCGGTGCGAGTTTGGCCAGGATATCGATTTGCGTTTTCTGGTAGCGCACGACCGTGTCGCTCCAAAACCGCCGGTAGTCAAGGATCAGGGCCGGATTGTGTTGTTGCTGCGTAAGCCGCGGAAGCGGAATCTGCGACCAATCGGAATAGATCTGACTCCAAAACGCGGTTCCCCAGGCGGCATTCAGTTTATCGAGGCTGCCGTACCGCGCCTCGAGCCATTTATGGAACGCCGGCTCGCAGTATTCCTTGCAATAGCATTCCCTCGTAACGTGGCCGAATTCGTTGTCGGGGTGCCAGCCAATCACCGCCGGGTGGTTGGCATACCGCTTCGCGATGGCCGAAACGATGTGGCGTGTGTACGCCGCCATTCCAGGATGATTGAAGCAATAGAGATAGCGCCCGCCGAAGTTGGTGCGAATGCCCTCCACATTGACGGGGAGGAGGTTGGGGTACTTCTGGTAGAGCCAAGGAGGAGGCTGCGACGTCGGCGTGCCCATGAGGGTTTGAATGCCATTTTTGTCGAGAAGATCGACGGCTCTGTCGAGCCAGTTGAAATCGAATTGGCCTTCGACTGGCTCGATACGCGCCCAGGCAAATTCCGCCAGGCGCGCGATGTTGAAGCCGGCCTCGCGCATCATCTTCACGTCAGTCTCTCAGCGCGACTCGTCCCATGCCTCGGGGTAATAGCAGACGCCGAAATAGATCTTGGGCGAACGATAGAGCGCTCCGTCGCGGAGGTCCTGCGTTGAAGGCTCTGGGCCGCCACCAGGACCGACGAGTGTGGCTGCGAAAGTGAAACCATAAGGCCGGACTAGCTCCAGGGCCGCGCTCCCGGCCGCGAGCTTGCTCAGGAAATCTCTGCGACTGTGCATGGTCATCCTCCTACCGGAATCCTTAGTGTGCTCCGGAGTTGAAATCTGATCTGGTTGCACTCGATTCATGATCTTCTGTCATATAATGGGCCGCTCCCGAAAGGAGACTTTGAGGTATCTATGAACCGGCATATTAAAGCGCAGAAAAATGGACAATATCAGGAAATCGTTCCCACGGGAACAATGCGCTTCCTTGCCTTCGCACGTCTGCAACTCAGCGAGGGGGGACGGCATTCCGGCACGACCGGACCGCGCGAATGCGTTTGGGATCTTTTCGCGGGCACGGCATCGATCCAGATCGTGGGCGCCGACGGGAAGAAGCAGACGTTTCCAAAAGTCGGGACGCGAGCTGATGTTTTCTCCGGACCGCCGGCGATGATCTACATCCCTCCACACAGCACCTACGAAGTCCAAGCTCTCTCCGGCCCTCTCGACGCCGGAGTCTTCTCTGCTCCGTCAAACGCCACAGTGGCGCCGGCCCTGCTCGACGGTCCGAGCGTCGTCGCCCGCGAGATTGGGCGCGGCAACTGGCAGCGCACGGTGTATTCAGCGCTGGCTGAAAACGTGCCTGCGGAGCGCCTGCTTGCCGGTGAGACCTTGAATCCCCCGGGAAACTGGTCGAGTTATCCTCCTCACAAGCACGACCGTCCGAACCCGCCGCAAGAGGCTGTGCTCGAGGAGATTTACTTTTTCCGCGTGAAACCTTCACAGGGCTACGGTTTCATCTGGACTTATACGGCTCCGGACGACCCGGAAGGGTTTTCGACCGTCTTCGTCGTCGAGGACGGTGACACCGTCCTGCTTCCGAAAGGCTATCATCCCGTGGTCGCTGCGCCGGGCTATGAACTTCACTACACCTGGGTGCTGGCCGGCGAAGAGCGCCGCTACGGCGCCTGGGCTGACGATCCGCGGCACGCCTGGGTGAAGAATCAGTGAAGAGTGACGAGTGAAAAGCAGTCGAAAGTCGAGAGTTGATAGTCGAAAGCCAGCGCGTCCTGGAATGGCTCTCCAGATTTGAACTTGAGGCTGAGTGACCGCTGCACCGACATCCACCGCTGGTGAATCCACAACGCCATCGGGATTCAAAGTTCGCCACCTGCGCTGGTACATCTGCGCGATCCTGTTTTTCGCGACCACGGTCAATTACGTTGATCGGCAAACTCTCTCCAATCTGAAGCCCCACCTGCAAGTGGTCTTGCACTGGTCCGAGAGCGACTACGGGTGGATCGTCTTCGCTTTCCAAATCGCGTATGCGGGGACGATGTTGGCCGCCGGCCCCATCATTGACCATCTGGGAACGCGCCTGGGTTATGCCCTCGCCATCACTTGGTGGTCGATCGCCGGCATGGCGACGGCGCTGGCCCGAGGCGCGATTTCCTTCGGCGTGGCGCGATTCTTCCTGGGGGTGGGCGAGGCCGGCAACTTCCCTTCCGCCATCAAAGCTGTCGCGGAGTGGTTTCCCAAAAAAGAGCGTGCGCTGGCGACCGGCATCTTCAATGCTGGAACGAACGTCGGCGCCATGATTGCCCCGCCGGTGGTGATCGGAATCACACTCAAGTGGGGCTGGCAATGGGCCTTCATAGTCACCGGCGGCCTGGGCTCGATCTGGGTGGTGGTTTGGTCGTTGGCCTATCGCACGCCCGCACAACATCCGTGTATCACCCCGGAAGAGCTCCAATACATCCAGGCCGTTGAACCCGGAGAATCGCACCAGGATGAACCCAAGATCCCCTGGAAGAAGATCCTGACCTACCGTGAGGCGCGAGGATTCATCCTCGGCAAATTCATGACCGACCCGATCTGGTGGTTCTACATCTTCTGGTTCCCGTCCTACCTGAACCAGGTTCGGGGACTTTCGCTCGAGAAGCTGGCGTATTCCGCGTGGATTCCTTTTCTGGTCGCCGATGTGGGCAGCGTCGCCGGAGGATGGCTTTCCGGCCACTGGATCAAGCGCGGCTGGACCGTGAATCGAGCCCGCAAAGTCACCATGCTCATCTTCGCCCTCTTGATGCCGGCGGGACTGCTCATCGAAGTCGCACCCAATGCCTGGATGGCCATGGCCTTCATCTCCGTGGCGATGGCGGCGCACCAGGGATGGTCAGCAAACATCTTCACGCTGGCCTCCGACATGTTCCCCAAAAAGGATCTGGGCTCAGTGGTGGGATTGGGTGGCGCGGCAGGCGCCGTGGGGGGAATGATTATTGCGCCCCTGGCTGGTTACATCTTGCAGTGGTTTCACACTTACGTCCCGCTGTTCATTATTGCCGGCGTGATGCATCCGCTGGCCATCGTGGTCATCCACCGGATGATTCCCAAGGTCCAGCCCGTCGTGCGCGGTGAGCTTGCGCATTGATCCTTACGGTAGCGTAAGCATCGGGATAATTTCCTGCTGGATCTCTCCCGTCACACGCGCGTCGTGCTCTTCGACGTAGACATTCACTTCGCTCCGCACGCCGAATTCCGGCAGATAGATTCCCGGTTCGATCGAAAAACAGGTCCCGGGAATAATCCTGCGGTCGTCGCGGGTTTCAAAGTTATCCATGTTCGCGCCGTTGCCGTGGATGTCCTCGCCGATCGAATGCCCCGTCCGGTGCACGAAGAACTCGCCGTAGCCGTGCCGCGTGATCACTCCCCGCGCCGCGTCGTCCACCTGGTATCCGCGGAGCGGACGGCTTTCGCGCATCGACTGCTGGACCAGGCTGACGGCTGCATCGCGAGCTTCACGCACCACGTCGAACACTTGGGTATATTGCCCTGGAACGGATTCCCCGACGAACCCCACCCAGGTAATATCAAAGTAGACGGCGCCGGGTTTCCGGAGCTTGGCAAAGACGTCGAGCAGAACGAAATCCTTCGACTTAATGGGTCGCGACGTAGTTTGCGACGGCGAATAGTGCGGGTTGGAGGCGTTCTTGTTGACCGCCACGAGAGGCGCGTCGTCAGCCTCGAGGCCGTGGGTATCGAGGAAGCGCACTATCTCCTGTTGGACTGTGTATTCGTCAATCGCTTTCCCTGCCCTGATGGCGTCCCGAATCATCGCGAAACCCCGGCGAACCGCCGCGTGCACGCTTTTCCCCGCCTCGAGGTGCGACGACAAAGCTTGCGCGGACCAGCGGGCTTCGAAGAGTTGAACCAAGTCGGCCGAAGACACAACCTCGACGCCGAAGCTCTTTACCAATTCCACCGTCCCTGCGTCCACAAGCCCGATGTAGGGAATATCGTTTAGTCGCGAGTACTGCATCGCGACCCTCTTCTTGCCATCCAGCATCCCCTTCAATGTTTCCCGCTGCTCGACCCAGGAGGAATACTGCTCCGTCGCTCCTGGCACGCCCTCCAGATTTCCACTTTCGATGCGATGCACAAGCTTGCGCGGTTCCCCCTCGGCGGGAATCAGGTAATACCACCGACGGGTGCACATTGGGGGATTGATCCCCAGCACGCGATAGGCGATCGCATCGCGGCGGTGATGGTCGTAGAAAAGCCAGCCGTCCAGGTTCGCGTCCCGCAGCGCAGCCTGAATTTTCTGCAGATTCATTTCTCCTCCCGTTCGCGTCACTCTCACTTTCCGGCAAGGCGCGAAATCAGCAAGCTGATGAATCGCTCGGAGTCGATATCCACCGCCACATGCGTGTTGGGCCGAAGTGGCTCGGTACCTTGAAAAACCAGATGGTCCCCGCGCGGCACCTTGCGATTAATTGCGTTTTGGCGATTGGCGACGGTTTCGGCGCGTGTGAACTCGCCGCGCAACTCCACATCCACACGCATCAACTGGGTCGTGATCAGAGTCCGGTCGATGACCGCTCCCATCGCGGTCGGGTCGTAAAGAGGGGCGCCTGGGAGTCCATATTTCTCGTCCATATTGACGAGGTATTCGAGCACGCGCGCAGCAAAATCATTCTGCGTTCCGTGCGTCATTTTGAGCCGCGCGAGGTGCTCGCGCCTGAAGTGCGCCTTCCGCCCTATTTCCAGCCCGACCATCGTCAAGGGCCAGCCGCCGTTGAAGACAATGCTGGCCGCTTCGGGGTCCACATAGATGTTGAACTCAGCGACGGCATCGACATTTCCGCCCGAGATCGCTCCGCCCATCAAGACGACCTCTTTCACCAGCCCTGCGATGGACGGGTCTTTCGAAAGGGCGAGAGCGATATTGGTGAGTGGCCCGAGGGGAACCAGTGTGACCTCGTGAGGATACTTGTGAACTAACTCAATGATGAGGTCCGGTCCGAAACGAGAATCTGGTTTGACCGTTGGAGCAGGCAGGCTGATGTTCGCCAGGCCGTTCGTTCCGTGAGATTCCGCCGTGACCAACTTCTGGACCAGCGGCCGCTGCGCTCCAAGGGCAACCGGAATTTCCGGCCGGCCGGCGAGCGAGACGAGCTTGAGCGCGTTCTCAAGTCCCTGCGCGGCCGTCACATTTCCCGCCACGACGGTGAGGGCTTCAACTTTCAACTCCGGCGAATTCAGCGCCAGCAGAATCGCCAGAGCATCATCCGTGCCGGGGTCGGTATCGATAATCACGCGCCTCGGGGCCTCGGGTGAAGCTGCACTCGACACGCCCCCGGCGATCAAGGAAATTCCCACCATAAGTCCCCACCTCCTTCCCTTCATGGCGGCCTCCCTTCAGGCCAGTGGAGTCTCGGACAACCATACGCCCATCAATTGGTCTCCCCGCCTTTCGGTTCGCCCGGCTTGAATACCCGGTCGTAAATCAGCATCAGGATCGTGCCTGCGATTCCGACCCCCGAAACAACCCACCACATCTGCTGTGGCTTGTGCACCACGTCACCAAAATAATGCAGGAGATATCCGCCCAGCGGCCCGGCGATGAAGTACCCAATGGCGATGGGCAAGAACGCGTAGCCCATGTAGAGGCCCTGCTGGCCGGACGGCGCAAGCCGCGAGATGTATTCGTAGTAGCGCGATACCTGGGTGATTTCACCGAGCGCCAGAAAAACCAGGGTCACGATCAATCCAATCGTCGTCGGGTGGATCGCCAGAATCAGCCACGCCAGGCTGGAAATGAGAAGCCCCAGCGTCATGGCTGTAAACGCCCGAATCCTCCTGGTGAAAAAGCTGACCAGAATCTGAAAACAGATGACCGTCAGCGAATCAATGGCGAGCACCAGGTCGGTGTTGGCGTTGGGATCGATGTAGCCGCGCAAAAAAAGCGGCGCGGAAATAAACTCCTGCCAGAAAACGACGAAGAAACTCGAGAAGATAATAAGAAAGAGGACAAAGCGGAAGTTACCGAGGACGATAAACATGTTCTTGATGGCCGTGCCAACGCTCGCCACCTGCTGTTCGCCCGAGCGCCGAGGCTCACGGAAGAAAAAGAACGTCACCAGGAACATCAGAAAAACGCTCAAGGCGCCAACGCGAAAGACATTCTCCATGCCCAAGCCCAGCGGTTTGCGGACCAGCCACGCGACGATCGGGCCCAACATCCCGCCGATGTTCACCACCGTGTAATAAATCGAGAAGCCGATGGAGCGAACATTCTCCGTGGAGGCCCGCGCCGTCGTTCCCGCCACGCACGGTTTCACCACCGCGGGCCCCAGCGCGGGTATCATCAGAATGCCCAACACCAACCATTTGTCGCCAAGAGCGTGGCGAGCCGCCTGCATCCAGGGAGCCGAGAGCGAACCCAGCAGAAAATAGCCCACCGTCATCACCAGGTAAGCGAACATCAGCGCACGGCGGAAGCCGAAGCGGTCCGCCAACGTTCCTCCCAGCACCGGCAGAAACCACACGACAAAGCCGAAAATTCCGGTCATCCATCCGGTGAGTTCCTTCGAAAAGTGAAGCTGTTCGTTGAGGTAAATCGCCAGGACCGCGGTCGTTCCGTAATAGGCCACGCGCTCGAAAAGCTCCGTGAAGTTCGCAACCCAGAAGGGACGCTCGAAACCATTCCGGATTTCTCCCAGGCGCTGGCCGAAGCTCAAGAAGCCCTCCCGCCCCTCCCTTGTTTGGACAACAACTGGAGTTGCGCGACGGTTTCTTCCGCTGACCGGCCCGTAATGCGGATCAACTTGCGCCGAGCCTTCTCGCCCGCGAGCAATGCCACGCAGGCCTGCGGAAGACGCAGGGCGCGCGCGAAGAAGCGCACGCACGCCTCGTTGGCCTGGCCCTCCGTTGGAGCCGCGTGCAACTCCAACCTCAGTTCACCCGAGGCATCGAGTGTCAGTCGCTCACGCGAGGCGCGCGGCTTTACCTTCAGCCAAAAGGAAACGTTTTCGCGCTCGATCTTGAATTCGGGCATCAAGGGCTGGTAGTTGTCAGTCGTCAGGTGTCTCTTGTCGGTTGTCAGTTCTCAGTCGTCAGTTATCAGCTCGCCGCCTGCAATTTCTCGATCGCTCCCATTTTTGCCTTTTGACTTTTGCCTTTTGATTTTTGATTTCCGACCCTCATCTCTTGCGTCCACAACAACCAGCCGGCCACACGCCGCCGCTACCCCCGCTCCCCGAAGATCACCGTCCCGATGCGGACAAGAGTCGCGCCCTCCTCGATGGCCACCTCAAAGTCGTGGCTCATGCCCATGGACAGTTCGTGCATCGAGACGCCGGGCAGACTGGCGGTCTCCAGTTGGCAGGCCAATTCGCGCAGCCGTCGAAAATACGGGCGCGTCCGCGCGGGATCATCCAGAAAAGGCGGGATCACCATCAATCCACGGATTTCAATGGTCGCGAGACGGCTGACCTGCTCCGCAACCACCATGACGTCAGCTTCGCGCACGCCGGACTTGCTCGCTTCCTCGCCCAGGTTGACTTCCAGCAACACAGGCAGCCGTTCGCCGCTGCACGCTACAGCCTGATCCAGCTTCTCGGCGAGCCGGAAAGAGTCAACGGAATGAATCCAGTGAAAGAGGACGCGGGCGGGCCTGGCCTTGTTGGTTTGCAGGTGTCCCACGAGATGCCAGGTGATCGTCAAATCCGCGAGGGCGGGTCGCTTGGCTTCGGCTTCCTGCACGCGGTTCTCGCCGAAATCGCGCAGGCCGGCTTCATAAGCTTGCCGGATGCGCTCGGGCGGAACCGTCTTCGAGATCGCAACGAGCCTCACATCTTCGGGCCGGCGACCCGATCGGCGGCAAGCGGCGGCCATCCGCTCCTGCACGCGCGCAATGTTCGTTGCGATGTCGTCACCCATAGTGCCCGCCCGCCGCGCAAGCGCCGCCATTGTATCATTCCCTACCTTGTGACTTGGGAACAGCGGATGCTATGATTTGTGTCTTTAGTCTCGCGGCCGAAGCCCAACCAAAGAATTGAAAAACCGCGGCATCTTCATCACGCTCGAAGGCATCGACGGCACCGGCAAGAGCACGCAGATGCGCCGGCTTGTCAAGTATCTGCGCACCCGCGGCGTTCGAGTCGTCGCGACGCGCGAGCCGGGCGGGACCAGGGTGGGGGAGCAGATCCGCGCCATCCTGCTCGCTTCCCGAACGGCCCGGCTGGCGCCCCATGCCGAGCTCGCTCTGATGTACGCGGCGCGGGCTCAACACCTGGAGGAAGTCGTGCGGCCCGCCCTCGCCCGAGGTGCGCTGGTGGTCAGCGACCGCTTCAACGACGCCTCGCTGGCTTATCAGGGTCACGGGCGAAGGCTCGGCGAGGCGACGGTTCGGGCGCTGGATCGAATCGTTTGCGGGGCCACACAACCCCATCTCACGCTGCTCCTGGACCTTGATCCGCGCGTCGCGCTGGCGCGAGCCCAGGGGCGCGAAGTTCGCCGCAACTCCGCCCACAGCCGCTTCGAAGGACAAGGGCTGGAGTTCCACGAACGAGTGCGCGCCGGATATCTTGCCATTGCCAGGCGCGAACCTCGTCGCGTGAAAGTGGTGAGCGCCGATCGTCCGGTGGCCGAAGTTCAGGCGGAGATCTGCCGGATCGTGGATAAATTCCTTGACTCAAACGTACGCGATCGACGTTCACCGTCTAAGGTAAAACGATGAATAAGAGCGTTCCAGCGTTCATCATTCATCATTCACAATTCATCATTCTTCGATATGGGCTTTGATTCATTTCTCGGCAACGCGAACGCCGTTCAGTCGGTGCGGGAAATGCTCGCCAGCCGCCGCCTGCCCGGGTCTCTATTGTTCGCGGGGCCCGACGGCGTGGGGAAGAAAACCCTGGCCCTCATGTTGGCGAAGGCGCTGAACTGCGAGCGTCAGTCGGAAGACTTCTGTGGCGAGTGCCCAGCGTGCCGGAAGGCCGAGGAGATGCTGGCGGCGACGCGCGAAGACCTCACCCGGCGACGGGAGACCAAGGACGTACAGCGGCGCGTGGAAGGTCTCGTGTATTTCGACCTGCAACTGATTGAGCCGCTCACTCGCTACATCCTCACCGAACAAATCCGGCAGCTTCGCAGCGTGGCCAACACTCGCCCTTTCGAATTCCGGCGTCGAATATTCGTCATCGACGATGCTCAGGCGATTCACTGGCAAGCCGTCGACCTCCTCCTCAAGATCCTCGAAGAACCTCCTGAAACAACAACCTTGATCCTGATCTGTCCCAACGCCTACGAGTTGCGCCCGACGATCAGGTCGCGATGCCGGCGAATCGCCTTCCGGCCGGTCGATGATGCGCTGCTGAGCTCGCTGTTGGCCAAGGACGCGCGCATCCCCGCCGCGCAGCGGGATCTGGTGGCCCGAGTCGCTGCTGGAAGCATCGCGCGGGCAAAGGCCTTCGATGCGGATGAGTTCACGCGCCGCCGCCGGCCCTGGCTCGACTTTCTTGATGCCATAACCACCGGGTCGCGTGGCGATGCTGCCCCGGACTGGAAGCGTCTGTTCGAGTCCACCAAGGCTCTCACCGAAGATCGCAACCAATTCGAAGATACCCTCAAGACAGGCTACGGACTGCTGCGCGACCTTCTCCAGGTCTCCGTCTATGGG
>Ga0315284_10004554_pt1 | contig 19674 bp, 19 predicted proteins | sample YL17G09_16_MG_FD_203696 | JGI IMG/M metagenome (GOLD analysis project Ga0315284, IMG submission 203696) | Sediment microbial communities from Yellowstone Lake, YNP, Wyoming, USA - YL17G09_16 | ecosystem: Environmental > Aquatic > Freshwater > Lake > Sediment | place: USA: Wyoming | collected... | reverse complement strand
AGACACCGAGTTCTTCAAGCTCAAAATCTACGCTCTGCACGAAACCCGCTATGAACTGGTAGGATGAGCCGTCATGAAAAGTACGCTAAAACCGGATGAGCTCTTATAACACTCTCGGGACAGGGTTCCTTGTTCATATTTGTGGCCTTCTCCCCAGATGGAAGATGGCTGATTGCGTGCAACGGGGAAGGCCACCTCCACCTCTGGCGCGCCCCGTCGTGGGAGGAGATCGAGGCCGCGGAAAGACAGAAAGGGTCTTATGAGCCAGAACGATGACGAGATTGAGCAAGAGGCCGAGGATTCCGCTCGGATTTTGGATGCTGGGCTGCTGAGTCTCCCCGGCGAAGGTGGCTTCGGCATCGTCTATCTGGCCCAGCAGCAGCATCAGCGCTGGGTCCTGCGCAGACGATCAACGAGCACTTCCGGGACATGGTGGCCCTCTACACCCGGCGCATCGACGCTGACCCGCTGGATGCCTACGCCTACGCCAGCCGCGCCGAATATTACGACTCCTTGCATAACCGCACAGAAGCCAACGCCGACATGCGGCGCTGGTCGGCCATCGTCAACCAGGGCACATCGGTGGGTTGGGGGCTCGGCAGGTCGCGGACCCTCGTGCGGAGCATCAACGATCCGCTCGGCTATCAACTCGTGGTCTTTCTGGAAAGACAGGAAGATGGGATGTACACGTCATGTATTGCCTTCGGGCAGAAAGGAAGGTGTGAGATGAAGCTGTTTGAGATTCCGATGGTAGTAACGTCTTTGGTGGGCCTGTGTTTCCTCGCAGGTCGCGAGACACCGGTCGCACGGGCCGATTTCACCTTCGGCGAGCCGGTGAACATCGAATCTGGTTTTCCTCTCTTCGACCCAGTGAACGACGCTATCGATTGTTTCTCCGCGGATGGGCTGGAAATGTACATCGACTCGAACCGGGGCGGGGGACAGGGCGACTACGATCTCTGGGTTTACAAACGCGCCTCGCCCGAGGACGACTGGGGTCCTCCGGAGAATCTTGGGCCTGTTGTCAACAGTGCCAGCATGGATCAGGCCGCCTCCATCACCGCCGACGGTCTGGAGCTCTATTTCACCTCCATGCGGCCCGGAGGGTACGGCAACGACGATCTCTACGTGACCAAACGTACGACCCGAGACAGCCCTTGGGGCCCACCCACCAATCTGGGCCCGAACGTGAACAGCTCCTATCATGATTTTGCCCCTTCGGTGTCGTCGGATGGCTTGGAACTCTACTTCACGCGCTGGAATCCCCCGGGCGGCTACGGTGCCTCGGATCTCTACGTCAGCAAGCGCGCGACGAGGAACGATCCCTGGGGCCCTGCGGCGAATCTCGGCCCGGCGGTGAATAGTCCCGCCAATGAGGCTCTTCCGTCTCTTTCTCCGGACGGATTATTGCTCGTCTTCCAGGACTATGGTGGTGGTGTTCTTCGGCCGGGCGGTTATGGCGGCGGTGATTTGTGGATGACGAGGCGGGCCAGCCGCTCTGCCCCTTGGGAGCCGGTGGCGAATCTGGGACCCACTATCAACGGACCGAGCGGGGAGTACAGGCCGTGCTTTGCTCCCGATGGCTCCGCCCTGTACTTCGGCCGAGACAACTTCCCGTACTCCAAGGCGCCGATCCTCCCCATCGTGGACTTCAACGGCGACGGCAAGGTGGATGGGAAGGAAGTCCTGGCTATGGCCGAGCACTGGGGCCAGAGCAAGTCGCTATATGACATTGGGCTGTCGCCGATGGGCGATGGTGTTGTGGACGCCAACGACCTGACTGTGCTGGCCGGGTACATCGGGCAGGAAGTGAACGATCCTACTCTCATTGCTCATTGGGCACTGGACGAGACGGCGGGGATGACGGCGGCAGATAGCGTCGGCGATAACGATGCGATGGTGCTGGGCAACGCGGTTTGGCAGCCGACGGGCGGCAAGATCGGCGGGGCGCTGGCGTTTGACGGGAAAGACGACTTTGCGCGGTCAGCGAAGTTTGTCCTTGATCCGTCCAAAGGGCCGGTCAGCGTCATTGCCTGGGTCAAAGGCGGAGCCACGGGCCGAGTGATCGTGTCGCAGCTTGGGGCGGCGGATTGGCTGTATCTGGATCAGTATGGCATGTTGGCGACAGACGTCATGTCGTCCGACCGGAAGAGTGGCAAGTCTCTGACTTCAAGTGCTTTCATGATCGATGATCAGTGGCACCGTGTCGTCTTGACCTGGGACGGGACGAATCGGGCATTGCACGTGGATGGGGTCGACGTCGCCGGAGACACGCAGCCGAGCCTGACGGCATCCAGCGGCAATCTGATTATTGGCGCCGGCAAACTCCTCGCGCCAGTGACCTTCTGGTCCGGCCTGATCGATGATGTGCGCGTCTACAACCGGGCCGTGCAGCCGTAGAGAAAGGTCACACCCTACAGAATTGGAAGAACAAGGGCAGGATGCCCTCGCCACGAAAGGGCGGAGCGCCCCTGTAGATTGCTTATGGGCCGGCGGAGAACGGAGCCGCCGGCCCTTGTTTTGTAGTTCATGCGATGGAGCCCACGCTGCCTATTTTCTGTAGGCGGTTTTGGGGTCGTAGACCTTTTGGGCGATGAGGTCGAGGTCGGTCTTGCTGCGGGGCTTGAGGGCCCGGTAGAAGCAGGACTGGTAGCCGACGTGGCATTGGCCCTGATCGACGGAGACCTTGAGGATCAGGCAGTCCTGGTCGCAATCGACGAGGATCTGGCGGACGGTCTGGACGTGGCCGCTTTCTTCACCCTTCATCCAGAGTTTGCCCCGGAAGCGGCTGAAGTAGGTGGCCCGACCGGTCTCGATCGTGCGGTCGAGCGCCTCGCGGTTCATCCAGGCGACCATGAGGACCTGGCCGCTCTGCGCATCCTGGGCAATCGCCGGGATCAGCCCCTGGGCGTCAAACTTCGGCGTAAACTGCAAACCTTCTTCTACCTGCTTCGATTCCACCAGGATTCACCTCGGATCAAATTCCTTGTCGATTGCGCCTTGTCAGGGCATGTTTTACTGGCTATATTTTCAGGGGACAAGCTCTTTTTTGGAGATAGACGTTGGCGAAGGCCCAGGACGTTGGAAGGACCCGGTATATATCGCTGGCCGCCCGCATCATCGTCGCAGTCGTTGCGATTGGCTGGGTGCTTCACCGCCAGGATTGGGCGAAGCTGGGGCCGGAGTTCCGGCGGCCGAGCCTGTGGTACTTTGCAGCATTGGGCTTGGTAGCATTCACCGCCAGCCAGTTTATTATCGCGTTTCGCTGGTGGCTTCTGCTGCGGGCCCAGGCGATCTACATCCCCGCCGGCGCTACTATCCGCCTGCATTTTCTCGGACTTTTCTACAACAACGTCATGCCTGGAGCCGTGGGGGGGGATCTGCTGAAGGCCTGGTACGTAACGAAGCACACGGAGAAGCGGCTGGCGGGGGCGCTGAGCGTGTTTGTGGACCGGTTCATCGGATTGGTCGGGCTGGTCTTCATAGCGGTCTTCACCTATCTGCTGTTCCTACACAGTCCTCTTGGCGGGCCAACTGAGGCCAAGCCGGGCGGGCTGGGGCCGTGGATCGAGCACAACAAGAACTTCATCCTCTGGGTTTTCATAGGAATTGCGGCTGTGCTGGTGGTTGCGCTTGTGCAGCCCTACGGCCGGGCGAGGCTCAGGCGGGCGTTGGGCCGGGTGCTGCATCGCGGCGTCAAGCTCCTGCTGGAAGCGAAGGACGCCGCCCTCGTTTACTGCCGCAAACCTGTGACGATCCTTTGGACGATGCTCTTGACGTTTGCCGCTCAGTGCGTCGTGATCGTTGCATTCTGGCTGCTCGGCCGTAATCTGGGAATCGGTGCCGGGCTGGCGTACTATTTCTTTATCTTCCCGGTGACGTGGGTGGTTGGAGCGTTGCCGATCAGCGTCGCAGGGCTCGGCGTGGTCGAAGCGGGGACCATTGCGCTCTTCATGCATATGACCGGAGCGCAGGAGGGGGACGCCTTCGCTCTGGTGCTGTGTCAACGATTCATCTGGGTTGTGGCCTCCCTGCCGGGAGCGGGGGTGCATCTGCTCGGCGCCCATCTGCCGGGAGATTTGTGTTGACTTGGAAATTTGCGCAAGTTAAGTTACGTGCGTCGGATAGGGACGCGGTGGCCGGGGGGGCGAGCCGTCGTAGTGGGCCGTTCGCCGGTGGCAGTAAAGGGCTGTTAGTAAGTGATAAGTGATGAACGTTACGCGTCGCTTTAAGAGCTATTTCCTGCGTGGCTTGGCGGTCTTGCTGCCCACGATGCTGACCATCTGGATTCTGGCATGGGGCTACAGTTTCATCCAAAGGAACGTCAGCGTCTACATCAACACGAGCCTTGTGAAGGCGCAGACTTGGGTATGGGCCCAGAGGCACGAAGGGATCTCCGAGGACGCTGTAAAGAAGTACAGAAGCGATCTCACCGAGAAATTTGCCAAGGGCTTTGCCGGCTCGGTCGTGGGGCTGCTGATCGCGACGGTGGTGATCGTTCTGGTGGGGGCGCTTCTGGCCAGTGTCGTGGGCAGGGCCCTGTGGCGTGTCGTCGAGGCGTCGATCATGAATACGCCGGTCGTGCGACGGGTGTACCCCTACGTCAAGCAGGTGACCGACTTCGTGCTGCCTCCGGAGGACCAGAAGCGGATGTTCTCGCAGGTGGTGGCCGTGGAGTATCCCCGCCCGGGGCTCTGGTCCATTGGCTTCGTCACCGGTTCCGGCCTGATGAGAATCTCGCAAGGCAAGCAGCAGGAATTCCTGACGGTGCTGATCTCGACGTGCCCGACGCCCATCACCGGGCCCGTGGTGTTCGTGCCCAAGGAAGAGACGATCGCGCTGGATATGACGGTCGAGGAGGCGGTCCGATTCATCGTCAGCGCTGGCGTGGTCGCGCCGGAGGGCCAGCATGCGATGACCTTGCTGGCGGCCGTTGTCGGGCAGGAGAAAAGTTGAACGTGCGACCGTACTTGTTTAAGGAGACCAATCTTGCTTTTCACCATTACGGGTAAACACATGACCATCAGTGAGGGCCTCCGCAGCCGTGCGCAGGAGAGGACCGAGAAACTCCCCAAGTATTACAGCGGCATCAACCAGGTGGAGGTCCGCATCGACGGCAAGGAGGGGGGACAGATAAGCGTGGAGGTGATCGCCCGAGGGGAGCACGGAAACGTCTTCGTGGCCACGGAGGCGGGCGCGGACGCGTACCAGTGCATCGACCTGGCCGTGCACAAGCTGGAGCAGCAGTTGCACAAAAAGAAGGAGAAGGAACGCGACAACAAACACATGGGCGGGCGCGAGGCCGCGGAGTGAACGACTTCACCGGGTGGCCTGGACGCGCCTGGATCCCGGAATGATTAGGAAAAATACGACCGGACGTGAAGGATGAAATTCAAAGAGTTCATATGTTTTGACGCGACGATCCCTGTGCTGAAAACCACGGATCGGGATGGGGCGATCGGCGAGCTGATCTTGGCCCTGGTCGCCGCCGGCAAGCTGACGGCAGCGCAGGCCAAGGATGTGACCAAGGCCGTGATCAAGCGGGAAAACGAGGCCAGCACAGGCATGGGCAAAGGCGTGGCCGTGCCCCACGTCAAGCACCCGGCCGCCAAACACGTCATCGGCGCCGTCGGCCTCAGTGCCGAGGGAATCGACTTTTCCGCCCTTGACGAGCAGCCGGTCTATTCCGTGATCCTGCTGATCAGCCCCGTGGACAATCCCGACAAGCATCTGCAGGCCATGGAGAACGTGTTCAAGCACCTCCAGAAGGAGCGATTCCGCAAGTTCCTGCGGCAGTGCCGAACGCCCGCGGAGCTCGAGGACCTGCTGAACGAGGCCGATGAGAAGCCGTCATGGTGATCCGCTCCGAGCGGAACGCAGAGCCTGGGATATACGCGGGAGACGGTACGTTGGGAAAGCCGGTTTGCGAGAGGGTCGTTGAGATCAAGAATGCCGAGGGTCTTCACATGCGCCCCGCACTGAAGTTCATCGACATCGCCAACCGGTACGGCTGCGACGTCCGGGTCAGCAATGACAACATGACCGCCGACGGCAAGAGCATCATGGAGATGAGCATGCTGGCGGCCACTTACGGGACCCGTCTGACGATCCGGGCCGAAGGCGCCGACGCCGAGCAGGCCGTCAGCGAGCTGCGGGAGCTCGTCGAAGTCCGCATGTTCGACGAGCCGCCTCCGGAGGGCAGGAGTCAAGCGACCAGATAAGCGCGGATATGGAGATAAAAAAAGGAATCGCGGTTTCACCGGGCGTCTCAATCGGCAAGTGCCTCATCATCGATTCGGAGGACTACCGGATTCCCCGTCGCCCTATCGAGGCCTCGCAGCGAATGGCGGAGATCCAGCGGATTCGCAATGCGTTTCGCGAGGCCGTCCGAGAGCTAACTGCGCTGGAACAGGCGCAGGAGCAGGACGAGACCAGCAGCGGGCATATCAAGGACATTTTCGCGGTCCATCTGCGTCTGCTGCGTGACAGGAGCCTGCGCCGCAGGATCGCGGACATGATCCAGGCGGACCTGGTGACGGCCGAGTACGCCGTCTCCACCGTCCTTCGCGAGGTCGCCTCCCACTTCATCAGCGCCAAGGACACGTACATCAGCGAGCGGGCCGCCGACTTCTACGACGTGGAAAGACGTTTGCTCAAGCAACTGCTTGGCCACAAGCGAGAGGACCTCGGCCATCTGCGCGAGGAGGCGGTTGTGGTGGCGCGGGAGCTGAGCCCGACGCAGACGGCCGCCTTCAACAAGGAGTTCGTCAAGGGCATTGCCTCGGACGCGGGCGGGCGGACGAGTCATGCGGCCATCGTCGCGCGGTCCCTGGGCATCCCTGCCGTCGTGGCCCTCGAAGATCTGACCGAGATCGTCCACGGCGGCGACCTGGTCATCATCGACGGCAATCGCGGCATCGTGATCGTCAATCCGGACGAGGAGACGATTCATCAGTATGAGGCATACGGGCGCGAGTTCATCGCCCTCGAGCACAAGCTCGACGCCCTCCGGGAGGAGCCGGCGGTCACTCGTGACGGCGTGCGGGTGACGCTGCTGGGCAATATCGAGTTTCCCAACGAGGCCCGGCAGGTCCTCGTCCGGGGCGGCGAAGGCATCGGGCTGTACCGGACGGAGTTCCTGTATCTCAACCGCCCGACGGAGCCGACGGAGCAGGAGCATTATGAGGCGTACGCGACCACGGTGCGCGTCATGGGAAAGCGGCCGGTGGTGATTCGCACGGTGGACCTCGGGGCCGACAAGTATACGCAGCGGCGGCGCTACGTGCCCGAGCCCAACCCGTTCCTCGGCCTGCGCTCCATCCGCTATTGCCTGCAGAATCTCACGATGTTCAAAACGCAGTTGCGTGCAATCCTCCGCGCCTCGGTCCTCGGCCAGGTCAAGGTCATGTTCCCGCTGATCACGAACATCCAGGAGCTGATGCAGGCGAAGATGATCCTGCATGATGTCATGGAGGATCTGGATGAGGAAGGGATCAAATACAATCGGGACGTCAAGGTGGGCACGATGGTCGAGACGCCGTCGGCGGCCCTGACCGCGTCGACCCTGGCCCGCGAGTCGGATTTCTTCAGCATTGGGACGAACGATCTGACGCAGTACACGCTGGCGGTGGACCGGGGCAACGAGCTGGTCTCGACCCTGTACTCAGCGGCGGACCCCGCCGTGCTCCGCCTGATCCGAACGGTGATCCAGGACGCCTACAAGGCGCAGATCGACGTCTCCGTCTGCGGAGAGACCGCCTCCGAGCCGGAGTACGTCCTACTGCTGCTCGGCATGGGGATTCGCACGCTCTCGCTTTCGGTGCCGATGATTCCGGAGATCAAGCAGGTGATCCGCTCGGTCACCATCGAGGAGTGCAACGTCCTGGCCCGAAAGGTGCTGGCGATGAACTCCGAGAGACAGATCTCCGCGTACCTGCGGAACGTGGTGCGCAAGATCCTGCCGGAGGTGTTCTGACGGATGGAGGAGAGGTTCGAAATTCGAAATTCGAAATTCGAGATTCCGGCCGCGGGGCCCGTATCAGCGGTGCAGACCCTCATGGTCCGATTCCGCATCGGCGGGGCCTTGAGGTTCCTGTCCCATGCGGAGACGTTGCGCGTGTTTCAGCGGGCTTGTGTCCGGGCCGATATCCCCGTGAAGTACTCGGCGGGATTCAATCCGCATCCGAAACTGTCCCTGCCTCTGCCCCGGTCGGTGGGTGTGGAATCGGACGACGAGATGCTGGTGGTTCGGCTGTCGGACGAGCCGCGGGAGGCGGACGGGACATACGAGGCCCGAATGCGGCAGGCGCTGCAGGAGGTGCTTCCGGCGGGGATCGACGTGGCCGGCGCGGAGCTTGTCGGGTCGGGTTCGTTCCACGCCCGCTCGGCGGACTACCTGTTTTGCCTCCGCGCCGATCGTGCCGCGGACCTGGCGGATCGGCTGCAGCAACGGGCACAGGCGATCCTGGCGAGCGAGAGTTGGATCGTGGAGCGTCAGCTTCCGGGAGACAGCAAGGCGCGCCGCATCGACGTCAGGCCGTTTCTGGAATCGATTCGGCCGGTCGAGCGTGGCGTGATGGTCAGGTGCAATGTGACGGCTGCCGGCTCCATACGAATGGAGGAGATTCTGCAGCTTCTGGAGTTGGAAACGGAGGATCTGGCGGCCCCGATTCGAAGGACCGCCGTCGAGTGGAGAAACAACAGGGCGGGGTTAGGCCCCGGTAGAGAGGATATGTGAATATGCCGAGAGAAATGTTGATCAACGTGGCGGAGAAGGAGGAATGCCGGGTGGCCGTCGTGGAGGGAACCACCCTGGAGGAACTGTACGTCGAGCGGGCCAGCGCCGGCACCCACGTGGGCAATATCTACAAGGGGAGGGTCGTCAATATCGAGTCGGGAATCCAGGCCGCCTTCATCGACGTTGGGATCGAGAAGAACGGGTTCCTGCACATCAGCGATCTGCATCCCCGGTATTTCCCGGGCGACAAGAACCAGAGTCAGCTCGTCGAGAATATCGGCCGGCGGCAGGCCCTGAAGGATCGGCCGCCCATGCAGAGCTGCATGCGACGAGGCCAGGAGATCGTGGTCCAGGTGACGAAGGAGGGAATGAAAACGAAGGGCCCGACGCTGAGCACGTACCTGGCGCTGGCCGGCAAGCATCTGGTCATGATGCCGTGGATGCGGGGCTATGGAATCTCGCACAAGATCGAGGATGAGGAGGAGCGGAAGCGCCTCGCCCAGGTGTTCGATGAGAACAAGCCTCCCAAGGGCCACGGGTTCATCATCCGCACCGCCGGCGAGGGCGCCTCGAAACGCGACATCCAGAATGACCTGAAGTATCTCAACCGGCTGTGGAGCGCCATCGAGAAACGGATGGAGACGGAGAAGGCGCCGGGGGACATCTACCAGGAATCGGACCTGGTGATCCGCGCCCTGCGGGACACGTTCGCCGGCGACATCGACAAGATCATCTGCGATTCGGATGCCACTGTCCGCAAGATCAAGGACTTCCTGTCGATCGCCACGCCCCGGCTCAAGCCGAAGGTGGTTCACTATGACGGCAAGATCCCGCTGTTCCACAAGTATCAGATCGAGGACGAGATCGCCAAGGTCCAGTCGCGCACGGTGGAGCTCAAGAGCGGCGGCTCGATCGTTATCGAGCAGACCGAGGCCATGGTCTCCATCGACGTCAACAGCGGGCGCTACCGTGAGCAGAAGAACGCCGAGCAGACGGCCTACGAAAGCAACATGGAGGCGGCCGTCGAGATCGCACGCCAACTGAGGCTGCGCGATCTCGGTGGGCTGATCGTCTGCGACTTCATCGACATGCGAAGCCAGAAGCATCGCAAGGAGGTGGAGACGGCCTTCCGCGAGGTCGTCAAGGGGGACCGTGCCCGCACGAAGATCCTGCGGATCAGCCGCTTCGGCGTCGTCGAGATGACGCGCCAGCGCATGCGTCCGTCGCTGCAATTGAGCACGTACCTGGCCTGCCCCCAGTGCGCCGGCACCGGCTTCGTCAAGAGCCACGAGTCGCTGGCGCTGGAGATCATCCGCCTGCTGAACCTGGCGGTGTCCAGGGAGCACATCCGTCGCATCGAGCTGTCGGTGTCGCCTGGGGTGGCCGACTACCTCCAGAACGAGAAGAGGACGGCGATCGCCCAGATCGAGCAGGCGGCGGAGAAACGCGTGATCGTTCGCGCCTCCACGGAGTGCGCCGGCGAGGAACGCCGGCTCGTCTGCTTCAACGACCGCGGCGGGGAAGTGAAGATATGATCCATTCGGGCCCGTCATCTCGTACAGACGGCATGAAGGGGTCGTTATGTACGGAAGAAGCGGTCCGGCCGTGTGCCTAGCATCGGAAAAGGAGTTCGTGAGCCGTGGAATTTGACCTGGAGTACGCCCGCAGCGTGATTCGAGCGGAGGCCAGCGCCATTGCCTCGATGACGCCGATTGTCAACGGCGATTTCGTCAAGGCGGCCCAGATGCTCTATGATTGCACGGGCTCGTGCATCGTCAGCGGCATCGGCAAGGCCGGGATCATCGGCCGCAAGATCAGTGCCACCCTGGCCTCCACCGGCACGCCCAGCCATTTCCTGCACCCCGCCGAAGCCGTGCACGGCGATCTCGGCCGCTTGCGCAAAGACGACGTCGTCATGGTCCTCAGCTATGGCGGCGAGACGGACGAGATCACTCGGCTCATCAACCTCGTCAAGCAACTCGAGATCCGTCTCTTGTCGATCACCAGTGACGCGGACTCCACGCTGAGCCGGTACAGCGACGTCGTGCTGTGCATGGGGAAGGTGAACGAGGCCTGTCCGCTCGGGGTGGCGCCGAGCGTTTCGACGGCGTGCATGCTCACGATTGGCGACGCGCTGGCGTTCACGGTGATGAAGGCCCGCCGCTTCAGCGTGGAAGACTATGTCCGGTTCCACCCGGGCGGCTCGCTGGGGGCCACGTTGATGACGGTGGAGCAGTCGATGATGTTCCGGCCGGGCGAGAAATTGCCGGTGGTGAGCGATGCCGTCACGGTACGCCGGATGCTGGAGGAGACGAACGACGTGAAACGCCACGGGGCGGCGATGGTCGTCGATGACCAGGGCAGGCTGGCCGGCATCATCACCGATGCCGATCTGAGAAGGTTCCTGACTCGCCAGGGACCGGCCGTGCTCGACCTGAACGCCGGTGACGTCATGACGGCCAACTGCAAGAGGATCCGTGCCGACGCGCTCGCCTCCGAGGCGACCGCCATCTTCCACAAGTACCGCATCGATGAGTTGCCCGTGGTCGACGCCGAGGACCGGCCCGTCGGCCTGATCGACGTGCAGGACATCGTGATGATCAAGGTCGTCGGATGAAAGCAGAGTTCTGCAAAATGGAGATGATACGGATTCTGATTAATTCGTGCGCGGTATCCACTCCGTGCGACGGATCGAACATTATTGTTCGGACGTCAGATGCTAGATGCTGGCGCTACCCTATTTTAACAGGCGCGCAAGAATTTTCCCGAATCCGTATTAGGCTTATATTATTCAAGGAAATCGGTTTTGGGATTTCCTTGAATAATCAGCGTGACTGCTTGGACATCAGCCACTTGCCCGGTCGGAAGGAAAAATCAGGAAGACGATTCTTCCTTCCTCAAGTAAGCCTGATCTCCATTTTGCGGGAGTCCAGATGAAACAGCGGCCGATAGATTTCAAGGCGATCGAGTTGCTCGTGTTGGACGTCGATGGCGTTCTGACCGATGGCGGGCTGATCATCCACAGCGACGGCAGCGAGAGCAAGCGCTTCCACACGCTCGACGGGCACGGCATCCGTCTGTGGCAGCGGGCGGGCGGCAAAGTGGCCTTGATCAGCGGGCGGATTTCCGAGCCGGTGAACCGCCGGGCACAGGAGTTGGAGATCGCGCACGTGCTTCAGGACTGTCATCGTAAGCTGCCCGCACTGGAGCAGCTTCTGCGCGAGACGGGCCTGAAGGCGGAAAACGCCGCGTACGTGGGCGACGATCTGATGGACCTGCCGCCGATCCGGCACGTCGGCTTTGGCGTGGCCGTGGCCAATGCCGTAGACGAGATCAAGGCCCATGCCGACTACGTGACCACGCGAGAGGGCGGCTACGGGGCGGTGCGGGAAGTGGTTGAGTACATCCTGAAAAATTCCGGCCGGTGGGATGGTCTTATGAGCCGGTACATGACCTAATCGCGCGGTCGGCCGGCGCGGGAGTCTGAGCGTGCGCAAGTTCGTGATCGGGCTGATTGTGCTTGGGGCCCTGCTGGCCCTGTACATGGGCTACGCGCGGATTGGCGGGACGCCCCCGCCCGGCCTTAGCGTGCCCGAGCCGCTGCCGACGCCGGCTACGAATACGGCCGAAGAGCCGAACGCCCAGGGCGGCAAGATCGGCGGCATGGACCTCATCGATGTTCAGCATACGCGGTTCTTTCACAGAGATGAGAATAGCCGTGTTGACCGTGAGTTCGGCTTCGAGATCTTTCTCCACAAGCAGGGTGACCGCTGGCGATTCACCAACCCGTACATGAAGCTGTTCCTGCCCAACGTCCAGTGTCACGTCACCGCCGACGCCGGGGAGATCCAGGTCCAGACCGCCTTCGGACAACTGATTCCGAACGATGCCCTCTTCCAGGGCAACGTGGTCATTCATATCGTCCCCCCGAAACGAAATGACCCGAGGGAGTGTTTCATCTACCTCGACGATGTGACGTTCGTCGCGGAGAAGTCGCTGTTCTCCAGCACCGGCCCCGTGCGATTCGTCTCGCGCAGCGCCGTGCTCGAGGGGGTCGGCATGGAGCTGATCTACGACAGCCTGGAGAGCCGGCTGGAGCTGTTCCGCATCATCGAGTTGACGAGCCTGCGGCTCCGCAGCGCCGATATCGGCCTGTTCTCCGGTGACAGGGAAAGCGTCAGGCATGAGCGCCGCGGGACGGCCGAGCTGCCCGCCGGCGCTGCGCAGGGACGCACCGGCGGCGCGTCCGGCTCCGAGCCCGCCGGCGCCGGACAAGTCTTCTACGAATGCGTCCTTCGCGGCGACGTGACTATCGATACGCCCGAGCGCATCGTGGTCGCGCAGGACCTCTTGTCGATCACCCGTATTCCCTGGGTCCGATCCGGGGAGGGCGAGCAGGCCGGGGATCGCACGGCCGCGAAGCCGCCCGAGCCGAATACATCCGAGCCGCCTGCCGTACCTCCACCGGAGCCGCTGGACGTAAAAGTGTCGAGGCAGCTCGCCTTTGACGCGATGCCGGCGGAGCAGTTCGACATTGTCGTGACTTGTTCGGGCGGGCTCGTGGTAGCCCCCGAGGGCGCATCGAGCCGGTATGCGGACCCGAATGAGATTGCCCGGGTGCGGGGTCCGCGGGACGGCGTCTCGCCGGCGATCGACCCCCAGTCAAGTCGTCAGCAGGTCATCGCGCGGCGCATCGAATACGACGCGGCCACAGGCGATGCGGCGTTCGCCGGCCCGGTGCAGATGGCGGTGACTCTCGATCCGAACAGTTTGGCGGGACCTGCGCAAGCTCAAGCGGACCGTCGCCGGGTCGGCGGTGCGCCCATGCCGATGACAATCACGGCCCAGAACGCGGTACGCTACATGCCGGCGCTGAACCGGGTGGTATTCGAAGGCGACTGTGTGGTTTCCGCAGAGAAGACGGAGCCCAATGTCACGCATTCATTCGCGTTGTCGGCCCCGGTGTTCGTTCTGGAGCTTGCGGAGGACGCAAATGCGCCGGCGCCGGAGAAAGTCGCCGGCAAAGCCATCGCCCTGAAGCGGTTCTCGACCGATGGCGGCCCGGCCTCGATCGTCGTGCGCAGAAGGGCGGGCCGGCTTGCTCCCGCCCCAGACGGGCGGCTTCTCGGCTGGACGCGCGTGCTGGCCTCGCAACTGGAGTATGAGGCGGCCGGCAAGCTGTTCACCGCCCGCGGCGCGGGCGAGCTGCAGCTCAACAACGCCCGGGCCTCGTCCCTCGATCCCAACTTCGGTGAATGGCGGGCAGGTCGCACGCCTTCTCGCGACGTTCGTGGCGAGCCGCGGCAGATCGACCCGAACGCCTTCGGGTTCAGCCAGCCGTGCTATGCCTTCCTTCGGGACTTCGACCTGCTGACCTTCGCCTCCGACACGAGCCGGATCGTCGTGGCCGCCGAGTCGCGGCCCATCCTGATCGACTACCTGCCCGTGATCGACGGCAAGTACGGGCAGCACATCAAGGGCGACGCCGGTCACCTCGACCTGGCCCTCCGGCAGACCGCCGCCGGCCGCATGGAGCTCGCCTCCCTCGTCGCCTCGAAGGGCGTCACCTACGAGGACCAGACGAAGCAGTTCATCGGCGGCATGCTCACCTACGACCGCGAGAAGTCGCTCGTGAAGGTCGTCGGAGACGAGACCCAGCCGTGCTACTTCAACGGCGCCCTCGTCGACCAGATCGAGATGGACGTCACCACCAGCGCCCTGAAGACCCGGCTCCGGGCCCCCAGCATCTTCCAGGGAAAACGTTGACAGCGAGTAATGATCGTGTATACAATTGGGTACACGATTGAAGGACAACACTATGAAATTTGTGAGCATTCGCAATTTGCGGGGGAAATCCGCAGAAGTCTGGAAAGAGTTGGCGGGCGAAGGTGAGATGGTTATCACCAGTAACGGGCGACCGATCGCCATTCTTGCGGCGGTCAACGAGTCAAACCTCGAAGAGTCCCTGTCGGCATTCCGCCAGGCGCGTGCAGTGGAGGCGGTGGCGAGCCTTCAGCGGCGGTCGGTAGAGCAGGGGACCGACAAGATCTCGATGGATGAGATCGATGCCGAGGTCAAGGCGGTGCGTAGAAGACGCAGACAATGAAGATCGTCCTCGATACCAATGTTCTTGTGGCCGGCCTCGTGTCTCCGTTCGGGCCGTGCGCCGAAATCCTGCGTATGGTTTCCTCCGGCGCTCTGACGCTGTATCTCGACGCTCGCATTCTATCTGAATACAGCGAAGTCCTGCGTCGTCCCAAGTTCCGGTTCCGAATGGACAAGATCGATGCTCTCCTGGACCACGTCGAGCGCCGTGGCCGCCTTGTGGCTTCTTCTCCGCTTTCCAACCTCTTGCCCGACGTGGACGACCAGCCATTTCTTGAGGTTGCCATTACCGGCCGGGCGGCATGCCTCGTCACGGGAAATCGCTCGCACTTTCCCGCCAAGCAGTGTCAGGGCGTCAAGGTGCTTTCTCCAAGCGGCTTTCTGACTTTCTACAGGAGCCGACAGAAACCGAAAAGCACATAGCAGGCGTTGGCCCTGCCCCCTGGTTTCCTCAGTTATTGGTATGGTGATGACTGGAGATCGGATCGTGAAGCGCATTCTACCACTACTGGCGGCATTGCTCGCCGCGTCGTGCAGCTCTTCGAACAAGGGCCCTGCCGAGTCCGCTCCAGAGGATGAGAAGTACAACCAGACGCTGGAGTACTACACGCTGACGCATGCGCCGGGGGCGGATCCGAACCGCCCGGCGGCCAAGCCGCGAGGCAGGCCGACCTCGGAGATTGACCGGCAGACGGCCGGAAGGCTCCTGACCCTGCAGGCGGCGATCCGGGCGTGGCGACAGGAGAAGCCCGACGCCCGCGTCACCGTCAAGGATCGAAAGGAGATCCAGCGGATCGTCCAGCGAGTCTTTGAGGATCCGGTGTCACGGGCGCGAATGATCATAAAGACCTATGATCTGAAGTTGTGCGAGCGGATCACCTACCAGTTCTACAACAAGAACCGGTGCTTCGTCTGTGTTCTGTTCTACGACCGGGGCCCCAGGATACAGGCCGGCCTGGACTTGTACCTGTTCAAACACAACGGCAAGTGGGAAATCGTCTATCGAACGGACTGGATCGGGTGAAACAAGATCGTGCGAGCGGCAAGTCGGCCGTTCTTCGAGCCGGCGGCTCAGGAGCAGAGCTGCGCCAGGTCGTGCATGGTCAGGTCGCTGAGGCGCCCGACGACTTTGTCGGCCTCTTTCAACTGGTCGGCTTCGTAGGTGTTCGTCACGGCGATGGTGCGCATATTGGCGGCCCGGGCGGCCTTGAGGCCCCAGTGCGAGTCCTCGATCACGACGCAGTGCCCGGGGGCGATCGGCTGGACCCGCCGCTCGTTGAGCTTCTTGAGGGCCAGCAGGAAGCCCTGCGGGTCGGGCTTGCCGCGCTTGACCTCCTCGGCCGAGACGACCACCTCGAAGCAACTCCGCAGCTTCGCCCCGTCCAGGATCAGCTCGATCTCCGCTCGCAGCGCGCCGGAGCAGATCGCCGTCGGCACCCGGCTCTGTGACAGCATCTGGAGGAACTCGCGGACGCCCTCGATGATCCTGCCCTCCGCGAGGGCGAGCTGCTCGAAGATTTTCGTCTTCCGCTGGACGAGCCCCTGGATTTGCGGCTCGTCGATGGCCAGCCGGCCCTCGCCGATCAGGGCCTTGAAGCAGTCCACGTCGGTCATGCCGAGGTAGTCCCTGTAATACTCGTGCCGGGTGATCTCGAATCCGTGCTTGCCCAGCACGGCGTTGAACGCCCGGAAATGAAGGATTTCCGAGTCGGTAATAACGCCATCAAAATCGAAGATCACTGCATGAAGCATCACGGGTCCTACCGGGCCCACAGGGCCTATACGTCCGGCACCGGACCGACCAGCGCCTCGTATTCGCCGAAGGTCGATTTGTCGCCCCGGCGGACGAGATCGGTCAGCGCCTTGATTTTCAGTGCATTTTTCTCGATGTACCGCCTAGCCAGCATGGCCTTTCGCTGCTTCATGGGGATTTTCTGCCCGTTTTTGGCGTCGCCGCCGGCGAGGGCGACGTTCATGTCCACGTCCGCGCCGGCCTGGCCGCAGAACAGGTAGCCGTTGATGAGGTCAATGGCGACATCGACCAGTGCCCGGCCGTACAGGTCCATGTACTCGTTGCCCTGCTCCTTCGTGAACTCGATGGCCGCGTTCAATTGCTGCGTCCCGTCGGCGAGTTTCTGCAGGAGGTCCGCCACGTCCGGGCTGTACTTCCGGCCCGCCAGCTCGGCGAAGTACTTCTCCGCCGTGCCGCTGCACACGCCGCGGACCGCCGCCACGACCTGCAACTGGCTCGTGCCCTCGTAGATCGTCGTGATTCGCGCGTCGCGCACGTGCCGCTCGATGGCGTAGTCTCGCATGTATCCGCTGCCGCCGAGCACCTGCATCGCGTTGTAGGTCACGCGGTTGCACATCTCCGAGCAGTAGTACTTGCTCATCGGCGTCAACATGCCGGCGTACCGCTTGTAGACGCGAGCGTTGTCCCTGAGCTTCTTCAGCTCGTCCTTGTCCTGGGGCGGGCGGTTATCGAGCTGGTTGTTGTAGCCGATGGCCAGGTCCACGACGCGGGAGGCGTCGTAGAGCAGGGCCCGTCCGGCCTCGATATCGATCTTCATGTCGATCAGCATATCTCGCACGGCGGGCAGGCGCTCGATGGCCACGGAGAACTGCTTTCGGCTGGCCGCGTAGTCGCGGGCGATTCGGTAGGCCGCCTCGGCGATTCCCATGGACTGTGCGGCGATGCCGATTCTTGCCCCGTTCATCAATGTCGCGACGTAGGGGACCAGGCCGCGCTGCCGCTCGCCGATCAGTTCGCACGGCGTGTTGTCGAAGAAGATTTCGCAGGTGGGCGAGCCGTGGATGCCGAGCTTGTCTTCGAGCCGGCGGATGTGAACGGTTGGTCCGGGCCCACAGACGAGCAGGCTCAGACCCAGTCCGCCGCTGCGATCCGGCTCGCTGCGCGCCAGCACGAGCAGGATGTCGCCGCAGCCGTTGGTGATGAACCGCTTGACGCCGTGCAGGAACCAGTTGCCGTTGTTGTCCTGAAAGGCCCGCACCTTCACGGCCTGCAGATCCGAGCCGGCGTCGGGCTCCGTCAGCACCATGGCGCCCGTGACTTTGCCGCTCGCGAAGGCGGGCAGGTACTTCTCCTTGATCTCCTCCGAGGCGAACGCGTTGATCGTGTCGGCGATGCCCTGGAGACCGAAGATGTTCATCAGCGAGGCGTCCGCCCGCGAGAGGATCTCGACGGCCATCGAGTACACGAGGTTCGGGAAGTTCAGGCCGCCGAAGCGGTGGGGCAGGGTGAAGCCCATCACTTCCGCCTGGCCCAGCTTCTCGATCGCCTCCTGGATGCCTTTCGGCCGGGTGACCGAGCCGTCCGGGTTCAGCGTGTTGCCCTCGCGGTCCACGTCCTCCGCGCGAGGCGCGATGAAGTCCGCGCACAGCTCGCCGATGGACTCCAGCACCATCTCGTAGTTGCGGATCGCCTCACGCTCGCTGGACGGAGCATAGTCGAACTCCGTTGCGAACCGGAAGTCCTCCTCGAACGCCCTCGCCAGTTGCCCTAGGTCGATATGCCTGAACAGGAACTGGATATCGTCATTGTCCTTGTAGAAATTCCCCATGCCTTATCCTAATTATTGACGATTTACGATTTACCATTTACGATTGTTGACGGGTCGATCTCAAATCGTAAATCAAAAATCGTAGATCATAAATCACTTCAGTCCCTTTTCCTTGATGGCCTTGATCATCCTTGGGACGACCTCGTTGAGGTCGCCGAGGATTTTGTAATGGGCGACGTTGAAGATCGGGGCCTCGGGATCGTTGTTGATGGCGACGATCTTCTGGCTCTGGGCCATGCCCGCCTGGTGCTGAATGGCGCCGCTGATTCCGACGGCGATGTAGAGGCTCGGGCGGACGGTGGTCCCGGTCTGGCCGACCTGGTGGTCGTGGTCGATGAAGCCCAGATCGACGGCCGCCCGTGTCGCCGCGGGGGCAGCGCCGAGGCAGTTGGCCAGGTCCCAGACCAGCTTGAAATTCTCCTTGCTGCCGACGCCGGCGCCGCCCGCGACGATGAGCCTGGCCGCCTTGAGATCGACCTTCTTCGGCCGCTTGTGCTCCTGCAGAATCTCGATGGGCAGGTCGTCGTGCGTGAGCTTCACGTTCTCGGTGACGATCTGGCCGCGGCGTTTCACGTCGGGCTGCGGCATGGGCATCACGCCCTCGCGGACCGTCGCCATCTGCGGCCAGCGATCGTAGTTGATGATCGTCGCGATGATATTGCCGCCGAACGCCGGGCGAATCTGGAACAGCAGGTTCTTGTGGACCTCGCCGTCCTTGGCCGTCGTGTGATCGCCGATTTGCAGGTCGGTGCAGTCGGCGGTCAGGCCCGCCTTGGCGGCGCTGGCGATTCGCGGGGCCAAGTCCCGGCCCGCCACCGTCGCGCCGTAGAGCACGATCTGCGGCTTGTGCCTGTGGATCAGGTCGAGGATGACCTTCGCGTAGCTGTTCGCCTGATACGCGCCGAGGAACGGATGCTCGACCAAGTACACCTTGTCGGCCCCATGCTGCGTCAGCTTCGTGCCGAGCTCTTTGACGCCGTCGCCCAGGAGCACCGCCGCCAGTTTCACTTTCAGCGTATCCGCCAGGTGCCGCGCCTTGCTCATCAGCTCCAGCGGCGTCTCCTCCAGCCGCCCGCCATGCTGCTCCGCGAACACCCACACTTCCCCTTGTCTATTCACGTCAATCATGCTTCGTTTCTCGTCGTCCTTATCTCGTCAAATCGATATCTCTGTTCCGCGAGCACCTGAATGAATGGGCGTCCTTATGTCACCCCCGCGCAGGCGGGGGTCCAGGAACGCACGAAGGATAAC
>Ga0315284_10004553_pt1 | contig 19675 bp, 10 predicted proteins | sample YL17G09_16_MG_FD_203696 | JGI IMG/M metagenome (GOLD analysis project Ga0315284, IMG submission 203696) | Sediment microbial communities from Yellowstone Lake, YNP, Wyoming, USA - YL17G09_16 | ecosystem: Environmental > Aquatic > Freshwater > Lake > Sediment | place: USA: Wyoming | collected... | reverse complement strand
CCGATCTCCACCGTCGACGCCTCCGTTCGCACCCCCACCCTCCATGATCAAATTTTTTACGACCGCCCCCCGGTTATAGTATATGCGGATCAGGTGCTTGATTTCATATTATAAATATATTTAATTTATTAAATAACTTCATGACGAATAAGGCTGAAAACCGGACATCTGCGGACATCTGCGGACATCTGCGGTCATGGCGCGCTCCGGAACGAACGAGTTACTCAATCAGCAGCACGTCGATCACCTTCGGCATCGACAGCGTCACCTTGATCCCCTGGCCGGCGGGGACGGCGGTGAGCTGGACGCCGTGGGCGGAGCGGACTTTTGCGCCGGGTTTGACGTCCCTCACGATCACTTCCAGGCTGTCGATGGATTTGGCGCTCCAGTTGAGCAGCGTGACGGCCGTGCCTTTATCGGAATCGAGGCGGAGGGCTTCCACGCAGGGCAGGCTGGTGGTGACCGGGCGGACGACGCCCAGCGCGTCGGGGAGCGCGGTGATCATCTTCGCGATCCACGGCGGGGACAGTCCCTACCTCTCTTCCACCGCTTGCCTGTTGCCACTGCCATCGCTTGCTCATGAAAGGCCGGGACAGTCCCCTACGCAGCCACCTGTTAATGCCTGACCGTATCGACCGCGGTCGGCGTGCCAGCCGGACGCGCCGCGCTGGGGCGCACGTCCGGCACCTCCAGGCGGATGCCGCCTGCTTCAGCGGATTCGGCGGCGATGATGCCCGGCAGCATCGCCTCGGCGGCGGCATACACGTTCAATTCGTTCGGCTTGCCGTGGATGGCGTCGTAGAAGGTCTGGAAGGAGAACGACTCCAGGCCGCCATGCCCAAAATTCGGATCGCCGAACGGCGCATCCTCGCGTGCCCAGCCGTAGTTAGTGCGCTTCATCGTGCCGTCCCTGCGCAGGATGAGCTCGTTGTTCATGTACCAGCCTGCTCCCTCACCCCAGCCGGGACGCGCCGACTCCAGCACCCCTTCTGTGCCCTGGATATGATACCAGTGATGGGCAAACGAGCCGCGCCGCGGGGTGGTGAAGCTGTTGACGATGCGCATGGTGCGCCCGCGCTCGGTCTGCATCAAGGCGCACTCGAGGTCGAGCATCTCCACCGCATCGCCAAACTGCCGCGCGTCGCTGGCAGAGCATGACACGTGGGTCACGCGATCGTCGATGATCTTCAGCAGCGGGCTCAGCTCGTGCGGAATGTATTTGATGGGATGCTTGAAGTCGTTGCGCCAGGCCTTGTGAAACGCGGGATCCTTCGCGGCGACCAGCATGTCTTCCCAGGTATTAACGACCGGCACACCGTCCGCATTACGCTCGAAGTAGAAGTAGGGTTCGGGATGGATATATTCCCCCTGGATGAAGAGCGGCTCGCCGATGTCCCCCTTCGCGATGTGCTCCTTCCAGCGCACCACGAAGTTGCCGAAGCGCACCTGCTCGCCCATGCAGTAGACGTTGCCGGTGCGCTCGGTCGCCAGGATCAGCTCCCAGGTGTCTTCGCGAGTGAAGGTCATCGGCACGTCGGCCATCGCGTGCTTGCCCGCATACAGCGCCGCGCAGCAGATCGGCGACAGGTCCTGCGCGCCGGTCTCCACCAGCACCGCGTCCACCGCCGGATTGGCCAGCAGGTCATGATAAGCGGTGTAGCCGGCGGAAGCGGGCAGGCCGAAATGCTCGCACGCGTTATCGACCTTGTTCTGGTAGCGGTCGCACACCGCGACCAGCCGGAACAGGTGCTCCCCGCCGCTGCGGACGATGCTCATCATGCCCAGCGCGCGTTTGCCCAGGCCGATTACGCCAAGTCCCAGAGGTTGCATGGTGACTCCTTTGGAGTGACTATAGTGATAAGTAAAAAGTAATAAGTGATAAGTCTTATTACTTCCTACTTATTACTTATCACTAATCACTTATCACTTTTTACAGACGCTGCCGCCGGGGCGACCGTCAGGCGAATTTCACTGCCATCGCCGTCCAGTTGCACGCACAGATAATCCTGTTTCAACCGCCGGAGGACGGTTCCCTGCACCGGCGCACCATTCACAGTCACGGCGGGCGACCCCCCCGCAATGGGAATCATCAACGGCAGCGGTCCCACCAGGTTGTTGACGGTGCAGGTGAGCGTGCCGTCCGGCTCGACGGACTGCTCGACCCGCACGGCCTGCCGGCGGTCGATGAACTCGCACCACTGGTCGCCGCTGTAGACCGGCACCCCCTCCGCGCAGATTAGATCGAGCAGCGCGTCGAAGAAGGGCTTGCTGTAAGTCGCATACGACACGGGATGCGAGGCCATGCCGAGGGCGGTGTGATGCTCCTCGAGCGCGGGGCGGAGGATCTCGGCAAATTTGGCCACGAAATCCCGCGGCCGCGCCGTCATCTGCGGGATCAGCGTCTCGTCGTCATAGGAGAGCACCGGTTGCTGCCAGCTATCGTAGAGCGTGCCGTCGGCATCCACGAACTTCATGGGCCGCCCGGAACCGCACATGAACCGGTTGATGTTCCGCGGCGGCAGGCTCATGTAGGCCATCAACATGCGAAAGCCATGCCGGATCAGCTCCGGCACCCAGGTCATGTAGCCGAGCCAGGGCGCGCAATGCGTTTGCAGCGATACACCCAGCTTGCCGACCCGTTCCCGCAGCAGCGCCGTCTCCTCCGCCAGCCGCGCGGGGAAGGCAAAGGCCAGCTCCTCCTCACCCACGGACTTTACGTGCGGCGCGAAGGTATGCCCCAGCGCGCGCAGCTCGGTGATGTCCGCATCACTCAACCGGGTGTCCTTCACCAGGTAGAAGGAGGCCAGCCCGCCGTGCGACACCAGTGCGTCCGAGAGCTGACGGAACTGCTCGGGGGTGGACCAGTCATCGTCGCTGGAAAAGACGACAGCCGAGTGCTGTTCGATCTTAGCGTAATACCAGCAGCGCGCGAGCGGATAGGGGCAGATGTCGGTCAGCGTTTTCGCGAGGAGCTGCCCGTGGAAGTCCGCCTGCGGCCGGTGGATGACGCGGTCATCCAGGTAGCCGGCAAAGAGATCGCTGGCATGCGTCCAGTACCACTGCTCGCTCGTTTCCACGCCGGCGAGATCGGGGTTGCCGAAGCGCAGGCGTGCGACCGCTTTCGGCAGATCGTAGAAGAAGAAGATCACCGTGCCGGCGCCCACGCGCTGATTGACAATGGCGGGACAGCCGGCGTCGCGCCACTCCCCGTCCACCGTTCCGGCAATGGCTTCCCACTCCCGCACCGGCTCACCCGGACGATACGCGGCGATGGGGAGATGCGTCTGGATGGGCAGCCCGTGGCCGGGATACTCCGCGTCGGTCCGGATCCACCCGGGATACACGGCGCGCTTCTGTGCCTCCCAGCCAAAACGATATGCCAGCAGCAGGGAGGGATGCAGCACGACCAGCCGCGCGCCGGACTCCACCGCTTGATACAGCCGCTCCATTTCCTCGTGCCGCAGGAAGCAGCGGGTGATAATAATCAGGTCGTCCGCGCGCAGCTCCGGCAGCCCCTCGCGGTCCAGATCCACCGCCTGAAAACCGTTCAACCCCTCCGCGCGCAGGATCTCCTGCACGTATGGCCCGAATGCGTTCTCCCGCTGGCTCGGGCGGATCAGCAACAGTTGGCGGACTGTCTTCATGGTACGCACCTCGCTTTGCATTTTATCCGCGGGAGCCGATAACCCTCCCGCCACAGGAGGAAAACGCCGCCGCTCCTTCGCGCATCTTTGCCACCACGTCCACCTGGAAGGGGCAGCGATCCGCGCAGCTTCCGCAGGCGGTGCAGGTCGAGGCGTCTGTCGCAAGCTGCCGGTAGGCCTGGCGGATCGCCGGGGTGATCCCCTGCCGCGCGGCGTCGATCAGCCGCAGGGTATCCGCTACGTCAATACCGGCCGGGCAGGGGAGGCAGTGGTTGCAATACATGCACACCCCGCGCATCTGCCACTGTGAATTGGCCAGCACGGCGCTGTAATCCCTTTCCTCCGGCGAGGCGTCGAGGAAGTGAAGGGCGGCGCGCAATTCCTCGACGTTTTTCATCCCGGGGACCACGGTGGCCACGCCGGGCTGGTCGAGCGCGTATTGCAGGCAGTGCACCGGGGTCAGTGGATGGGATTGGGCGGGCTTGAGCAGATACCCGGCGCCATAAGCCTTCATCACCACCACCCCTACTCCGCGCGACCGGCAGGCATGGTAGAGCGCTTTTCGCGCGTCAGGCCCGTGGATTGCTTCCGTCTCCCGTTCGGGCCGCGCCGCCTTCAACAACGCGTCGAGCCGCGGCAGGTAACCCGGCATGCGGTCGAAGGCCGGATTGATGCTGAACATGAGCACCTCGATCAGCCCGGACTGCACGGCATCCAGGGAGACCGGCGTCATATGACTGCTCATGCCGATGGCGCGCGCTTTTCCCTGCTCCTTGAAGCGCCGGGCCATCTCCAGGATACCGCCCGGGCCGGTAACGCGCGCGTAATCGTCCGGATCATCGACGAACTGCAGCATCAGCACATCCACGGCGTCGATGCGCAGGCGTGCCAGCAGATCGTGAAACGCCGTCTCGCACAGCGCCGGGTCGTGGGTGGTGATGCTCTGCCCGTCCACGTAAGCGTTCCCCAGGTGGCCGGCGATGACGACGGCGTCCCGTTTGCCCCGGAAGGCCGCGCCGTAATGCTCGCGATACTCCGGCGCCGAGAACAACAGGTCAAAGTAATTGACCCCGGCGTCGATAGCCTCACTCACCACGGAGACGACCGCCTTCCGCGGGTCGGTCAGATGCTCCGTGCCGAACCCGATCACCGATACTTCAATCCCGGTATTGCCCAACATGCGATACTGCATCGATGTCCTTTTCTATGTCACACCCCGCAACCTATGGCCTATACTACCAGCCGTTTCATACAACTCCTGCAAATAATGCCCTGATAGCCGAAGGTCAAGCCTTCAATCTTCAGGTGCTCGGCGCTCTCCAGGCGGATCAATGTGGCCGGCCGGGGCACGATCACTCCGAAGTTTAACTCGCGGAAGGCTCGCGCGGCGGCTTCAGCCCGGTGTTGATATGGAATGACGCCGTGCCGCCAGGCTCGACAATGCGCGGCAAGGCGTGCGTGATGGGTTGCCCGGGTATCTCCGGCGAGACCCAGGTCACCAGGTAGTCCCGGCCTTTGCGCTCAAGCGCCGTGAGATCGCCCAGCTCACGAAACAGCTCGGGGTCACTCGCCGACCACGTCCACGTCCGCCAGTCCCCAACTGGCCTCGGTGAGGGCGGGCAGGCCGGAGGCAGTGAATTCCAGCGTCAGGCGGGTGGCGGTCAGGTGGTAGACGGCATCCATCACGCCGTCGGGCGGGTGGGTGAAGCCCAGGCTGTTGGTCGAAGCCGCGCCGGACTGCGCTGGGTGGTTCCCACCGGGGGCGGCGTCCGGATAGGCCTGGTTGGCCGTCGCCACGTTGGAAAAAGTGGTGTTCAACAGCGTGCTGCCGCCTACCACGCGCATTTGCCAGGCGTGCGGGCCGGTATTCCCCTGCCAGGCGCGGATGACGTACAGATCGAGGGAGACCGTCGCCTGCGCGTGTTTGGGCAGGCCGGTGAGCGCCAGGCGCACCGCCTCGTTGCCGAACTCGCCGAGAAACGGATGCGCTCCCCGCGGGGTGACGCCCTGCCGGGTGAGCGACCATTCCGGGCCGATCGGCTGCGTAAAATCGGGATGGTATTCGAAACCGAAGATATCGCTGTCCAGCGCGACGTGGCCATCGACGAAGCTGCAGATGGCGTGGCCGTTATGCCGCTTCTCGATGTCCTGCGCCGTGTAGAGCACGTTATCATACGTCACCGGCGCGGAGGTGGCCTGATGCCGGCCGTCGATCGTCAGCAGTGTCTTCGTGGGATATTTGATGCGGCCCAGCGGAAGGTTGGACAGCGCGTTGTTATACAGATAGCCGATAGGCAGGTCGTCGGTCATCGACGGGCAGACACGAATTTTCCACAGCTTGCCGTCGTTTTGCCAGACCGTCTCGGCGGAAGGCATTACCTCGTTGAGATCCTGCGTCCAGATGACCGCCAGGTCGATCGCGAGCTGGCGCTGGTTGCTCATGCACACCGCCTGGCGTCCTTTTTCGCGGGCGCTGCGAATCGCCGGAAAAAGCATGGATGCCAGGATGCTGATAATGGCGATCACGACGAGCAGCTCGATCAGGGTAAATCCGCGCCGGAGGTTACGCATGGTTCCTTCCTTTCACCGCTGCAAGCCCGGCACCGGGAACGAATAAGGCGAAGGCCGTTCGGGGCGTCGCCAGGGATGCCAGGCGAGCAGCACCGAGAGGATGACGACCACCACGGCGATTCCGATGATGATTCTGGCGCGGCGCAGGGTGAAGTAGCGGGCGAAGATGCGCTCGACCGCGGCAAACCAGGTCTCTTCCTCATACGATGCATCGGGAATTGCCGTCGTAGAAACCGGCGCCTGGCAATTCGGGCACGCTGTCGCCGCCTCATGAAGTGTCGCACCGCAGGCTTCGCACTGCATCGCTGATCCCTCAAATATCCAGGTTGCTGACTTCCTTCGCGTAGCGCTCGATGAATTCGCGGCGGGGGGCGACAGCGTCGCCCATGAGGATGCTGAAGATCTCGTCGGCGGCCACCGCGTCTTCCAGCTCGACGCGCACCAGGCGGCGGGTCTGCGGGTCCATGGCGGTCTCCGCCAGCTCCTCCGCGTCCATCTCGCCCAGGCCTTTGTAGCGCATCACCTGGGTGCCGCGTTTGGAGGTGTCCTGGAGGATCTCCTCCAGCTCGCGCTCGTTCATCGCGTAGCGGATCGTCTTCCCCTGGCGCACGCCGAACAGCGGCGGCTGCGCAATATACACGTGGCCGTGCTCGACCAGCGGCAGCATGTAGCGGAAGAAGAGGGTGAGCAGCAGCGTGCGGATGTGCGCGCCGTCCACGTCCGCGTCGGTCATGATGATGATGCGATTGTAGCGCAGCTTCTCCAGGTTGAAGGTGCCACCGGTGTCGCTATCGGTCTCCTCTTCCTCGCCATTCTCGGCGCCGTTGCCGTTGCCACCCGTTCCGGTGAGGATGCCGGCGCCGATGGCGCGGATCATGTCGGCGATCTCCGCGTTGTTGAGTATCTTGTCCAGCCGCGCCTTCTCCACGTTCAGCACCACGCCGCGCAGCGGCAACACCGCCTGGAACTTGCTGTTGCGTGCCTTTTTCGCGGAGCCGCCCGCGGAATCGCCCTCGACCAGGAATAGCTCGGACTCATCCGGGTCCTTGCTGTGGCAGTCGGAGAGCTTGCCCGGCAGGCTGGAGGACTCCAGCGCGGATTTACGCTCCAACTCGACGGCCTTGCGCGCGGCGGCGCGGGCGCGGGAGGCGGTCAGCGCCTTCTCCACCACCTTACGCGCCACCGCCGGGTGCTCCTCCAGGAAGTCGCCCAGCGCCTCGCCGACGATGGAGTTGACGATGCCTTCGATCTCCGCGTTGCGCAGCTTCACCTTGGTCTGCGACTCGAATTGCGGATTCGGCAGCTTCACCGACAGCACCACCGTCAGCCCTTCGCGGACGTCGTCGCCGGTAAAGTTCGGATCCTTCTCCTTCAGCAGGTTGTTCTTCCGCGCGTAGTTGTTCAACACGCGGGTGAGCGCGGTGCGGAAGCCGGACACGTGCGTGCCGCCGTCGATGGTGTGGATGTTGTTGGCATAGGCAAAGAGCGTTTCCTGATAGCCTTCGTTATACTGCAGCGCCAGCTCCACCACCACGTTGTCGCGCTCTTTCACGGCGTAGAGTACTTTGTGCAGCGGATCTTTCAGCGCGTTCAGTTTCTCCACGAACTGGGCAATGCCGCCGGTGTAGTGGAAGGTCTCCGACGTGCCGTTCACCTCGTTGATGAAGACGATTTTGACGTTTTTATTCAGGTAGGCCAGCTCGCGCAGGCGCCCGGTGATGGTTTCCGGGTGGAAATGCAGGTTCGGGCCGAAGATCTGGCGATCCGGCTTGAAGGTCTGAATGGTGCCGTGTTCGCTGCTCTTCCCGATCTCCTCGACGGGGGTCATCGGGATGCCGCGCTCGTAGCGTTGGCGGTAGATGTGACCGTCGCGGTGCACTTCGGAGAGGAAATATTCGGACAGCGCGTTCACGCACGAAACGCCCACGCCGTGCAGACCGCCGGAGACCTTGTAGCCGCCGCCGGTGCCGAATTTGCCGCCCGCGTGCAGCACCGTCATCACCACTTCCAGCGTGGACCGCCCTTCCTGCGGGTGGATGCCGACGGGGATGCCGCTCCCGTTGTCGCTGACGGACAGCACGTCATCGGGATGCAGCGTGACCACGATTTCATCACAGCGATCCGCCATCGCCTCGTCAATGGCATTGTCGATCACCTCGTTGAACAGGTGGTGAAACCCCTTGAAGTCGGTGTCGCCAATATACATGCCGGGCGTCATGCGCACGGCTTCGAGGCCTTTCAGGACTTTGATGCTTTCTTCGGTGTATTGCAGATGCTGTGCGTCCAACAAGGCAGGTGCTCCTTCAATGTGCTCAATGCAGACAGACTATTCTTGCATCCCCGCCGGCGCGGGTGTGTCGCAGCAGGCCACAAGGCTGCCGCTCACGTCGGCTTTCGGGACCATCACGGGGGTGAGCGGTCCGGAGCCGCGGAGCTCGCGGCGCGTCCTTCCGCCGCGGGGCACGTATCTGGTGTCTCAGGCCGTATGGCGGGATGAGGACACCCAAATTATAGCAAAAACAGCCATCGGAGTCCAGCAAAACCAGGAAACTTCATTTTGCATTCATCGATATTTTTCCGCTTGTGTTGGAGAGCGGTGCCATAAATGGATCGGGAACGCTTTCATAGCGCGGCTCGTGAAGACGCCTGCTTGAAAGTGTCCCCGATGTGCAGTTATGTGTTGCCGATCCGTGTTCCGGAATCGGAAACGTTATCGTTGAGCGTCCGCTGGTGGAAACATCCGTAGCTCCTGCTCGATTTGGGGTTGACCGAACAGATACGGTACCCCGACATAGAGGGTTTGGCCGTCCGTCCACCACTGAAGCGAACCGTACCAGAACAAGAGTACGTTCGTATTTTCCGGAGTATCAAAGGCCGCATCCCGTTCGAAGAATGCGCTCCGTTCGAATCGCTGCTGCACACGATACCGGACGGCCGCGATTTCATCTGCACGCTGGAAGATATTGGCGAATACCTCCCCGGCAAACGCCCGCCATCCGGCCTCATCATGAGGAGTATCCTTCACCCGGGTATCGCGAATGAGCACGTATGTGGCCGGACGGCAGACGATCAACTGGATCTGGTATTTCTCGACCCCCCAACGCGCAATCCAGGCATCGCGATCAGGCAGGGGATAGTTGCGGATCGGAGTGAACCGGGTCGCCACTTCATCCGGCAGCCAGCGCGGCTCGATGACCCGCTTCATGAATTCCACCTGCATCGGCGGCGTCAGGGTCGTCCCCCTTTCCGAAGTCACCGTTTGGACTGCCAACGTCTCCGCCGATGGCCAGGTCCAAATGGCTTGCAGCTCTTTCGGCACCTCGGCCAGGCTCTCCGTATTAACGAGCTGAACATCCCCAGGAATTACGGTGAATTTGTCCGACGGAAATATGCGTAAATTCGTCGGCATCTGCGCCTCGCCGAACATGCAGGGGAAAAGAACCAGAATCGTTTGTCCATCGGTCCACCAAGAAAGGTAGCGATACCAGAATGCATTATTCCCTTGCTTAGCATCCGACTTGGGGGTCGGTCCACGCTCAAAAGAGGCACTATGTCGGTATTGCTTTGCCATTAGATAGGTCATTTCATTAATTTCCGTTGCTTGCTGGAATACCCGGGCAAACAGTCGTTTCGCAAACGCCCGCATCTCCTTCTCATCAGTCGTCGGAGTGGCGTTGAGATCCCGGATGACGATGAAGCCTGCCGGAATCGTGACTTTGACCTGGATCTGATACTTGTCTGCGCCCCAGCGACCCACCCAGGCGTCACGGTCCGGCAACGGGCAATCCCGGAGCGGAATCAAACGCTGCTCCATGTCCGGCGGCCGCTGGGCCTCCTGCAGGACGGCCTGCAGGATGTCTAGCGTACGCTGTCTTGTCGGACGAAGTACGGCATCGCCAACCCCCTTCGCATTCTTCTCCGTCAACGCTTGCGTTGACGGCCAGGATACCAGGAGCCGCAACGTGTTATCGATGTCAGCCATGCTCGTTGCCGGCGCCAACTGGATATTGGGTGCAATCGAGGTGAACTCCACCCCCAGTCCGAGAAGCGGAAGCCCGCAAAGGATCACATACAGCACACACGAGAAAGAGCATTTCATAATCGAATATCTCCTTCCTGCCCGTCATTCGTTTGGCGGGACGGGTTCCGTTGGCTTCGCTTCGGTCTCTGCTTTCACCCACGATCCGAGATTCTGATAATACCAATATTGGGTCCAAAAACCTGTCGTAATATCTCCTGCCTCATTTCCCGTTTTTCGGGGAGCGATGGCATACCATTTAGAGCCATCCCAACTGCCGTCAGCTACTTTGTAGACACCCTCGTAAAAGTTCAAGCCACCAGCATCGAAATACAAATATTCCGTCTTATAAGCAGTGGATCAGAACTCGATCTTATACTGCAGGTTGATATTTTCGTCGCCGCGCTCATTGGTGTCGGCGCTGATGGAGAGGTTGCGGATGAACTTAAGGTTCGGCATTTTATAATCGCCCCAGAGCTTCCAGGTGGGCAGGTCGGAGTAGGTGCGCGTCCAGCCCAGGCGGAACGAGCCGAAGCGCGATTTGCCGAACTCCGACGTGACCACCGTCATCTCCGGCGTCATGGTCTGGTCGAAGGTGAAGGCGAAGGTTTCCAGCCCCAGCTTGTTCGCCGCTTTGCGGAACCACCCGCCGAACAGAAACATGGGGGCGCGCTCGTAGAGCGACGACATGATCTGCCTGTCGCCCCGCAGCAGGTCGGCGACGCTGGTCAGCCCGGTCAACCGCGCCTGGATTTCGCTGCTGCCCAGCGGCGGCATTCCCGGCGGCGTGTTGAGCGTGACGAACTGGAACGGAGGCGTCTCGCGGTTTTCCCGCAGGATATTGCCGTCCACGCGCATGGCGACGGTGTATTTGTCCACGGTGCCGGTTGCTTCCCCCTTGGCGAAGAGCTGCAGGCGCTCATCGGGATTCAGCTCTTCGTTGAATGGATCCCATACCATGCGGCCCGTCGCTTCCCGCACGGTCAGCGTGCCACCCGGCAGTTGCACCTGCGCTTTTCCCGGCACCAGCACGAAATGCGCTTCGACCGTCGGCTTCGCCAGCGTGCCCGTCACCCAGGCGCAGGTGCCGCGCCCGGCATACGGCTGCAGCGTTTCCGCGTTATATTGATACGGGAGGTGGCTGCGGTCGAGGGGTGGTTTGGGGACATAGGCGGCGCCGTCCGTGCCGCGCTTCGTGCCGGCCAGGTAGGGTTGGTCCGCCATGGCGATGGGCGAAAAGAGCGGCGTCGGGACGAAGGGCAGCGTGGCGGACACCGTATTCTGATACAGTGGATTATCCTGGGTGATCTCGAATACGTTCCCCGCGCCGAACTGCACCGCCACCTGCAGCTCCGGGTTGAAGGGCAGGTGCGGTGCGATGGCAGTCCCCCCTTCCGCGGCGCCGGCGTAGGTCAGGTGGCCGTTTTCCGCGTAGACGACGCCGCGGATTTGCGGGTGATGCGTCTTCGGATCGTTGCCCAGGTGCAGGTAGCTGGTCACCGTGCCGCGGAGCTGATTGCGCCAGCGCAGCGGGGCGCGCAGCACCTTGGCATACAGGTCGTAATCGAGCTGGTCCGCGCTCAACGCGCGCTCGTCTGCCAGATTGAAGCTGATGGCGCCGTCCGCCACCATCGTCCCGGGCCGGAACGGGATTTCCCTGTTGTCGGTGCCCAGCAGTCTCTTCAGCCAGTCGAATTTGCCGGGTTTCGGCGGCGCCGCCTCGTGCCCGTCGCGATCGTAGACCGCGGAGCAGTCGTTCACCACCAGCGTGTTGACCCACGCGTTGCCCGCGCGGGTGGAATGGAAACCCAGATCAAGGTTGACGTCGCGCAGCCGGTTCGGCAGGTTGGCATCGGTCACCGGCAGGATCACCTCCGGCACCTCCGCCGTGAAGACGCCGTTCACGATCTCCGGCTTCAGTCGCGTGCCGCGGACTTCCAACGATCCCTGGATGGTTCCGGCCTGGGCCGGCGCCGTGGGCAGGCTGATGCGGATGGCGTCCGCCCAGGAGCCGTTGACCGGCAGGGCGAACAGCAGATGTTCGTCCGCGGAGGGCGGCTTCGGCGTGGAGCGCGCCCGGTCCGCGGAAACCTCGCTGGTTACTGTTTCCTCCGGCGGCTGCGGCAGGTAGGCCTGCACAACGTCCAGACCCTGTTCGGGCAGCTTGAGCACGAAACGCAACGGCTTGTCCATCGCCACGTCCGGGTGCAGCGTCCCCAGCCACACGATGGGCAGATAACCGTAAAACTCGATGGGCTTTTCCGCGTTTTTCAGTTGAAAGATGGCGGCGCCTTCGCCTTCCTGGCTCGCGCGCCCGATGATCAGGCGGTCGTTTTCCAGAAAGATCGGCGCAGAAAGGTAATCAAAGGCTGTTTTACCATACCCGAGCCCGGCGGCATCAACCGAACCGACCATGGAGGGATTGGCCGGGCTGCCGGAGATGCGGGCGATAATGGTCGCCTGGCCGGTGATGGCGCGAAATTGCGAATTCCGCATCCACAGGCCGATCAGGCTGGGATCCACGTTGATGGCCTGAAAGTCCAGGTTCAGATCGCCCGCCAGCAGCTCTTTCCCATCTTTATCCCTGAGGGGGAAGGTGACGGTGCCGGACAATTCGGCCGTGGCGTCCGGGTCGGGACCGCCGCTGAGGACCAGGTTGTCCGGGAGCTTCGCGTCAAGCACCAGCTCGTCGCTGGCGGGGGTGCGCCCGAAGGTGAGTACCGGCGGCGCTGTGTCGTAGGTGAGGAGGCCATCGATATTCGGCATGGCATTGCCGCCGAGGGTCAGGTCGCTGATCGAGACTCCGGCCGTGATCGTCAGCGAAGGCAGCACGCTGCCCAGGGCGAAATGCACGGTGCCTTTGCCGGCAAAGGGTAACGGCAGCGAATTGACGGCGCCGCGCATGCCGGCCAGCGGGGAATCGGGCGCGAAGGGCGCGACCATGGTCAGCAGATCGCGGCGGAGCAGGTCGAGATCGGCTTCGCCGGGGCGCGTATCGCCATCGGTCGTGCCGCTGCCGAGCACGAAATTCATGTCGATTTCGTCGTTGGCCAGGTCCAGCGTGGCGGGAACCGGCTTGCCGCCTTTGATCGGAAGCGTGATCCGGTAATTGCGGTTGCCCGCGTCCCGCGCAAGGTTGAGCCGGCGCACGGTCAGCAGCTCGCCCTTCCCCTGATATTCGAGTTCGGCGACGAAGTGTGTATACGGGATGCCGGCGACCTTCAAATCGCCTGTCTGCGTCGCGCTGACGGTGACGGTGAGCGTCTTGCCCAGCGTGTCGGCGGTGAGCTGGACGCCCGGCGGCAGCTTCGCGGTGAGGGTTGCGTCCAGGTCGAAATGGCCGTCCACGTCCACCGGCAGCGCGACGCGCAGGTCCTGGGTGAGCTTGCCGAGCAGCGTATCCTTGCTGTCCACGAACTTTGTCAAAACGTCGAAACCCACCGCCTTCGCGCGGAGCCGCAGGTCGAGCCCGGTGGGACGGCGCGTCGCCGGGTCCAGGGTGATGGCGCCGGTCACGTTGAACGGCGTCTCGCGATAGCTGATCTCGCCGTCGGTGATGGTCAGCGTGTCGTGGTCCAGCGCGAAGGTCAGCTTCGCTTCGTCGCACTCGATGTCGGCGCCGGCATGGAGGACCGGATAGCGCAGCCGCAGCGTGCCGCCCACCGCCGGCGAATTCTCGGTAAGGTTGAATTCGGCATCCCCCTCGATCAGGCCGTCCAGTGGCAGGTCGATATCGAGCGCCTTGCCGAGGGCGGCCAGCGTGGTGCGCGGGAGGAGCACCTTGCCCTCCGCGCTCCAGGCGTTGTGCGCCGTGTCGGCGATGATATGTGTTTCCGGCAGCGCGAGCTGAGTGCCGCCCGTGATGAGCCGCAGGTTGCGCAGCGCCACCGTGGGCGTCGGCGCGAGAACGGCCTGCACGTCGCTGTAAAGGTCGGTGAAGGTGCGCCGGGCGTATTCGCCGTCCTGCACGTGCAGCGCACCGGTGAAGGCCAGGCGCTCGGGCGGGCCGTCGATGTCGCCGGCGAGAAAACCGGTGCCGCGCAAGTCACGCTGGTTGAAATACGTGCCGAACGCCGCCAGGTCCAGGCCGCTGCCGCGCACGGCGAGCTGGGTGGTGCGGTCCGACGCAATCGTCCCCTGCGCCTGGAACAATCCCTCCGGCGTGCGCGCGCTCAGGCGCTCGATGCGGGTGGTCGCCTCATTATCGTCAATCTCCATCCGCAGCGAGCCGTCCACTTCGCCGTGGGTAAGGCCGGCGATCTCCACGTCTCCGCGGGCGTGGGCTGCCAGCGTGACCTGTCCGTTCTGCTCCATCTCGACGGTGAGCGGGCCGGAGAGCGTGCCGTCGATGTCGCTCAACGGCACCAAACCGGACGGATGGTCCAGCTCCTCGGGGAGGAATTGCCGCGCCAACTGCCGGATGCCGACCCCGGTGACGTCGCCGTTGACCAGCACGCGGGGTCCCGACGCCGTGTTGAAGACCGACCAGAGACTGCCGTTAAAGGCGCCGCCGAAGCCATACGCCGTGGCGTTGGTGATCTGGAGCGAATCGGACGTGTAGGAAAGGTTGCCTTTCAGCTCGTGGAACTCGCCGAAGGGCGTCTGTATGGACGGGCCGCTGAGATACCCGTAGATCTGCAGGTCGTCGGGCGGGCCGACGATGCGCATCCAGCCGTCCGCCTTCCCGGAGAAGGTATACGGCAGCGCCCGCAGACCCGGAATGAGCGTGAGGAACGCGTCGGTAGAGGCGTCGTGCCCGCTCACCTGCACGGCGAGGATGGGGTGGGCGAAATTGGCTACCGTGCCGTCGAGGCGCAGCGCGACGCCGTTGCATGTGCCCTGCAGGTCCACCAGCTCGACGGCGCCGTCCGCGTACCGAAGCTGCCCGCGTTCGACCGTGCAGGGAATGGTAGTATGCTGCGGAGTGAACGAGCCGCGCACGTCGCGCAGGTCCATCACCACCGTGCCCTGCCAGGCGACCCGTTTCGTGCGGGGATTGACGGCCACCATGAACTGAATACGCGCGTCGGCCTGGCCGGCGGTAAGGGTGACGGGGAGCTTCGGCGGCAGGTATTTCCGCAGCGTGCCGAGATCGATTTGCCCCAGGCGTATTTCCCCTTCGCCCCGGCCCGCGGTGTGCAGGCTGCCCGTCGCGGAGAAGGCGTGCACCTGGCCGGCCACGGAAAGCGCGCTGACGCGGAAGGGCATGTATTCGCCGCCGGCGCGGGTGGTCAGCATGTTCAGGTGGACCAGGTGCTCGCGGATGGGCGGGCTGCCCGGCAGAAAGCCCTTGTCGTCGCGGAAGATCACTTCGCCGTTGCGGATCGACACTTCGCCGCGGAAGCGGTCCCGGGTGATCCGGCGCGGCTTGAGCAGGTCATCGAAATTCCATCGGCCGTTGCGGTCGCGCGTGACGATCAGGTAGGGATCGTCGATCGCCACCGAGCGCACCGCGCTCAACGGCGTTTTCGGGAAGGCGGTCAGGTGGAGCGGATCGAAGCGCAGATCGACCTGCCGCGCCGACCAGGCACGGCGCCGGCTGCCCAGCCCGTCGTAGATGATCAGGTTCGTCAGCACCGCCTGTCCGCGCGGGTCCAGCGTGATTTCCCCCAGCATCACGTCCCGCCGCAGGATATACCGCAGGTGTAGCACCACCACGCGCCGCAGCAGCTCCTGCCGGTTCACCATCAGGAAGGAGATCAGCGTGACGATGGCGAGCACCAGGATGAGGATGGCGGCCAGCAGTTGCCGCCCCAGCCAGCCCAACAGGGCGACCGGGGCGGGTGATTCCGTTGTGAACCGGGGCGTGGTGAGCATGATTGCCGGCTGTCCTCACAAGGCCATGACCCCTCCGCCGCGGCGCGCCGCGCGGCCATGACAGGGGTATTATACCATACGGGGGCCTGGTTTATACACGACGGTCTTCTTCAGGCATTCCACTCAATCATGCCCTTGATATCCTTCTCGATTCACCGAGACCGCTTGGAGCATCGATCGTGCTTCCCCTGGAAAGCAGCAGCAGCCTCCCGGTCCCGTCGCCGCCCCAAACTATACATAAGATTTGGTTTTGAGCGTGAGTTGTAAAAAAAACATCGATTTGTTACCGTAAGACGCTCTTACACACCATTCCAATCATGCGCCACACGCACAACACCCCCCGGTCCCGGTGACAGGTAAGAGGTGACAGGGCACAGGCGCCTGCAGCGCATCGGGGTGCTATTTTGTTGTCGGATAGGTTGGCAACCATTTGTTTGCTTAAGCATAACAGCGGGAGGGGAGGATGTCAAGAGCGGGATTCAGGCTTTAAGGGGTCTGATCCCTTTTCCTGCTCCAACATAGTGTGGATCACCTTCCGTTATGCACGCCAGGCGGCTGATCATCCTGCACGTGCGGGGACTGTTATCGCGCCATGACTCATCAACCCTCCCCATCACCAATCCTTACGGCAACGTATACGTCGTGGCACTCTTTTCACCGCTCCGAATCAGCTTCCCTTCCTGGCAGAGCCGGCGCAGGTAGGCCGACGCATTGGCGGGGGACAGGTGACATTCCGCGATAATCGTTGCACGTTTAGCGGCGGTGTGACGTTTGACGCATTCGAGGATCGCGTCCTGAGATTGGACGACCTTTGCCTGACGGCGACGCGTGCGTTGCTGATCCGGCACGGGTTGCGGCGTCACCGCCGACTCCCCGCGAAGCTGCTCGATTTGAGCATCGATCGCATGGATCTGTTCGAACAGTCGCTCGCGGCGTCCCGCCAGGGTCGCGATCTTCCGTTGGGCGCCCTTGCTCGATGCTTTCAATTCCTGACGGCGGGCGCGGAGCTTCGCGATCGTGGCATCGATATCTTCCAGGGACAGGGTCTTAAGAGTGGGCATGGGCATGTTTCTCCGTTTCAGGTATTGGTTTGTGTGGCTCCTGCCAGGACATATCATAATCACAAGAGGCAAAAAGATCAATAGTCAAGCTCTCATCCGTAACAGCGCTGCCTTAGCGGTCCGCAGTCCGACGAATGTTACTCGCCAAACCCGATACCATCAGGTATCTCTTTCTCGGCGTGATTCGTTACACCTCCCCATACCGATACTTCGTATTCTCCTCGATGATGCCGATCTCCTTTTTCGTCAGCCCGAACAGCGCATACACGCGCTCATTCAGCTCCGTTTCCAGCCGGACGATCTCAGCGGTCAACCGGTTGTGCTCGGCGCGATTGGCGGCGTGCCAGGCTTCCCACTGGTCGCGCTCGGTCAGCGGGATGTCGCGTTTGAAGACCTTCTTCACCTCGGCGCGCAGGGCGGGGAAGTCGAGCGTCCACCAGGCGGTCAATTTGTTGTTCAGCGCCGCGCCCGGCGCCCCTTGCCCGCCGGAGCTCTGGCGAAGGAGGGCCAGGTCGGCCAGCAGGCGGTGGCGGACCCGCCCGTGCAGCGCATAGCGTTCGCGGGCACGCTCGGTGATGGTCATGGCGAGGGCGCCGATGGCCTCACAGTCGGCGGGTGGGGCGGCGGGGATGGGAAGACGCGTCACAAACTGTGGGAGTATGCGGTATTGCCATAACCCGGCTCGCAAGCGCAACGGTTGGCAGATGTGCGAAACCGCAAACCAGAGAACCCGGCTCTGGAGAATTCCGAGTAAGACAGGGTCCGGGTCCGGGATGACATAGCCTGTATTGCCGATGTAGACTCCCTCTTCTCCCATGGAAAAGCGTGGCAGCTTCGCAATGTCCGGCCAGAACACCTTAGGACGTTCGAATGCCTCATAATATTCGATTGTATCCTGAATCTCGAACCATTGGTATGCTCCCGCTTTTCGGCCTGGCCAGGGGATGCCGACTTCCCAATCGGCCGGTTTGGGTTCAAGACGATTGCGAAATTGCTCCAGGTATCGTTTTATCGCTGGGTAGGCATTAATATCGACACCTCTCCTGGTGAAGATCAACCATCTATCTTCATCTTCCTGATACCAAGGTCTTAGATCCTCTCCTTGAACGACCTTCTTCAGCAATAATGCGCTATCAGCATCCTCCAGTAAAAGTTTGTCACGCGTCTCTCTATTGATGATGAAAGCTTCATTAAGGCCAGTTGTGACTCCGCGGTATAAGCGCCCCTCAACCACTTCACCTAGAGAACGTCCTGCACGCATGATTTTCTGAAACAGCCGGGTATGCTCTCCCGCCTGAAACGTCCACTCCGTCTGCTCCAATGCCGACGGCTCGCAGTCAACGCCTTCCTCGTCCAGCGCAAGGTCAAGCGAGTCCGGGATTTTACCGGCGATGAACAGGCTGCGGAAGCCGTCTGTCATCGGCGCCTTGCGAAGCGCGACGATGGACGGGCGCACCATCTCCGCGCCGGGGAAGGGTTGGTTCTCGCCGAAGTCGATGATCGTCTGCAACTGCGCTACCGCCGGCAGCCACTGGCGGAACGCCCCGGCGAAATTCGCCCGCGCGAAGGTGCCGCTGGAGATATAGGCCAGCCGACCGCCACGCTTCGCCGCTTCCAACCCGCGCTCGTAGAAATACAGGTAGAGGTCGGCCACGCCGTGAAAGGACTGGAACGTCTCCTGGAAATAGGGCTTATATGACGCCAATTTTTCCTGGCGGATATACGGCGGATTCCCGATCACCACCTCGAAACCGCCATCTTCGCCCAACGGCCTGCCGTGGCGGTCGAAGTAGACTTCCGGGAACTCCAGCTCCCAGTGGAAGAAGCGCTCGTTTTCGGCCAGCTCATTCGCGCGGTCCACCAACTCCAGAGTTGCCCGCGGCGCGCTCAACGCGCGGCTCAGCAGGTAGTCGATGGCCAGTCGCCACTGGTCGGGAGGCGCCTCCACGCCGAAATGGCGGGCGGTGAGCAGGTTGGCCAGCCGGCCGTATTTGCCGATCAACTCACGCCGCAGCCCGTCGTACTGCCGCTCCTGGTCCTTCACCTGCTCCACGGTGGCGGCGTCGCTCTCCTCGATGAGCCACATCGACCCCACCGCGATGGCCATGCGCTGGGTGAAGTCGGCGTCGGTGAAGAGGGCGGCCTGCTCTTCATTGACGGGCTGCGCTTTCTTCTTGCGCTTTGTCCCCTGCGTGCTGTGTGCCTGCAGCGCCGTCAGCCGTGCGCCCACCAGCGAATTGCCGGGCCGCAAATGGTGATCGAGGAAGGAGAGCGGGCGGTCCTTCGCTACCGTGGTCAGCCACAGCGACAGCTTCGCCAGCTCCACCGCCAGCGGATTCAGGTCCACGCCGTAGATGCAGGACTGCACCACGCGGCGCTTCCAGAACGCCAGGTCCGCTTCCTCCGGCGTCTTGCCCGCCGGCGTCACGCCGAGATCGACCAGGAAGCGGGCGATATATTCGACGGCCTCCACCAGGAAGTGACCGCTGCCCATCGCCGGGTCGAGCACGTTCACTTCCATCACCGCCCGCACCTTCGCCGCCTCGCCGGCTTTGCCTTCGATC